>ENA-OWPI01001806-OWPI01001806.1-marine-metagenome-genome-assembly--contig:-NODE-1806-length-22176-cov-4.152858_pt1 | contig 22176 bp, 21 predicted proteins | sample MGYA00238138_ERZ651775 | MGnify/ENA primary metagenome ERZ651775 (study PRJEB26906, sample SAMN06265043) | marine metagenome | isolation source: Helgoland LTER site | place: Germany:Helgoland, sampling...
AATGCGCAGGCCTCATGGTATTCCTGATACGCCTTATCCATGATGCTTCGCATTTCAACACACTCTTGAGAACGGCCAATAACTTTTCCCTGCTTCCAAGAGTCGGGTGGGAGGTAACCCACGACTCTTCGTTGGACCTCTTGACCTTGATATCGGACCTTCATTCCGATCCTAATTTTCCCGTCTTTGTTGAAAACATTCCCCTCTTTGTAGAAATGTATTTTGAATTTTTCCTTCTTTATTCCATTTTGTAATAAAATGTCTCAACAATATTAACTTAATACTATTTTTTTTCAAAGAAAGTTTCACTTCTTAATCTTAACCGTTGACACTCTAATAAAACCATATCTCTTAGGTTTATATTTCCCAAATTTACATTCGGTCCAAGTAAATTGATTAAATACATTTGATACTTATGAATCGGACATTCGATTATTAATTTTTCTTTTTTAAAATTTTTTACAATTTTGTTAACTAATTTTTCTTTCAGTTTTCCATTTTTTTCAAAAATACCAGCAGTGCCAGAATTCCTACCTTCTAAGATGATATATTCACTTCCAGCTTCTATTAATAATGAAATTTCTTCCCATTTAAGCCACTCAATTGTGTTAAGGGATGCAGCATACTCAGCAGCCCTCAACATAGCAATAGTTTGCGCTTCATCTCCATATTGGGTAATTAAAGATATAGCTATATTTCTTATCTCATTTTCTGACATAACTTAAATTGTACTCAAGAATCTTTATAAAAATAGATTTATACTAATCAACATGAATATTTTATGGATAAAAGATGGTAAGCAAGGCCATGAAAAACAGGTTAGAGTATTAATAGATGAACTATCTAAATCCGTAGATATTAATCTTATAGAAGAAAACTATAAGATTAATAATTTATCAAGGCTAAAAAATTATTATCACTACCTAACTAATAACTTTTTTAATAAAGCTGTTGAATTTATTAAGTTAATGAATAAGTGCAATCAAAATAATATAGATTGTGTTATTGGGGCTGGGAGCTCAGTTCATATGCGCATGCTATTAATTAAAAGCTATTTTAAAAATAAACATCAGAAAGATATTAGTTTGGTCAGTGTCCTTGTGCCGAGTTTATTTCATAAAAATTTTAGTGTTATATGCGCCCCACTTCATGATGATAAAAAATTAACTGATAATGAAAATATTATTTACTTTGAGGGTTCTTTAGCAAAAGTATCTATAAAAGACATAGATGAGAATATTGGATTGATTGCACTTGGTGGTCTTAATAAACATTATGACTTTGATGAAGAAGATCTTTTAAAGCAGATCCAATATATATTAACTTTATATCCTCAAAAAAAATGGTTTCTATTTATCTCAAGGAGAACACCAAGTTATATAACTGAAGAAATATCTAAGTTAAAAAATGAATTTAGTAACCTAATAATTACTGACAAAGACTTTGATGAAGTCATAGAGAAAGCATCCATAAAATTTATTACCCAGGATAGCGTAAATATGGTTTATGAGGCTCTATCTACGAAAGGTAAAACATATCTGTTTAACATGAATTATAAAAAAGAAAATAAAATATCAAGGCAGATGAATCTTCTCATTACTAATAAACAAATTGGTTATATTGAAAAAATAAATATTGCTGAAGGTTTAGAAAAAATTAAAATTCAGTCACAAAACCCATATCATGAAGTTTTTTCTGAAGTTGAGAAAGTGGCCTATCAGTTAATTAAAAAATTAAATTTAAACTCTGCTAAATGAAAATTATTCATCTAATACTAAGCGATGTTTATGCTGGTATGGAGCAATATGTAAATGAATTAATTATTGAGCAAGAAAATGAATGTGACGTTGTTTTGATTTGCACTAAAAACATTACCAAAAAATTTAAAAATAAAAATACAGTCTCGATTAAAGACTTTAGTAGGAATTCGCCTATTGGCCTATTAAGTATGTATTTTCTTATAAAAAAACAAAATGCTGATTTGATTCATACACATGGATCAAAAACTGCAAGCATAGTGAATATTCTTAAAAGATTCTTAAATATTAAACATGTTGCATCTGCTCATGGAATAAAAAAGAAAGATAAACCATTTCTTAAAGCTGATAAACTTATTTGTGCAAGTGTAAATGTGCAAAAATCTATAAAAAGAAATTCCATTGTTGTTAATAATTGGTACTCACCCATACTTCCTAAAAAAATCGATAGAACTCCTGAATATGTGATTGCCGTTGGCAGATTAGAAAAAGTAAAAGGGTTTGATTTGCTAATTAAGTCTTGGGTAAGGGTTCAAGCTAAATTAATGATAATTGGGAGTGGTAATGAGTTTAAAAAATTAAATGATTTAATCTACAATCTAAAACTTGAAAATAAAATTAAAATTATTGATGCGGTAACTCAAGAAGAATTAATTAAATATTATCAAAAAGCATCAATGATGGTTATCTCATCTAGAAATGAAGGTGGTCCAAGAGTTGCTCTTGAGGCATTGAAGCTAGAAATACCTGTAATTTCTACTTCAGTTGGGCACATGCCTGAAATTCTTCCACAAGAACTTCTTGCTATTCCTGATAATTTAGATTCATTAAGAAATTTAGTTGAAAAATATGTAAATAATTTATCTTATAAACAAGATTCTATTTTTGAATATATTCAAGAAGAGTTTTCATTGGAAGAAAAAACTCAACAAATAATGGATATTTATAAAGAATTACTCATATCTTAGTGAAATAGCTGGATCAAGTTTGGCAGCTTTTCTTGCTGGCCATATACCAAAGAATAAACCTACCATAGCTGAGAATGTTATTGATCCAATTATGGCAGTAAATGGCATTGCAAAAGGCCAATCATTAAGGGAGGCAAAAAGATATAAAATACTTGTTCCTAAGAATACTCCAATACAACCACCAATCAGACAAAGTAGAATTGCCTCAACAATAAATTGCAACATGATAGCTTTATGAGTGGCGCCCAAGGCCTTTCTTAGTCCTATTTCTCTTGTTCTTTCAGTTACAGAAACAAGCATTATATTCATAACACCAATGCCACCAACTATTAAGCTAATTCCAGCAATACCTGCTATCAAAGCTGTAAAGATTCCTGTTGCTTGTCTTCTAAGATCAGAAAACTGACTATAATCAGATATTCTAAAGTCGTTATCCTCTCCAGGACCAATATCATGCTGTGCTCTAAGTATTCTTTCAATTGTCATCATAACCTCATCAACATTAGTATCTTTAGAAATACCAACACTTAATGAATCTAAATTTTCTGTTCCAAAAAGTCTTTGAGCTCCAGTTAATAATGGAATATACAATTCTTCATCAGGATTTTGCCAACCGGTACTACCTTCCTCTTTAAGAACTCCAATAACTTTATATGAGGTTCCAGCTATAAGTATTTCTTTATTTAGGATTGCTTGAGCAGAAGTTTTTAATTCTTTTGGAACAGCAGAACCTAGAACAATAACTCTTTTTCTGCCTAGGTTTTCTTCTTCGGAAAAAATCCTTCCATACTCGATATCAAAACCACTTACCTTAAAATGAATAGGTAAATTAGCCCTTATTCTTTCGTTTATATTTGCATTGTTATATTTTACTTGTCTATTTCTTGTTATGTATGGAGATACCATCCATTCATGATCATTATTTTTTGCTAAAGCATATGCATCTTTTATATCTAGGGGAATCAATCCTTTAGTAACGGCCCCTCTTCTATTTTGACCTGGACTGACATATAGAGTTCTTGGTCCAAAATCATCGATTTCTGCCTCTAGTGCTTTATTGGCACTTGAGCCAATCCCTATAACAGCTATTACAGCTGCAGTTCCAATAATAATTGCTAGAGTGGTGAGAAATGATCTGACTAAATTAGATCTAATTGACGAAATTGCTGAGATTAAAGATTCTTGAAAAAGCATTATCCGAAACTAAATGAGGCTGAAACTCTTTCTTTAAATCTTTTTTGATAATCAAATAAACTTTTGCTTGGCATAATAAATACGGTATCTTCTGGTTTAAGGCCAGTTAAGACCTCTACGTATGTTAAGTCAGATTCTCCAATTTTAACCCAAGCAAGTTGTGGTCCGCTTTTTGAATCTTTAATAACTATAAACTTATTAAAATTTTCACCATCCACTTTCTCAGATAGGAAAGTATTAACTGTTTCTTCTGATATATTTAAAATCGAAGCTGCGCTGTAAATATCTTTTCTTGTTCTTAAAGACATTGTTGGCGTGCTTAGAGAGACACTTTTATTAAGAACCTCTATGACAACATCAGTATTCATACCTAAAAGTAATAGATTCTCATTATTATCTATATCTATTAATACAGGGAAAGTAGTAACATTTTGTTCAATTTTTGCTAATGGCTCAATTTTTGAAACCGTACCAAAAAACTCCTTATCTCTATAAGCAGCAACTTTTATAGATACTGTTTGTCCTATGGACACTTTGCCAACATCAATCTCATCAACTAAAGCTCTAACTCTGACTTTTGCAAGATCTGCCATGGTCATTAATACAGTACCCCCACCTACAGCAGACGTTGGTGATGAAATTACTTGCCCAACCTCGACAGGTCTTGAAATAACAGTACCCTGAACAGGAGATCTAACTATAGTGTCATCTAATGCAATTTTTGCATTTTCATATGATACCTCTGTTCTTACTACACTAGATTTAGCTTGAGCATAACTTTCTTGAATATCTTCATAGTCCTTATCTGAAATACTCCCATTTTCATGCAGCTCTTTGCCCCTGTCATATTGAGATTTTGCATTTTCAAGTCTGACTCTCGAAGCCTCAAGATCAGACCTAGCTTGATCTAAAGTATTTTTTGGGGTTCTTTGATCAATTTGTCCTAAGATTGATCCTTTTTTAACTAGGTCACCAACCTCGGCTCCAAGAAATAATATTTCACCAGAAGCTTTTGATTTAATTTCAACAGAAGAAATAGCTTCAATTATTCCTGAAGCCTCTATAGATAATTCTAGTTTTTTTTGGTTGACAGTTTCTTTTTTATAAAAAGTTGTTTCTTTATTAGCATCCTCATTTGAGCCACAAGACGATAAGAATAAAGCTAGGCAGGTGATAGTTAAAAATTTTTTATTCATAATAGTTTTCATATTTATATTCTAACATCCGATTCAATAAGCCCGTCTTTAATATTTATTATGCGATTAGTCTGCTTAGCTATCTCTTCTTCGTGAGTTATTAGTATTATAGTCTGGCCTTGGTTATTTAACTCTTTAAATAATTTCATTACATCATCTCCTGTTTGAGAGTCTAGATTTCCAGTAGGCTCATCTGCAAAGACTATGCTAGGATTATTTACAAGGGCTCTTGCTATTGCAACTCTTTGTTGTTGACCACCAGACAGTTCTGATGGAGCGTGATTAATCCTATCACTTAGACCAACCTTGTCTAAAACATTTCTTGCAAGTCTATTAGCCTCATCTTGTTTAATGCCAGCATATTTAAGCGGCAAAATTACATTATTTAATGCAGAATTTTTTGCCAATAGATGAAACGATTGGAATACAAACCCGATCTCTCTATTTCTAATTAATGCTAAATTATCTTCATCAAGATCATTTACTAGTTTGTTGTTTAAATAATAGCTTCCACTGGTCGGAGTATCTAAACAACCAATGATATTCATCAAAGTAGTTTTTCCTGAACCTGATGGCCCCATAATCGATAAAAATTCACCCTTTTCAACTGACAAATTAATACCTTTTAAAGCCTCAACTTTTTCAGAGCCAACTTGGAATGACCTTTTTAGACTTTCTGTTTTTATAATCATAATTTTTAGACAATAAGTAACATCGAAAAGTTCGAAATTATCCTTCTACTGCACGTCTGAGGTTTTCTGTTGAATCCATATAATTTATCCATGGCTCAACCTCGTCCTCTTTACCAAAATTGAATGCTTTAGCCAGCTCAACTCTAGCATTATCAAAATCATCTAGCTCTATGTAACATATGCCTATTAACATCTCTAGCGTTCCAGGTTTAGAACTCCAGCCTTTATTTCTAGCAATATTTAAAAACTTAATTGAGTTGTCCCAATCAGAATTTTGAAGATAAATTTGTCCTATTCTATAGTCATATTTAGAATCGTCAGAAAGCTGTGTCACTTTGATAAGCGCCCTAATTGCATTATCAAAATCTTTTGCAATGATATAAGCGTTGCTTAATAGTTCATTATTTTTTATGTTATTTTTAAGAACGCCAAGTTTCAAACCTTTTTCAATTACTTTTGCAGAATCAATAGGTAATTTCTTATATAAATAAAAGTTTGCAAGATTTACATATTCAGATGGTTTTTTTAATAAATCTTGCTGAAGTTTAAATTCAAGAGAAGCTAATGACTCCTCTTCAAATTTAATTATATTATAGACGCCAGCCATTTGTTCAATATACGACTTATTTTTAGGTTTCACTCTTACCAAGTCTTGTGCAACTTCTAAAGCAAGCATGTATTGCTTCTTTTCTGTATGGATTGCAAATTTTAATTGGGCCCAATTCTCAACAAAAATTGAGGAATTGTCTAATGCTAAAGTTATGTACTTTAATGCATCATCCCACTCTTGATCTTGAGCATATATAGTCGCAAGTGTGGCGTAACCCTCAGGCCTTAAATCAAACTCATTCTCTGTACCAATCCTGACCCATTCCAGAAAAGCTTCTTTAGCTGCATCTCTTTGACCCTCAACATAAAAAACTTGACCCAAAGTAAACTTAAGCATGAAAACATCATATGGAGGCATACGTTTTTTCATATCAGCTTTCTTCAGATAAGCTAAGGCTTCAGTATTTCTATCTTGAGACAGAAGAAAATATGCATATGTTCTTAATACAACAAAATGGTCATACGAATTACTGGAATATGACCTATCAGCATAATCTTTGTAAGTTTTTTCAGCTTGCTCAGTATTTCCATTATCAATATTCATTTGAGCTCTTTCAAGCATATTGTATACCCACTGCTGAATAGCCTCTTGTGAAGCTATTTGCGTGCTCATAATAAAAACAAATACTAATAATAAATTTTTCATCATAAATTGAACTCTATCGTTGTTGAGCCTACTTGCTGAACAGGAACACCGTTAACAACACGTGGTTTAAATTTCCATCTCAGAACAGCAGCTAGTGCAGCTCTATCAAATATCCTGGGTGGTCTTGAGTCACTAATAACAGCATCGATTACCTTACCCTCTTCATCTACTGTTAATTTTATTGTTACAAAGCCTGTTTTACCAGACATTAATGCTTCTCTTGGATATCTTGGTGCAATTCTAACAAGAGGAATAAGTGCACTATTGGAGGCAACTGAATTTGATCCTTGTAGCATAGCACCCTTTAAATCAACAGGAGTTTTGATATCAGGAAATTTGATATCCAAATTTGGAGTTACTGGCTCAACCACGTCAGGTGTTTCTAGTTTAGGTGGTGGTGGTTTCTTGGGTGGAGGCGGTTTATCAGGCAAGGCCCTTTGTCTCTCATTAAGAAAATCATTTTTCTTTAGTCTTACAAAATCTACCATACTTGATTCTTTAATCGAATCAAAACCTTTTCCGCTTGGCAATATAATTATATAAATTACTAAAAAAATAAAAAAAGTGGTGAGGATTCCTCCCGCAATTGAGAAAGAATTCTTATTTTTAAAATCAATCTTTTTGAGCAGCGATTGAAACATTCTGAACTCCTGCAAGCCTAACCTGATCCATGGTTTCAACAAGAAAGCCTGTTTTTGAAGACTTATCAGCTTGAATAATTACAGAACCTTCTGGATTTTCAGCTTTTAATCTTTCAACATTTGCTCTGACAGATCTTAAATCAACTCTTCTTTTGTCAATCCATATTTCATCATTAGCCGTGATAGCTATTAATATATTTCCTCTTTCATCTCTTACTGCTGTTGCAGCATTAGGCCTGTTAACCTCAACACCTGTCTCTTTGACAAATGATGTGGTTACAATAAAAAAGATAAGCATGATAAATACGATATCTAACATTGGTGTTATATCAATCGTGGACTCATCTCTTTCTTTATTTCTTCTTTTAATCATATTTTAACTTGTTCGATTTCATATTTAATATCAAGTGAGGTTTTGTCAATAGCGGATTTGATAGCTGTCAACATAAACAATCCGACTATTGAAATAAATAATCCTGTCATTGTTGGAAGAGTTGCTCTAGCTATACCAGAAGCCATTGCTCTTGCATTACCAGTACCAGTAATAGCCATAATATCAAAAACCTCAATCATACCAGTAACAGTTCCAAGCAGACCTAAAAGTGGACATAATGCTATAAGACCTTGAATTAAAAGGATGTTTTTGTTAGCTTTTAAATTAATTATTGAAATATTTTTAAGCTTAATCTTATTTATTAACCATTCATTAGAAGTGTTAGTATTTTTAATATCAGAATATGCCTCAGTTGTTAATTCATTCATTTCAGATATATAAAATATAACTCTTTCTATTAAAAGAGTTGTCATAATTATTGCTAAAACAAACAAGACTACTATCACAGGCCCGCCTCTATCAAAAAAATCTAAAATAGATGTAAATGGTAGGCCTAAATAATAAAACATTACTTGACTGATGATGAGGCTACATAACCAATAGCCTGCTCTTCATAAATTTGTGTTATAGCCCTGCTTCTAGAATCTAAAATATTATGAATAAATAAAAGAGGTACTGCTGCTATCAGACCAAGCATGGTAGTCACTAGGGCTTGTGATATCCCTCCAGCCATTAATTTAGGATCGCCTGTCCCGAACAGTGTAATAGCTTGGAAAGTCTCAATCATACCTATAACAGTTCCAAGAAGTCCAAGCAAAGGTGCAACTGCAGCTAATAATTTTATAATGCTTAAATTCTTTTCAAGTGCCGGAGCAGCTCTTGCTAACACATCTTCTAATTGTGCCTCTAACTCCTCTGGATTATCACCTTTGTATTTAGAATAGATAGTATTTAATTTCCCAAGAGTTGATGATTCTGAATAGTTTCCAGTATTAAGTTCGTTATCAACTGTTTGTGATTCTTTTCTTAAGAATAAAAATTGAAGAACGCCCATGGCAATTCCTAAGGCAAGGATAATAAGTATTATATAACCCACAAAACCACCCTGATTTATTCTTTCAAAAAATCCAGCTCTATCTATTAACTTAGTCAATAAAGATCCTCTAGTTGGATCAATAAATACTTCTCTATATTCAATATCATTGTTTTGAAGCTTTCTTGCTGATCTTCTTATAGAACCTTCAGGTTGTTTAGCTAGATACTCAAGTACGTTTTGCTCACTTACCAGATTTAAATAATCACCATCAGATACAGAATTAAATACACCAATACGAATAATATCTCTATTAACTAATTCACCTGACTTAGAAAGAATATCAGTATTATAATTTTTAACTTTTCCGCTTTGGTTGAGTTCATTTAAAATTTCATACCATAGTCTTTCAAGCTCAGCACTTGTAGGAAGATCTAAACTTTTTCTTTCAGCAAGATCACCTAAAAATTCAATCCTTTCAGGATATTCGATATTAGTTAGTGAAAGAGCAAACTGTCCTTTTGACTCTCCGGCTGTCTGTCTAACGATTCCAAACAACTCTCCAAAAGAACCTAGCTTTAAAGTTAATTGCTCTTCAAGATCTGATAAAGTTGCATCATTATCTTCATATTGTTTTGTAAGTATTTCACTTCTATTTTCTTCATTAGTAAGCCTTACCTTCATTTGATTTAGGAGGCTCTGTTGTTTGTTTTTATCAGATAAAAATCTATTTAATCTCGCTCTATCTTCTTTAGCTCTAATTGAAGCGGTAGTTTTTACGGACTCAACAAGTAAATCTAAATCAGTAATAACTGGTGTAGATATTTCATTAGATTCTTCTTGGGCTAATAGACCCAAAACTAAAAAAGGTAATATAAAAAATTTTTTATTCATTAGTATCTCTGTAAACTGGTATTTTTATTAATGCAGGTGGAGCTTGCTTGCTAGCAACCTTTAAAGCATCTGCTGTTGATCTTTTAATAGATGACGTAGATTTCTCCCAAGATGAAGAATTGGTATCCCAATAACCACCCTTACTTCCATCAACAGTTAAGTAAGTTAAAGCAACTCTTCCAATTCTAAGAAAATCAGCACTTGTTTCCACGTTATTGATTGTTATGTTGTCTCTATATGATTCTATAGTTCTTCCATACTCTAGTTCTGTTTTGTATGCTTCTATAATAAGTCTAAATTTTTCAGAAGTGGAGACATCCCCTCTATCCATAGTAACTTTAAGATTATCAACTCTCGATGTTCTTTCGTTTAGCAAGAATGGTAAATCTAACTGTATGAAGTTTTCAAGACCGTCTATCATTCTCAACATAAAGGGAACAATCCTTTGATTAGTTTTGTCCAGTTCATCTATTTTTAAAATAATATTTTCTATCTCATTAATTTGAGAATTAATAATTTTTTGAACTTGATCATTGTATAGCTTCAATGACTCGTATTCTTTAGTTGTTGACTGATAATCAGCTAATAAAATTCTAGTCTGCTCATCAAGCCTAACTATCTGTTCTTGGGTAAGACCTGACTTTTCTATACTTGATGTTGATAAATTAATTGAATCTAAAACTAGATTAGAATCTTTCGTATTTTCTTGAGCGAAAATAGGCAGGCAGATAACTGCCATAATATATATATATTTCATAGCGATATTTTAAAGTAAAAAGGAGGCAAAAGCCTCCTTTTTAATTAATTTAATTTTCTAGAATCTTAACTGATAGGTTAAGAAGGCTTGTGGGCCAAATCTAGGATATCTAAATGAGTTAAATCCATATGGGTAGAATGAGCTACCTGTATCATATGCAAGATCAGTATCAGGAATTGCATCAAACACGTTCGTTATTGTTAAGGATACAAATGACTCTGGTGTTATGTCATACCCAACAGCAATATTGGTATCAAAGTATGGACTCATAGTTTTTCCATAATAACCTTCCATGTGACCCACTCTAAGTACTGATGTGCTAGCTGACCAGTCACCTCTAGTCCAACCCAATCTCATTGATTGTCTTGATCTAGGTGTATAAAGGCTGTTCATGTAACTTACTAATGGATCTCCAATATCTTCAGCATATTTCAGATCAATCTGATTAGTATTTACTATTGAGAATGAGAAATCACCTAATGCATCAGTTACCCAGCTATAGCTTATAGATGTATCAACACCTATAAACTCTTGTCCAGCGATGTTAACAGGAGTTTCATATAGTGCAGTGATAGACCCTTCTGCAAGAACGTTATCATACGCCTCAGGAGCAAAGTTTTTACCCCCTCTTACAATAGATGCGTAAACTTGCTGACAATATGAATCTGGATAAACAACAGGACCAGCGCTAGTGTCGCCAGCTGCTTGAGCTCTACAAATAGCTTCATCTTGAACAATAGTTGTTAAAGACTTAGTAGATACGATATCACCTAATTTAATATGGAAAGCGTCTAATGTTACAACCAATCTATCAGCTGGTTCCCATACAAAACCTACGGAGTATGAATCACCTTCTTCTTCTTTAAGATTTAAGTTACCTGTTGTAACACCATCAATATTTATAATTCCATAACCAGGAGTTGCTAAACCACAACCTTCACCAGAAACACCCCAATCACCAGATGCATAACACTGGTAGTAGTCTGTTTGAGATGTAAAGAATCTTCTTTCGCCAACAAATGAATACGGTAAATCTGGAGCTTTAAATGACTCAGACCATGATCCTCTCATTAGGAAATTATCACGAGGTCTCCATTCAAATGAAGCACCCATAGTTCTTCTATCAACATTAACTTTAGAGCTATCATATTCATCTATTCTGGTTGAAAGGTTTACTAAGAAAGTTTCAGTAACAGGGATGGAGAATTCAACACCAAAAGCTGTTCTATCTCTTTCTCCGCCACCATCAACACCACCAATACCCCAAAGCTTTCCTTCTTTGTTTAATGGACTTAGTTGAACGTCATAACCTTTTGTTTGATGCTCATAAACAGCAGCAAAACCTAAAGGGCCATATGGTAATTGCATAATGTCACCAGTAATAGTTGCTTGATATAATTCAGAGAATGCATCTGCAGGTTCAACATTATCAACTCTTAAGGCTTCAAGCTCTGCACTTGATTGAGTTGTTAAGTACCAATCCCAGTTATAACAGTTAGGCTGGCTGTAGTATGCAGAATAACCATACCAACCATAGACATCATCAACCTCTCCATTAGCAGGATCACCATCAACTAAATCATTGGTATCTAGTACACAAGGGTTACCCCATCCGTCAACTCCACCAATGTTATGTATTTTGTCAAATAAAGCAGAAGCTAGGAAGTTTCTTCCTGTTGAGACAACATCATAAGTATTATCGGTATATGAAATATCCCACTCGTAACCATTAGATAAAACACCTCTTGCGCCGATATCAAAAGTAGTTGTTTCCTCTTCGTAACTTGTTCCTCTTGTTGCATTGGTAAAGATTTTTTGAATTCTGAAATCCATCATAGCTGCAACAGCACCTGCATTAGGCTGACCAGCTGGAACTGTATAGTTCTGAGTAAATGCAGAACCATATTTTTGAGGACCAGCAACCCATACAAATGGTGTAAATAGGTTGTCAAGAGTTCCTGCAGTATCTGTTTCTAAGTGAACAACTTTTGCGTATAACTCAACCTTATCATTTAACTCATATACACCTGATAAATATACAGATGCTCTTTTTCTTTCATTTGTTAAAGTACCGTTGGAGCTGCTATCAAATCCACAATATGAACCATAGTATGAACTCGCATACTCACTATGCTGCTCTGGAGTAGCAAGTGTATAGCCTGGATCAGCTTCAGAACATAGCATATCAAGAGGAGCTGGTCCTCCAGCTGCGTTCCAATCATATAATGTACCAAAATTACCAGTTTCTGGGTTCATGTGAAGCCCGTAGTAAATAGTATCTCTAATTAATAAACCTCTGCTCGGTATTGGAATAGCTCTACTTGAGTCTTCAAAAGAGTCGTGTTCACTTCTACTTTGAATTGGAACTGGTTGTTCATCTCTATATTCAAGAGCATAAGTGTATGAAAGTCTATCAGTAAAGCCGCCGCCTGCAAATTCGAAGTTTACAGTCTCACCACCAGTGCCTGACCCTACGCCACCACCAACTTGAACTCTAAAAGTTTTATCTTCAAGACCGTCTACTAGAATGATGTTAACAACACCAGCAACAGCATCTGATCCATAAATAGATGATGCGCCTGATGTTAGAACTTCAATTCTATCAACAGCAGCTAAAGGGATTGCTGCATAGTTGAAAGACGCTGACTCACCATTATATGGGAAGGGATAATCAGCAGTTCTCTTTCCATTAACAAGAACAAGCGTTCTTCCTGGACCGAAATCTCTCAAGTTGATAGGCTGCAAAGATCCATTAAAACCAGCTTGGAAGTTTTCACCATTAACACTACCAGTGTTCTGAGTTAGATTACTGACTGCGTCATAAACGGTTTGAAAGCCTTGGGCTTCTATATCAGACCTTGTAATTGTTATGAGAGGTGTAGCACCTTCTATGTCAGTTCTTTTAATCCTAGAACCTGTAACACTTACTTTACCTAGCTCTTGAACACCCTCTTCAGATGATGAGCTATCATTAGCAACTTCCGTCTGTGTAACTACTTGCTCTGTAGATGATGTTGCAACATCAGCAGAAGAATCTGCCACCTCAGGAGTAGAAGAAACTTCTTCACCTGGATTATCAGCGTACAAGTTGCCAAAAGACAAAATCGCAGTTAAAAATAATATTCTTTTGTTTAACATAATAAATCCCCTTTATTAAATGTTTATCTTTGTATTTATTAAATTATATACAAAGTGTTAGGCGCATTAATACGCATTTATATAGGAAGAATACATACATAGCCATTCATTGTAAATAGTTTATTATTTATATTTAATTTTTTAGATTTAACACATATTTTGTTTAATTTAATTATATTGTAAAGCAGACTTGACATTCAGATAATGAGTTATATATTGTGATAATTCAAATATTACAATTTAATAAAGGTTTAATTATGAAGAAGGTTTTTCAAAAGTTAGTTATTTCAAATTTATTCATCGCATTTTCTTTGTTTATCATGCCCTTTGATGCTATTGCTGATACTTCTTTAGTACCAATTGAAAAATTAGTTTGCTATGGAAAAGGTACCTCTCAAGCCTTATCTCCATCCGGTAAATATTATGCAGCTATGGTATCGGTTGAAAAAAATGTTTGTGATATTGAAGAGGAATCTGATCAAGATGCTATTAAGTCAAAAAGAGTTCTCGTAGTTACAGATCTTGCAACAATGACTCCCAAAATTATATCAGGCACAACAGCAGGATCAGCAGTTAGTAGTTTTAGTTGGTTAAATGATGAAACGCTTTTAGTATCAAGAGATGGAAGAGCAAGCTTAGATTCAGCAAGTTTATATACCGTAGACAGAGATGGCACTAATTCAAAATTATTAATTGCAGCTAAGACATTTCCAAATAAAGCTGGTCTTCAAGTCCCTTTCCTTTATGCAATTTATCCAAAATATCCTGATAAAATTTTAATTACTCTTAATAGAAATAGTAACTACAGAGAATTTAGAGACCTGTATTGGTTGGACATCAATACAAAAAGAACAGAGTTAGTTGCAAGAGTTCCAACGATTAAGAATGAATCAGTTACAAATTGGCTTTTAGATTGGGATGGAAATCCTAAAGGTTTTGGTACCTATACTATGGAAGGACCTGACATGGGTTTGGTTACCTCTTACTATAAATATAATAAAAACGGTGATCATACAAAACTTGGGAGTTGCAGACACCAAGAAGCATGTTTTGTTCCGGTTGCATTTGATATAGATAACAAGACTGTATTAGGTGTGGGACAGGCTGTTAAAAAAGATGGCTCAATTGTAAGTGAAACAGATACGAATGCTTTGTGGGCAATGGATTATGAATCAGAAGAATATGTTGAGATGATTTATCATGATCCTGATTTTGATATCTCAAGCCCCCTTCAAGGCGATAGTAATCTTAATTTATGGTTTGATAAAACTGGAGAAAACCTTTTTGGTTTTTCATATCAAGCTGATAAGCCTGTTGATATTTTCTTTGATGGGTATTTCCAATCCGTAGTTAAGTCACTAGAAGGTGCTTTTCCAGGTGAAAGAGTATCTCTTGCAGATTGGAGTCAAGATTTGACAAAGTTTTTAGTGAATACAAGGAGTGACACTAATCCTGGAGCATCTTATATGTTTGATATCTCAAAAGGGTCTCTATCATTAATTGCTGATTATGCTCCTTGGATGAAAGATTATAAGCTGGCAAAAATGAAGCCATTTACATACACAGCAAGAGATGGCCTTAAATTACATGGCTATATAACACTTCCGGCAAACTATAAAAAAGGTACAAAAATTCCTTTTATATTGCATCCTCATGGTGGACCAAATGCAAGAGATTATTGGGGGTACAATCCTGAAGTTCAATTCTATGCATCTAGAGGATATGGAGTTATACAGCCTAATTATAGAGGATCAACAGGACATGGAAGAAAAGAGATGATTCTTGCTAACCATGAAATGGGTAAAACAATGCAAACAGATAAGTATGATGCATTGATGTGGGCTAACGAGCAAGGATACGTTGATATGGATAATACATGTATTTCAGGAGCAAGTTATGGTGGTTATGCTGCTATGCATGCTGCAACTAAAGAGCCTGACATGTTTAAGTGCATTATTACTTATGTTGGAACTTTTGATTTAACTTCAAAAGATTTAAGAGGTTTGATGTGGAGTAAAGCTGGAATGCCTATGGAATATATTGAAAAAGGTAATCCTGATATACCTGAAGACTATAAAAATCTATATGAAAATAGTCCTATCTTTTTTGTACAAAACGTTAATGATCCTGTTCTTATAATCACGGGTAGACAGGATGCTCAGGTCAGATATCAAGAAACAGTTGATATGGTGGCTGAACTTCAAAGATATGGGAAAGATTATGAATACATAATCAAAGGCGATGAAGGTCACGGATTTAGGAGCGAGGTTGCAAGACTTGCCCTCTATCAAGATTATGAAAAATTTCTATCTAAACATTTGGAAAATAATTCTAAAAACTAGAAATAGAAGTTTGTTTTTGACCTAATATGAGGGCGTGAATATCACTTGTGCCCTCATAAGTATTAACAGCTTCAAGATTCATACTATGTCTTATTATGTGGTATTCATCTGCGATACCATTTCCCCCATGCATGTCTCTAGCATCTCTTGCAATATCTAAAGCCTTTTGACAATTATTTCTTTTTACTAGTGAAATCATTTCCGGTTTCATTTGCCCTTTATCTATGAGCCGACCAACTCTTAAAACAGTTTGAAGGCCCAGAGTAATTTCGGTTTGCATATCTGCCAATTTTTTTTGAATAAGTTGTTTCGAAGCTAAGGGTTTATCAAACTGCGATCTAGCAAGAACATATTCAAGACTAGCATTCCAACAAAATTCTGCTGCTCCCAAGGAACCCCAAGCAATTCCGTAACGTGCCATATTAAGACAGGAGAATGGACCTTTAAAACTCTGAACTTCAGGAAGCATTTTATCCTCAGGAACAAATACATCATCTAAGAAAATTTGACCAGTGGTAGATGCTCTTAAAGAAAATTTACCTTCTAAGATCGGTGTACTTAAACCTTTTGATTCTCTGTCAACAATAAAACCTCTTAATACACCCTGCTCATCTTTGGCCCAAATTATTAAAACATCTGCAATAGGTGAATTAGTTATCCAAGTTTTAGATCCGTTTAAAATAAAGCCATTAGAGGTAGTTTTTGCATTGGTTTTCATTGATGAAGGATCTGAGCCTGCATCTGGTTCTGTTAATCCAAAGCATCCAATTAAATTGCCCTTGGCCATTTCGGGTAAATAATAATTCTTTTGTTCTTCTGAACCAAATTTATAGATAGCATGCATTGCTAAAGAGGTTTGAACGCTGTAAGCAGATCTATAGCTTGAATCAACTCTTTCAATCTCTCTGGCAATTAAACCATATGAGACATAATTAACACCGGCACATCCATAACCTTCGATTGGCGCTCCTAAAAAGCCCATCTCGCCCATCTCTTTGTATATATTTTTATCAAAAATTTCATTTCTATTAGCTTCAAGTATTCTTGGCATAAGGTCTGATTGACAATAATCTCTGGCAGTTTTTTGGATACTCAGCTCTTCCTCGGATAGTTGGTTATCAAATAATAAAATGTCTTGTATTTTCATAATGTTATATTCTCTCTATTCTAATAATACCAAACCTTGGAGAAGAATATATAAAAGAGTTCTTTTCTAATTCTTTACAAACAAGATTAATCATTTGATTGCTATTGCCGCAAATGATTATTAAAGGTAACTTATCTTGATATCTTAAAATAAAATCTAGCACTAATGGCGAAACCTCAAAATGCTTCTCGCCGTGCAAATCTAGATGAGTTATACCCCTTTCTTCAAAAACAATCATGAACTATTATTACTTACTTACAATCGAAATTAAAATTTATGGCAAAGCTACACTTTTTTTACTCAACAATGAATGCAGGCAAGTCCACCTCTCTGCTTCAATCTAATCATAACTACAGAGAGACTGGTCTAGATACAATGATTTTTTTACCAAATGAAACCAGTAAATTGTCAAAAGGAAAGATTGTATCTAGAATTGGTTTGCAAGCAAAAGCAATTATTGCCAATAAGGATTTTAATTTTGCCAGTTATGTTAGTGAGCATAAAACTGAAAAACTTAGCTGCATTCTAATTGATGAAGCTCAATTTTTAACAAAGAAACAAGTTAGGGAGCTGGGACATATAGCAGACAAACTTAATCTACCTGTAATGTGTTATGGGATAAGGACGGATTTTAGAGGAGAGTTGTTTGAAGGCAGTTCTGAATTGTTAGCTCTCGCTGATAATTTTATAGAGTTAAAAACTATTTGCTCATACTGTATAAATAAGGCAACTATGGTGGTTAGAAGAAATGATGGAGGTAAGGTGGTAACCGAAGGAACAAAAGTTGTTGTAGGCGGTAATGATATCTATACTTCTGTATGCAGAAATCATTTTAGAGAGTTAACAAAACTGGTTTAAAAAAATGGAATACATAAATACTCAATATCTTCTTGATAAAAGACCCAAAGGAATGCCGACTGATGAATGTTGGAGAATCCATGAAGAAAAAATTACATCTCTAGAAAAAAATGAAATTTTAATTGAAGTTAAATATCTTTCTATCGATCCTTATATGAGGGGTAGGATGAATGAAGGAGTCTCCTATGCCAGCCCAGCAAAATTAGGTGAGCCCATGACCGGAGAAACAGCAGGTGTAATTGTTGAGAGCAGATCAAACTTATTTAAAATAGGAGATAAGGTTTGTGTGCATAAAGGATGGCAAACATATATCAAAGTTAAGGATACTGACTTAGCTTTATTAAGAGTGCCTGATAATGATCATCCATTATCTTTATATCTTGGAACTCTCGGAATGCCAGGAAGAACAGCTTACTTTGGACTTAATAGAGTTGCTAAACCAAAACAGGGAGATACCCTGGTAGTTTCAGCTGCATCTGGCGCTGTAGGCTCAGTGGTTGGTCAGCTTGGAAAAATTTATGGCTGTCATGTTGTTGGCATTGCCGGAGGTACAGAAAAATGTGCTTATGTGAAAGATGATTTAAAATTTGATGAATGTGTAGATTATAAAGCAGGTAGTCTTGATGAAGATCTAAAAAAAGCCTGCCCTAAAGGCATTGATATTTATTTCGAAAATGTTGGCGGCGCTGTAACTAAAGCAATAGCTCCTTTACTAAATAAAAAGGCAAGAGTTCCCGTGTGCGGTTTCATATCTAAATACAATGAAAATGATATGCTTAATACAGAAACACCATTCCATGTTTTAGGGAATTTGAATCCCAAACCCAAGCATAGATTTTTTGTTGTACATGAATGGATGGATGAGTTTGAAGCTGCCACAAAAGTATTATCAAATTATGTATCAGAGGGAAGCATCTTATACAGAGAAACTAAAACTAAAGGATTTGTAAATGCTCCTCAGGCATTAAGAGATGTTTTATCAGGAAAAAACTTTGGCAAACAAATTATAGAAATTTAAATGTAAATTTTACCTTTCATATACAAAGTAACTTTTCCACCAATAATTACTCTTTCACCTTTAACCTCACAACTTAAAGCCCCACCTCTTTCTGATAATTGCATAGCCGATAGTATTGATTTGTTTAGCTTTTTACTCCAATACGGAGTTAGAGTTGTATGAGCTGAACCAGTGACAGGATCCTCATTAACTCCTGCTCCTGGAAAAAAACATCTTGATACAAAATCACAATCTATCCCTTGAGAAGATACTATCAGACCTCTTACATTAATTTTTTTAAGTTGATCAAAATCTATATTTAAATTTCTAATCATTTTTTCAGATTCTAATATTACTAAAATATCATCCCTTCCTTGATATAGTTCTATAGGTTCGTGACCTATAATTTTTTCTATCAAGCTTTCACGTATTGGAGTAATAGAGTCTTTTGGAAAGTCCAAATAAAGAGATTCATTTTCTCGATAAACTCTTAATATTCCGTTCTTGGTTGATTGAACTTCAAAGGTCGTTGCGCTTTTATTAATATAATTAAAATATACGTAAGCTGAAGCCAGAGTTGCATGTCCGCATAAATCAATTTCACAAAAAGGTGCAAACCAGCGAATGTGGTAGATACCGCTCTCCTCTCTAATAAAAGCAGTTTCAGAAAGATTATTTTCAGAGGCAATATTCTGCATTAATGTAGAATCTTGAATATCTGAAAAAATTACTGCAGCAGGATTTCCTGAAAATAATTTATCTGTAAAAGCATCTAGATAATAGATTGGAATATTCAAGGCGTATTATCCAGAAAGAGAAAGCGCCTCTTTTACTGCTTGGTGAACAACCTCTGAATTTTTTATATTCAAACCGTTAGCTAGGTGTTTATTTTCAGCTAAAGCTTTATCTATACCCTTGTTTGCAAGTTCTAGAACATAAGGCAGCGTTGCTTTGTTTAATGCCTGAGTTGCTGTCAAAGGAACTGCCCCTGGCATGTTAGTTACACAGTAGTGGATTATTCCATCTTGCTCATATGTTGGATCAGCATGAGTGGTTGGTTTGCTGGATTCGAAACAGCCACCTTGATCAATAGATATATCGACCATAACTGCTCCAGGCTTCATATGTTTTAACATAGAACTTGTAACAACTTTTGGAGCCTGTTTTCCAATGACGTATACGGCTCCAATTACTAAATCAGATACTTTAAGCGCATTTTCAATAGCAACTTCGCTAGATACTATGTATTCAATATTGTTATTGCCATAGATTTTTTCAAGTTCATTCAATCTATGTTCTGATAGATCTATGATCTTTAATTGAGCCTTGTTATCAATTGCTTTTTCAATAGCCTCAGTACCTGCAACTCCTGCACCTATAACTGTCACAATTCTAGGGTCAACATCTTGAAAAGCTCCTATCAAAGTTCCCATACCTTTATTTGGTTTAAGTAAATGGTATGAACCAACAACAATACTTAACTGACCTGCAATTGCGCTCATAGGAGATAGAAGTGGCATAGTTCCATCATCAGCAGTCACAGTTTCAAGAGCTATACCTGTTACTCCAGTAGAGGCTAATTCAAGACCTGTTTTAGGATCTCCTGCTAAATGCAAATAAGCAAAAACAGTATGTTTGTTGCTGAGATATTGAAATTCTTCTGGAACGGGCTCTTTTACTTTAACTATTAATTCAGAAATATCATATAGTTCTTTTGGTGAATTAATTATTGTTGCTCCAGCTTTTTCGTATGCTTCATTAGAAAAACCTATCTCTAATCCTGCATCTTTTTGAATAAAAACCTCATGATTGTTTTTAAAAATTTCAGCAACAGATTCAGGTGTAAGGCCCACCCTATACTCATGATTTTTAATTTCTTTTGGTACGCCAATTTTCATGTAAAAATTATACACTTTTATTAAACAAGATAATTAATTTAGATAACAAGGATTTGAAGTGAAATAGGTAGAGATTGTTTAATTAAAAAATTCTGAAACTGTTTTATCTGCAATTCTCTGGATCTTTAACGCCACATCTGGATCAAGACCCATAATAGCCTTATTGCCTTCTGTTTGTTTTTTAAAAAGAGTAACAAAAACAACTGCTGCTGCTAAATAAGTGCCCTCTTTTGATGGATGTCTTTTATCAGATGTATATAGATTAATTTCTGGATAAGTAGTGTTCAGATTATGAAATGCTTCGCCTGCAGGAATTAATAAAATATTATTTGCATTTGCAGCTTTAATAAACTCTTCTCTTAACTCATAAACCATTTCCTTTTTATTTTTATAGGGCCAAGACATAAAAAGCATAGGCTCAGCTCCTTTTGCTCTGATGGTTTTGGAATGTTTTGCAACGTACTTATGAAAGTTATCTTTTGTTTGAGGATGAATCGGGCAAAGACTGCAGTCCATAAATATTACTGCATCAATACTGGTGTCATTGGATTCAATATATTTATTATCATTAGTTGAGTCGATACGAAAACTGCCTATATTTTTATTATCAAGATAAGCGTCTACAGAATGCCAAGATAAGGATGATCCGTTAATGGTTATAGACCTAGTATTAATTGTGCTCACTGATTTATCTCCGCTAATAATTTTTCTTAAATGATTATGAAGACTATTGTTATAGTAAAAAAAACTATTACCAACAAACATTAATGAATCCAAATGTTCAGTTTGTGGCGCCTTAATATTAATATTTTCAGAAATTGCAAACGGCGATAAAAGAATTATTGCTAAGAGTTTTTTCACTGTTTAATAATGGCATAATGACATTACTTATGCACGATTTTATTCGCATAAATTATCTTGTTAATTTATAGATAGTGGTAATGATTAAAGTTTGTATAATACAATTTTTTAAACATTTAAATTTTCTAAATATTTCACATGGCAACAAATAATTATGTAGGTTGGGAAGAATGGGTTGGCTTACCTGAGCTTAATCTTCCTGCACTTATTGCTA
>ENA-OWPI01001807-OWPI01001807.1-marine-metagenome-genome-assembly--contig:-NODE-1807-length-22175-cov-7.670242_pt1 | contig 22175 bp, 23 predicted proteins | sample MGYA00238138_ERZ651775 | MGnify/ENA primary metagenome ERZ651775 (study PRJEB26906, sample SAMN06265043) | marine metagenome | isolation source: Helgoland LTER site | place: Germany:Helgoland, sampling...
TTAAACTTTTCTTTTAAAATTAATTGTTTGCCATCCCACGTACCATCTAAATCTGCTGAAAATTGTCTTGTTACTTTACCAGATCTATTTTGAAGGACACCCCATGCCTTAACATTTCCTGATAAATATTCCTCAATAATTAATCTTGGTTCTTTATTTTTAAAATCTTCTGGTTTCATAACACTATTATTTGAACAGTTTGTAATTAAGAATAAAGAGATTATCAATAAAATTGATTTAAAGTTTATTATTTTGCTCACATGTCTCCTTCATATTTCTATTTATTTTGAATTGAGAATTGAATTAAGTCAATATTTTTTGATTTAAATCCAGCTTCACAATAAGAAAGATAAAACTCCCACATTCTTTTAAAAGTAGAGTCAAATCCCTGTTGTTTAATTAAGTCCCATTTTTTATTAAACTCATCTCTCCAAATAGCAAGAGTATTTGAATAGTGATCAGCATAAGAATCGTAAGACTTTATAGTCAGACCATTATCTGAAACGTACCTATTCAAGCTATTTTTACTTGGAAGAAATCCTCCAGGAAAAATATATTTTTGGATAAAATCTTGTTTATTTTTATATCGATCAAATAAACTATCATCTATTGTAATCGCTTGGATAGCTGCTTTACCGTTTGTAGATAGGTTATTTTTAATGGTCTTGAAATAACTTTCTAAATAATTTTGACCAACTGCTTCTATCATTTCAATAGATGCTATTGAGTTATATTTGTTTTTTAAATCTCTATAATCTTTAATTTCAATATTAACCTTTTCATTCAAACCACATTTATAAATTCTTTCTTTAGCATATTCGAATTGTTTTTTAGAAATAGTAATACAATCAAGTTTTACGTCATATTTTTTTCCCAGATACTCAGCAAAACCTCCCCAGCCACATCCTATTTCTAAAACTTTATCTCCATTGTTTGGTTTGATTAAATCAATTAACTTTTGATACTTGTTATTTTGAGCTTCAGATAGATCTTTTGTTTTTTCATCAAAAATGGCACTTGAATAAGTCAAAGTTTTATCAAGCCAAAGTGAAAAAAATTCATTTCCTAAATCGTAATGTTTTGCAATATTTTCTTTGCTACGATTTTTGGTATTTTTAATTAATAAATTTTTAATAAAATTAATTAATGGGAAGTCAAGTAAACCAGAAAATTTATAAATAATTTTGATATTTCTAGCGGTAATTTCTATTAGGTTCGATAAATTATCTGTTTCAAATTCATCTCGCATGTAAGATTCAGCAAAACCCACACTACCTCCTTTAATCAAATTAAAAGTAAAGTTTGGTTTTTTAATCTTAAGCTTTGCTTTTAAAGAGTCTTCAGGATTGCCAAATTTTAATTGCTTTCCTTCATAATCAGTAATCTCTAGGTATCCAATTTTAATATTAGCCAATGTTTTAAAGACTAATTTATCAGATAAAGAATTTAAGCTCATTTATTTTCAAAAGTAATATTATTTTTAATTTTTAATTTTTTTTTTATATACCTTATTCCTTTGCTCCATAATTTAAACGCTTCAAAATGTATCGCTATTATAATTTTAAAGGTCATTAACGGATGTTTTAAGTAAGATCTTATTAACTCTGAACTTGTAAAGTCTCGTCTTATGCCATCTTGAGAGGCATACAGTATTTTTTCATTTGATTGATATTGATCAATTATGACTGATATTTTCTCTGTAGGTTTTAGAATTCTAAAAAAATAATTACAATCCATTTCAATAAATGGTGATACATGAAATTTCTTTTCACAATTATGTTGTAAAAGATTGTTATTTTCTACTTTAAAAATATAAGTGTGTTGTTCTCCAAATGTATTTTTAACTTCATATAATATTGATATTAGCTCTTCATTCTTGTCGTAAACATAAAAAACGCTCAATGGATTGAACACATAACCAAAAATTCTTGGGTAGCATAAAAGCTTTATTTTTATATTTTCAGAAATTATTTTATTTTCTTTTAAATTTTTTTTTACCCACTCAATAAGCGAAGATCCATCTCTATCTCCATGATCTTTATCAAAAAAACTTATTAAATTAAAACTATTATAAGAAAAGAAACTAATTTTTTGATCTAAAATTTTTAATTCAGATAAATCAATTAGTAATGAAAATACTTGATATTTAAAAAAATGTATCTTTGGTTTAAATCTTTTATGAATTACAGTGCCATTATAAATTGAGCTAGTCATTAAGGTTTTTTAGCATATCAATAGATGATTTTATTCCATCTTCATGAAAACCGTAACCAAAATAACTACCACAAAAAAGAATATTTCTTTTATTTTGTAAATTTATAAGCTGACTTTGATAATTTAAAGCTGATTGATCAAAATATGGGTGGGTAAATGTTACTTTCTTAATAATTTTAGATTGATCAATTTCAAAATATGGATTTAATGTTAAAAATATATTCTCTTCACATTTTAAATTTTGTAATAAATTTAACCAATATGTAATTGAATTCTTTTCAATTTCATCTTTTTTAATTGAAGAATTCCATGAAGACCAAACTTTTGGGTTTTTTGGCATAATCGATTCGTCTGTGTGGATATAGGCGATGTTTTTTTTGTAACTAAAATTTGATAAAATTTTTTTTTCTTCTTCTGAAGGGCTTTCAATTATAGAAAGTGCTTCATCTGCATGGGTAGCTAAAATAACTTTGTCATAATCAAAAAATTCACTTTCACCTCCATAATATAAATCGACTCCATTAGTTTTAGATTTAATCTTTTTAACTGGGTAGTTTTTAAAATGTTCACCACTTATTTTAGAAAGAATATTTTCAACATACGTTCTACTACGATTTTTGACCGTGTACCATTGAGGTCTATTTTTTATCTTAAATAACCCATGATTTTGAAAAAATTTTATAAAAAATTTTAATGGCATTTGTGTTGCTTCATGTGGTGGCATAGACCAAATAGCTGAAACCATAGGTATTAAATGATAATCTATAAATTCTTTTGAGAGTTTTTCTTTTTTTAAATAGTCACCAAGAATAATTTCTTCGTTAAACTCAGTAAAATTATCACACTTCTTATAAAATTTAATTATATCAAAAAACATCCTCAAGAATTTAAAATTTATTAGATTAGATCTATTTGAAAAAATACCATTTAGACCTCTTCCACAATACTCAAAAGCTGTATCCTTTACTGATACTGCGAAAGACATGTCACTTTTTTCTATTTCGATTTTATTTTCTTCAAAAAATTTTATTAAATTAGGATATGTTTTAAAATTAAAAACTATAAAACCAATATCTACTGCTATTTTTTTTGTTCCAATTTTTAAATCTAGAGTATGTGAATGACCTCCAAAATGATCATCTTTTTCAAAAATGTCTACGTGATGTTTTTTAGATAGATAATGGGCAGCACTTAAACCAGAAATTCCTGAACCAACTACGGCAATTTTCATTTATTTTTATGCCGCATCTTCTTTGAATTCATCCATGCTAGGACATGTACAAAAAATATTCTTATCTCCATATACATTGTCTACTCTTGCAACTGGAGGCCAAAATTTATTAGCTTTTAAAAATTTAGCTGGATAAGCAGCTTCTTCTCTAGTGTATTTATGTGTCCAATTATCAGATGTAAGTTCAATATCTGTATGTGGAGCATTTTTAATTGGGTTATCAACTTTATCAAATTTACCAGATTTAATTTGATCTATTTCTTGTTTTATTTTTATTAAAGTATCACAAAACCTATCTAACTCAGATAAGCTTTCACTTTCTGTAGGTTCAATCATCATTGTACCTGCTACTGGCCAAGACATTGTTGGAGCATGAAAACCAAAATCAATTAATCTTTTTGCAATATCTTCTTCAGTAACACCTGTTTCTGATTTTATTGTTCTAATATCAATAATACACTCATGTGCAACATTACCTTTGGATCCTTTATATAAAATTGGAAAATGATCTTTTAGTCTATTAGCAATATAGTTTGCATTTAATATTGCAACTTGTGTAGCAAGTTTTAATCCTTTGGACCCCATCATTTTAATGTACATCCAAGAAATTGATAAAATACTTGAACTACCCCATGGAGCAGCTGAAACTGCACCAATGCCTGTTGCAGGACCACAATCTTTAACAACTGGATGATTTGGAAGATAAATTTCTAAATGTCTTTTACAGGCAATGGGTCCCATACCTGGTCCACCTCCACCATGAGGAATGCAAAATGTCTTATGTAAATTAATATGACAAACATCAGGACCAAAATTTCCTGGTTTTGCTATTCCTACTAAAGCATTTAAATTTGCACCATCCATATAAACTTGACCACCATGTGTATGAATTAATTCACATATCTCTGTAATTTTTTCCTCAAACACTCCATGAGTAGATGGATAAGTCACCATTAAAGCTCCTAGATTTTCAGAATGTAATTCAGTTTTTTTCTTTAAATCATCAAAATCTACGTTTCCTTCTTTATCGCAATTAACTACAACTACTTTCATTCCTACCATCTGAGCACTTGCTGGATTAGTTCCATGTGCTGAACTTGGTATTAAACATATATTCCTATTAGCTTCGCCTCTATCTAAATGATATTTTCTAATAACCATTAAGCCTGCATATTCTCCTTGAGCACCTGCATTAGGTTGAAGAGAAACACCAGAAAAACCTGTAATAGATCTCAACCAATTTTTAAGGTCAGTAAATAAAGTCCTAAAACCTTCCATTTGTTCTATTGGAACAAATGGATGAGGTTCAGCAAATTCTCTCCAAGAAATTGGTATCATTTCAGCAACAGCATTTAATTTCATTGTGCACGATCCAAGCGCAATCATGGTTCTATTTAAAGCAATGTCTTTATCCTCAAGCTTTTTAAGATATCTCAACATTTCTGTTTCTGAATGGTACGAATTGAAAACTGGATGTTCTAAATATTTTGAAGTCCTTAACAAATTTTTAGGTAAATTTGGTAAATTTTCTGTTGGGTTTTCTTTAATTGACTCGGCAGCATTAAAAATCTTCAATAATTGATTTGCTCTATAAACATTTTTCTTTTCATCAAAAGATACTGCTAACATCTCAGAATTTACTTTTCGAATATTTACCTTTTGATCAAGAGCATTTTTGTAAATTTGATCTGTTTTTTCTTTAGTAATAATCGTAACAGTGTCAAAAAAATAATCTGAATATAGTTCATAGCCTGATTGTTTTAATTTATCTGCAAAGTTTTTTGTTAATTGAGAAACTCTTTCAGAAATATTTTTAATTCCATCAGGTCCATGATAAATAGCATAAGCTGCTGAAACTATTGCTAATAAAGCTTGTGCTGTGCAAATATTGCTTGTGGCCTTATCTCTTCTGATATGTTGCTCTCTAGTTTGTAAAGATAGTCTGTAAGCTTTATTTCCATGTCTATCCACTGAAACGCCAACAATTCTTCCTGGCATTGATCTTTTAAACTCATCTTTTGTTGCAAAAAACGCAGCATGCGGACCACCATACCCCATAGGAATTCCAAATCTTTGTGAACTTCCAATAGCAATATCGGCACCAAGTTCTCTCGGTGTTTTTAGTTTAGCTAGTGCTAACAAATCACAAGCTAGTATGGCTTTACCATTTTTTTTATGTATTTTACTTATTGATTCACTCGGATCTTTAATATCTCCTAAAGTTCCTGGATATTGTAATATTCCACAAACTAAATCCTCTTTTACTTGGTCAAGTATTTCATTTTCTTTGCCAACTAAAACTTTTAAACCCATGGGTTCTGCTCTAGTCTGGATTACATTTATAGTCTGAGGGTGACAATCTTCTGATACAAAAACTAAACTGCTATCTTTTTTATTTAATCTATGGCTAAGACCCATTGCTTCTGCTGCTGCAGTACCTTCGTCTAATAAGGAAGCGTTAGCTATATCCATTCCAGTAAAATCAACAATCATCTGTTGAAAATTCAATAGCATCTCTAATCTTCCTTGAGCTACTTCAGGTTGATACGGTGTATATGAAGTATACCATCCTGGATTTTCTAAAATATTTCTTAAAATTACATATGGAGTATAAGTTCCATAATAACCCATGCCTATAAAATTTGAATAAATCTGATTTTTTTTTGAAATTGCTTTTAATTTTCTTAAAGCTTCATATTCAGAATTTGAGTCACCGATTGTAAGCTCATCTTTGATTTTTATTTTTTTTGGAACGGTATTATCAATTAAATCATCTAGTGATTTATATTTTAATTGATTTAACATCTTATTTTGATCCTCACTAGAGGGGCCAATATGTCTTTTTAAAAAATCTTTTTGAGAATTATGTAACATTAAGAGGTACTCTCCTTTGCAAATTTGTCGTAATCATCTTTATTCATTAAAGAATCCATTTCTGATTTATCTTTTATCTTTAATTTAAAGAACCAAGCAGTATTTTCAGGGTCTTGATTGATCTTTGATGGGTCATCAACAATTTCTTGATTAGTTTCTACTACCTCACCACTTACAGGTGTGTATACATCACTTGCAGCTTTCGTGGACTCTACAACTCCTGCAGTTCCATCTTTTTCCACATTAGTTCCTTTTTCTGGAAGCTCTGTAAAAACTATATCTCCTAACATTTCTGTGGCGTGTTTAGTTATGCCAATAGTGGCTATATCACCTTCAAGTTTAATCCATTCATGTTCTTTTGAATATTTAACTTCACTCATTAGTTTGCTCCTTTCACATAGCTTTTTTTATAAAATGGCAAACCACAAATATTTGCAGGATGCTTTTTGCCTCTAACTTCTAAAAATACTTTTGTATCTTTTTTTGAAAATTCATTTTCTACATATCCCATAGCCACTGGCCCATTAACACTTGGTCCAAATGTTCCACTTGTAATCTCACCAATATACAAGTCTGATTGATTAAATATTTTAGTCTTTTCTCGAGCTATTATTTTTCCCTCAGGTTTGATACCAACTCTAACTCGTTTAACACCATCATTAAGCTGTTTAATGATAATATCAGATCCAATAAAATCTCCTTTTGATATTCTGTCTTTAGAAATTGCCCACTTTAAATTTGCCTCAACTGGTGTTTTGTTTTTATCTAATTCATGACCATATAAACATAGTCCAGCCTCTAACCTCAATGTATCTCTTGCTCCAAGGCCAATTAACTTAGCTCCTTTTTCAATTAACTTTCTTGTAAATTGGTCAGCTAATTCATTTTCGACTGATATCTCAAAACCATCCTCACCAGTGTAACCAGATCGTGTAATATATATTTTTTGCTCATTAAAAGAGAACCAGTTTCCAGACATAAAATTAAGGTCCTCTACCCCATTAACAACATTACTTAAAATATCTGCAGACTTTGGTCCTTGGATAGCAATTAAAGATCTTTTTTCATCTAAAATCATTTTATATTTATTATTTAATAATTTTTTTAAAATTTTAAAATCATTGTCTTTACAGGCTGCATTAAGAATAATTAGAAAACCTTCTTTAATTTTAGTTATTATTAAATCATCATAAATTCCAGCATCCTTGCTCATTAAAAAACTATATTTTGAATGATTTAATTTTAAATTTTTAAGATCTAGTGGAAAAATTTTTTCTAAATCGCTAATTAATTCTTCACCACCATAAACAAATAACTGACCCATATGAGAAACATCAAAAATACCAGAATGTTTTCTTGTAAATTTATGTTCCTCGACTATTCCTTCGGAATATTGAATTGGCATTTGATAGCCTGCAAACTCAACAAATTTAGCTTTACTGTCTTGATGTAATTTATATAAAGATGTTTTTTTTATTTCCATATTAACTCATTTGCCCATCTGTATATTTGCCTGAGAGTATTACTCCTTCGGCGAGAATTTAATCTCTTTCCAGAGTTAATATGTTACGGTCCTTTTTGCCTGAGAGATTCCTGGGTAGTTGCTCCTTCGGCGCTACAAACTTATGTAGTCTCTCCCGTATATATAATTTGTACCACAAAAATAGATGGACTTAAATATTTAAAGTGTCTGTTTTTTGCCTATAAATTTATTCAAAAATTGCAATACAACTGCAGTTATTACGATTGAACCTCCAATCAAAACAGATAATGGAGGGTTTTCATTTGCAAACATCCACGCCCAAAAAGGTCCTAAAACAGCTTCTGTTAACATAATAATTCCAACAAAAGCTGAAGGAGTTGACCTGGCGCCTATTGTTATAAATATAAAACCAAATCCAACTTGAAAAAAACCTGCTAAGAAACCTAAAAAAATATCCTTTGATGATACTATTATAGTTGGCGACAACAACAAGCCAATTAACATTGCAAATATTCCTGCAACAAGCTGCAAGGGAATCATGTCTACCTCTGGAAACTTTCTTACAATTAATATTAAGATTGCAAAAGAGATTGGCATTATAAATGCAACTAGATTTCCTGTCATTTCTCCAGGAGAAATTGAATTACCTAGCATTAAAATAATGCCAGAAATTGCAAGCAAAATACAAAAAAAAGTAAGTTTAGAAATTGTTTCTTTTAAAAAAAAATATCCAAAAATTGCTAAAAATAAAGTTTGTGTTTGAATAATAAAGTTTGTGTTAGCAACAGTGGTTTCATACATAGCAAATACATAGCTAGCAAACCCGATCGATAGAATAATTCCACCAATTAACCCAGGAAGACCTGATTTATATAATGCAGTAAATATTTTTTTTTTATAACTAATAATAAGAAAAATACTTACTACGATTATAAAAAAAACAGATCTCCAAAATAAAATTTGCCACAATGTTGATCCTTCAAAAGATTTTACTATCAATCCCCCAAAACTTAAACTTACAGCACCTAAAAAAACTAAAAATGGGCCAGGAATATTTTTAATTAAATTCATTAAATTTGAGAAATTAAATTTTGATTTTCCAAGTCATACAGTTTAAATAAGGTTTCTGCACTAGCTAAATCAACTTCTTTAAATCTTATTTTTGAACCAGGGGGTAATTGAACTAGTTTGTCATAATCAGCACTTATGACTATTCCTATTTTTGGATATCCACCAATGGTTCCATGATCTGAAAGCATGATGATTGGGTTTCCATCAGCTGGAACTTGAATTACACCTTTAATTAAACCCTCTGATTTAATATTTGTATCAACAATATTTTCAACCTTTGGACCTTCCAGTCTCATACCCATACGATCGGATAATTTAGAAACTATAAATTCTTTTTTAAAAAAAATATCTTTTCCTTCATTAGAAAAATAATCAAAATTGGTGCCTTTGATTACTCTTATATTTTCTATTCTAGTATTTATATAATTTAATTTTTTATTATTTAAATTTTCATTTATCTTAGAAATATTTATTTTTTGATTAGCTTCTAACTTTCTACCATTGTTAGCTCCTATATTTGCTTTAGTATTAGTAGAACAACTTGACCACTGAAATTTTATATCTAATTGACCACTAATAGCTAAATATCCATAAACAGATTTATTAGTTGATATAATGTCTATTTCATCACCATTCTCTAAAGTAAAAGATTGATAGCAAATCCCATCAATTACATCTTTATCTTTTTTTAATAAAAAATTAACATCTCCAGTAATTGCAACATTTATATTTTTTCCAAAATACTTTAATAATGGACCTTGATAAGCAAATTCAATTGCAGGGGAATTTAATTCATTTCCCACAAGTTTATTGGCAATTAAATAATTTCTATTATCCATTGCACCACTAAATGGAATACCAATGTGATAAAGATTTTTTCGACCTAAATCTTGAAAAGTTGTATTAATTCCAGCTCTTATAATTTCAAAATAATTTTTATTCATTGTAATTTTGATATTGATCTTTTGTAATTCTTATAAAGGTGATTGTGTCACCAGGGTTTATTAGATTAGGTTCAATTTCTTTCGAACTATCAAAGATATCTTTGGGAGTATTACCGATAATGTTCCATCCTCCTGGACTTTCAAAAGTATATATATTTGCAAATTGTTCAGTCAAACCTACAGATCCTTTGGGCACTTTTACTCTTGGTGTTTCAAGGCGTTTCACTCTCATGGTTTTATCAAGATCACCTAAAAAAGGCATACCTGCAATAAAACCTGTCATGTAACAAAAAAAGTTTTTATTAAAAAAGTTTTTGTAAATATTTTCTCGATCAATTTTTAATTTTTCTTCTAATCTTTTTATATCTAATGAAAAATTTTCATCACAGCATACTGGTATTTCTATTTTTTCACCACTTAAAGTATTACTATTAAGTGTATCTAAACCTTCTATTTTCTTTTTAAGGCTTTTAAAATTGGTTTTTTTTAAATCAAAAGAAACGATTAGTTTATTATAGGATGGTGTTAAATTATTTACTCCCTGAATATTTTCTTTTTGAATACTTTTAAAGTATTTTATTACTTTAGTGTTGGTTTCTTTGTTTACTTCTTGTCCAAAATCACAATACAAAGCTGCGTCACCAAGATTTGATATATTTTTTATCATGCCATGTTATACTTAACTATTAAGAGTATGGAAATTAATATAAATTGTGATTTAGGTGAGAAATCAAAACATCACTCTAATAAATATGATCCTGATTTATTAGAAATCATTAATTCTGCCAATGTTGCATGTGGCTATCATGCTGGTGATAAAGAAACAATGAATCAAGTAATTAAAATTTCAAAAAAAAATGGTGTAAGTATTGGCGCCCATCCTTCTTTTAATGATCCAGAAAATTTTGGAAGAGAAAGAATGAATTTGTCTTCTTCTGAAATTAAGAAATTAATAATTGATCAATACGAGATACTCCAAAAAATAGCCTCAGAAAATGGAGAAAATGTATCTCACATTAAACCTCATGGAGCATTAAATAACATGGCTTGTGAGGATATTGAGTTGGCCACAACACTGGCTAAAACTATTAAAGATATTAACAAAGATTTAATTTATTTAGTACCCACAGGTTCAAAAATGCAACAAGCAGCTAAAAAATTACATATGAAATTTGCTTGTGAAATATTTGCAGATAGAAACTATGAAGATGATGGCAATCTTGTTTCTAGAAAAAAACCACACGCTCTAATTATAGATCCAGAACAAGCTAAAAAACATGTTCTAAAAATGGTACAAACTCAGTCGCTGAATTGTCACAGTGGTAAGCAAATACCTTGTGAAATTGACTCAGTATGCATACATGGTGATAATCTAAGTGCATTAGCAACAGCTAAATCTATAAAAGAAAACTTGATTGAAAATGGCTTAGAACTAAAAACATTAAACAATATGAAAAAATTTATTTAAAATGAAAAATTCTATTCTAACCTTAGTTATTATATTTTTATTTACTGGAAACGTCTTCTCAGCTGGATCATCTGGTGATGATACTAAATCAAGTTATGATCAAGCTGTAAAATTAATTAACTCAGCAAAGAAAAATGAAGAAAAAGGGAAAAAAGACAAAGCGCAATCCAAGTATGAAAAAGCATTTAAACTATTAGTAAAATCAAACAAAAAAAATCCAAACAAAGCAGACACACTAAATTATCTTGGATTCACATCACGAAAATTAGGGGATTTTGAAAATGGTGAAAAATATTATCTTGAAGGACTGGCAATTGATCCAAAACACAATGGTATAAATGAATATCTAGGTGAATTATATGTATCAACCAATAGGCTTAACCTTGCTGTTGAAAGACTTGAGGTGCTTAAAGGGTGTGGTTGTGAAGAATACGATGAACTAAAAGCTATCATAGATGGTGAAAAGGTTTCTAAATACTAACCTACACTTTTAACTAATTGAATTATTAGAATTATCTACTAGTATATAATTACTTTGTTAGAACAAACAGTCATACTACTTCAAATTATTTTTATTGATATTATCTTGGCAGCAGATAATGCAATAATTATTGGATTAATTGCTGCAAATTTTGCTCCAAAAAACAGAAAACAAATTATTTTATGGGGTGTAGCTGGCGCTTTAATATTTAAAATAATTTTTGCATTATTTGCTACATATTTATTTGAATACTATTTTATTAAAATATTAGGAGGTTTACTTTTAATTTGGATAGTAAATGATTTAAGAAAAGATCTTTTTGAAATAAAAAAAATTAAATCACCCACCACAAAATCAAAAGAACCATCATACATTCAAAGTGTTTATAAAGTTTTATTTGCAGACATTACAATCAGTTTTGATAATGTAATTGGTGTTGTTGGAGCTGCAAAAGGAAATTTTGGTTTTATGATTTTTGGACTTGTGCTATCAGTAATTTTAACTGGAGCAATGGCCACATATCTTGCTAATTATATTCAAAAACATTTATGGATTGCATATATTGGTTTAGGCTTTATCTTAATTGTGGCAATTCAATTAGTAATTGGTGGTCTTGCAGATTTAGAAATCTTATCAATCAATGAACAATTTAAAAAATATTTTTAATAAGAGTGTTTTTTTGTTGGATATTTTTTTGATTTTACCTCTAAGGCAAATTTTCTTAATCCTGAATTAATATATTTTTTTACATTTAAAAATTTCTTAACAAACTTAATATTTGTTTGATTTAATCCAATCAGGTCATCAGTAACAAGAACTTGACCATCACAATGAACTGAGGATCCAATTCCTATTGTAGGAATTTTCAAATCATTAGTAATTTGTTTTGCTATCGGAGTTTTAACACACTCCAAAACAATTGCGAATACTCCAGATTTTTGAAGTAACAACGCATCACTCATAAGTTGTTTTATTTCTCTAGTAGTTTTCCCCTTTGATTTAAATTTCCCTTTTACAGATTGTGGAAGTAATCCAAGATGACCCATTACTGGAATTTTATTTTTAATTAAAAATTTTATTTGTTTGATAATTTTTTTTCCACCTTCTAATTTTACAGCATCACATTTAGTTTCTTTGATTATTTTTTTTGCATTTTTTAATGCTATGTTTTTGCTAGTAAAAGTTTTAAAAGGCATATCAACTACCATTAAGCTTTTTTTAACTCCTAATCTTACACTTTTAGAATGGTTTATCATTTCAGTTAAAGTTACTTTACGAGTTGTAGAATAATTATATAAAACAGAACCTAAAGAATCCCCAACTAAAACAATATCTACATACTTATCAACTTCCTCAGCTATATTTTTTGAATATGCTGTAAGACAAACAATTTTAGATTTATTTTTCTTTTTAATAATGTTTTTTATTTTCTTCATTCAAGTTCAATAGTGCTTGGTGGTTTAGATGTAACATCATAAACTACTCTATTTATACCTCTTATACTATTTACAATTTTATTTGAAATCATTTGAATAAATGTTTTTTTAAAATCATAAAAATCAGCTGTCATTCCATCTTCAGATGTAATTGCTCTTAACAAACATAAATATTCATAAGTTCGATTGTCACCCATTACACCAACTGTTTTAACTGGTAATAAAGCGGCATAGGCTTGCCAAATCTTGTTATATAAATTTTGCTCTTTTAAAGCTTTTATAAAATAATAATCAGCTTCTTTTAAAATTTTAATTTTTTCATTTGTTATAATTCCTGGCATTCTAATTGCTAAACCAGGCCCAGGAAAAGGATGTCTAGATATAATTTCTCTACTTAAATTTAATTCTAAGCCTAATTTTCTTACTTCATCTTTGAATAAAAACTTAAGTGGTTCAACAAGTTTTAATTTCATTTTTTTTGGTAACCCTCCCACATTGTGATGAGATTTAATTTTAGATGTCTGACTTCCTGTCACTGATCTGCTCTCTATAAGGTCTGGATAAAGAGTTCCTTGGGCTAAAAATTTTACATTTTTAATTTTTTTTGCATACCTTTCAAAAATTTTAATAAATAAATTTCCTATTATTTTTCTTTTTTTTTCAGGATCAGAAACATTTTTTAATTTTTTTAAAAATTCCTTTTCAGCATTGACGTAAATTAAATTTATTTTTAATTTTTTTTTAAATGTTTTAACTACTTGTGTTTCTTCATTTTTTCTAAGAAGACCGGTATTAACAAAAATACAATATAAATTTTTTCCAATAGCTTTATTCAATAATTGTGCAACAACACTGCTATCAACGCCTCCAGAAAGAGCGCAAATAACTTTATTTTTTCCAACTTGTTCTCTTACCTCTTTTATTAATTTAATTTTTTGATCCTTAGAAGACCAATTTTTTTTAATTTTACATATTAAAAAAATAAAATTATTAATTAGTTTTTTTCCATTTTCTGTGTGTGTTACCTCTGGGTGAAATTGTACACCATAATATCTTTTTAATTTATTCTCAATAATTGCAAATTTCGAGTTTTGACTTGAAGCAATTACAGTAAAGTTTTTGGGTAATTTTGAAACTTGATCAGCATGACTCATCCATACTGAGTTTGTATTTTTTTTATTAAAAAAGTTTTTTGTTAAAATACTATCTTTTTTTTTGTAAATATTTGCTAATCCAAATTCTCTAAACTTAGATTGTTTTACCCTACCTCCATTCAATTTTGAGAGAATCTGATGTCCAAAGCAAATTCCCAAAATTGGTATCTCATTTTGTAAAATTTTTTTATCAAATGAATACTTGTTTATTTGATAAACATTTAAAGGACCACCAGATAAAATTATACCTTTAACTGAATTATCAATATTTTTATTTTTAATCTTTCTATGACTAATTATTTCTGAAAAAACTCCAAGCTCTCTAATCCTTCTTGCTATTAATTGAGTAAATTGTGATCCAAAATCTATAATTAAGATTTTTTCTAAACTTTTATTAAGACTCATTATTTTTTGGCTCTATATTAGCAAGAGTCTCTAAAATACCTTTGTTCTCATCACACAATTTTTTACAAACTTTAGTAAAAGTATTTGATAAATCTTTTACTTTTGAATAATTAGATTTTTTTAATGCTATTTTCATAGACATTAATATTGCTTCTTCATTATTTGGCTCAATTAATAATGTTGTTTCTAGATTTTTTTCTTCTTTATTTTGATCCTCTTCAATATTGTAAATCTTTGCTAGGTAAAGATAAGAGTTAGAGTCTTTTGGATTAAATACTATGCTTCTTTCAAACATAAACCTTGCATCATCATATTTTTTATCTTTATATAATTTTATACCTTTGCTAAAAAAATCTTCGTTTCCAACTGAAAAACTAGAAAAATTTAAAATTACATAAAAAAATAAAATAAATTTAAATATTTTTTTCATTAGTATTTGCTATCATTTTTTACAATATCAACATTATGAACCATACTTTCATAAAATCCTGCTTTAGTAATTTTAACAAAATGTGGTTTATTTCGTAAATTTTTTATTTGTTTAGAGCCAAGATATCCCATAGATGATCTTAATCCACCTACTAATTTAAAAATTACTTTATCAATTTTACCTTTGTATTTTGCCAAACCCTCTACTCCTTCAGGCACATACTTTGATGTATCTTTTTGTTTTGATTGAAAATACCTGTCTGCAGAACCTTTATTCATTGCTCCAACTGATCCCATACCTCTAAAGCTTTTAAATAATTTACCATTTCTTTTTATTAACTTTCCTGGAGCTTCATCTGTTCCAGCAAATAATGAACCTATCATAACTGCGTCAGCACCTGCTGCAAAAGCCTTTGCCAAATCACCTGAATATTTTATTCCACCATCAGAAATAATTTTTACATTTTTATTTTTAATACCATTTCTTACATTTAAGATTGCACTTAATTGTGGTACTCCAATTCCAGCAACAAGCCTTGTTGTGCAAATTGATCCTGGTCCAATACCAACTTTTATTACATCAACACCTAATCTTAATAGAAACTTAGCTGCCACCGGTGTTGCTATATTTCCTGCACATAATACTGTCTTTTTGTTTTTAATTTTTTTAATAAACTTAATTATATCTGCAACTTTTTTTGTATGACCATGTGCTGTGTCTACTACTATCATATCTAAGTTTTCTTTTAATATTGCTTCAGCTCTTTTAAATTCTTTGGGTCCAGCACCAACGGCAGCACCTACTAACAACTTTTGTTTTTTTACTTTTTTAATTTCTAGAACTTGTTTTTTTATATCTAAATTTCTATGAATTATTCCTAGACCTCCCGCCTTTGCAATTGCTATAGCCATTTTACTCTCAGTTACAGTATCCATTGCCGATGACAGAAGGGGTATTTTAAGTTTTAGTGTATCAGTTAATTTAATACTGGTGTCAACTTCAGATGGTAGTATCTCAGAATATTTTGGAGCTAATGTAACGTCATCAAAGGTAAGTGCTTCTTTTATAGGAACCATAATCATTTATATATGATTCCTATTAAATTTAAAGTCTCTATCTAAGATTTTTACAAATAATAAAACTTTCCTTAGAATCTTTTCGGCTAGACTTTGGTTTAAAAACCTTAACTTCTTTAAAAGTTTTTTTTCCAAGTGCGACAATTTCATTGAATGTGCTTCCCATAAATATCTTTGAAATAAAAAAACCTTTTTCAGACATCACATCTCTTGAAAAAATCATAGCCTCTTTACATAGCTCACCTGTTTGGATTGCATCTATATCTTTTATTCCAGTTGTATTAACAGCCATATCTGACATAATTACATCTGCCCCTTTCTTTAGATAAGTCTTAATCTTATTTTGTGTGTTTGTTTCTGTAAAATCTCCCATTATTTGAGTAGTATTTTTTATCATTTCCATTTTTTTTAAATCAATTGAAATTATTTTGCCATTTCTAACAACCTTTGAAGCATACTGAGACCAACTACCGGGAGCTGCTCCAATGTCTATAACGCATATTCCACCTTTAAAAACTTTAAATTTTTCATCAATTTCAATTAATTTATAAGCAGACCTTGCTCTATATCCATCAACTTTAGATTGACGAACATAAGTGTCCCTTCTTTGTTTGTTCACCCAATTTTTTGAAATTTTATTTTTTTTCAATTACTTACTAAATCTTAGACTCTTATTAGTCTTTTTATTATCTAAAGTTTCTAATTCTACTTCTATACTTTTGTCTATTCTCATATCAACACCATCTTTCCACAATCCAGCTGCGAGATGCATTATACCTATTTTATAATTAGGTAAGTAAGGTTCAACAAATGTTTTTTGTTTTTCATCATATTTGGGAAGTAAATTACTTGTTATCCAATTACAATTTAAAGGTAAAAATTCTGTTTTTAAATTATCAATATATACTGACATATTAATTGCCAGTCCCTCTGATCCAAAAATATTTCCAGCCTTCAGTGTTTTTGATAAATTATTTTGCCACGAACTCCAACCTTCAGAATTTTTTTCCAATGAAAAAACTCCTATATTTATATGTGGCGCAAAAGCTAGTTTTCTTGCTTTTTCATAACCTATCTTTGATTTAATAGCATGTTTGAAATTTTGAGATTTAATTAAAGCTAATTTGCCAAATAGCCATTTAACTTTTGATGTAATTTTATAACCAGGTCCAATAGTCTGAGTAATACCTAGCTTTCCATTGTCACAAGCTTTAAAATATAGTTCTACACTCTGCCAATCATTCACCCAAGCATCACAATCAATCCATAAATATTTTTCATAATTAGGAAAATATTTTGGTAAAAATGCTCTGGAAACTTGACTTTTTAACCATTCTTTTCCTTTTACTTTAAATTCTGGAACTTCAATATCCCACTCAGCAGATTTTATTTCATCTACTTTTTGTGATAATTTTTCTTTTTGATTTTGATTTAAGCCTGCATCCAAAATACAGATGGCAACATTTTCACTTTCTTTAAATCTTTTAATAGAGTCAACTAATTCTTCAAGCAATGGAAAATAGTTGGCATCAGCTAATGAAACGATTACATTTTTTTTCATCAAAGTATATCTTCAAGATCATCATCTTCTTGAATTTTGTCATTTTCATGTTTCTTTTCAATTTTTCGAAAATGAAAATAACTAATTGGTAATAAGAGTAGATAAATTACAGAGCTTAATGCAATTACATTAAAAGTATAAATTAACAAAAGTCCAAAAAATAAAACTATTCCAAACAACAGAAATATAGTGGTTCTTCTTGGTATAACAATTTTTTTAAATGAATAACTTGGAAATTTACTAATTAATAAGAAAGATGTTACAATAAAAAATATTGGAACAATTATTTCATAGTTTAATTGAATATAATCAAAACCACTTAAACTTATAATTAAAGGAGTTAGTACTAATATGCCTCCAGCTGGAGATGGAACTCCTTCAAAAAAATTATCTTTCCAAGAAGGTTCTTGATTAGAATTTACATTAAATCTTGCTAGTCTTAAGGCTACACAAATCACAAATACTAAACATAATAACCAGCCAAATCTTTCAAGTGTATTCAATTTCCAAAAATACATAATAAATGCTGGCGCTACCCCAAAACTAATCATGTCAGTTAGTGAGTCTAATTCTTTTCCAACTTTAGAAGTTCCTTTAATCAATCTTGCAATTCTGCCATCTAGACCATCTATTAAAGCAGCAAAAATTATTGCTATTATTGCAAGTTCAAATCTTCCATCCAAAGCAAATCTAATAGAGGTTAGGCCTATGCAAACACCTATCAATGTGAGCATGTTAGGTAATATTACTCTAGCGCTTTTCTTTTCTGTTACTATTTTTAGATTATTCTTTTTCTGTTCCATTCTATTTTTTAGCTAGTAGTGTCTCCCCTGAAATAGCTCTTTGACCAACTTTCACCAGAGGCTCATAATTTTCATAATACACATCAGCTCGACTTCCAAATCTTATCATTCCAATTCTGTCACCTTGTTTAAGTTCTTGGTCTTTATTAGACTCACAAACAATTCTACGGGCTACAAGACCTGCTATCTGAACTACAATCACATCATTATTTTGTGGATCTTTAATCTTGAAGTAGTTTCTTTCATTATCTTCACTTGCTTTATCAAGTGAGGCGTTCAAAAATTTACCTGGCTTATATAAAATTTCTTCTATCTTTCCAGCACAAGGTGTTCTGTTAACATGACAATCAAAAACATTCATAAAAATACTTATTTTTTTGAATCTTTTGTTTTCTAAGCCTAGCTCTTTAGGTCCATCAACCTCTTCAACTTTTAATACCTCTCCATCAGCTGGACTTACAAGATAGTTATCATTTTCTATAATAACTCTTTCTGGATCTCTAAAAAAATAATAAACCCAAATAGTTAAAACTAATCCTATCAATCCTAGAAAATCACTAAAAGTGTAAAGAACAATAGTTACTATTGAGGCTATGACTAAAAATTTATATCCTTCAGCGTGAATTTTTGGAAATATTTTACTAAACATATTCTTCTATTTGATAATTTTTCATTAATATGTATATAAAATCGCGAAATTCAATTAATAAGATAAAATATAAGTGAGCAAAATTAACGTAAAAAACCCAATTGTAGAGTTAGATGGTGATGAAATGACCAGAATAATCTGGGATTTTATTAAAAAAAAATTGATACTCCCATATCTTGATCTTGGCATTGAATATTACGATTTAGGCATGAAGAGCAGAGATGATACTGACGATCAAATCACAGTTGACTCTGCAAATGCAATTAAAAAAATTGGTGTGGGTATTAAATGTGCAACCATAACTCCAGATGAAGCACGTGTAGAAGAATTTAGTTTAAAAAAAATGTGGAGATCACCAAATGGAACTATAAGAAACATTATTGGTGGCACTGTATTTAGAGAACCAATAATTTGTTCTAATATTCCAAAATTAGTACCATCATGGACAGATCCTGTAGTTATTGGAAGGCATGCTTTTGGGGATCAATATAGAGCAACAGATTTTAAAGTTCCTGGAAAAGGTAAGATGGAAATTAAATGGACTTCTGAAGATGGAAAAGATGAAATAAAATATGAGGTTTTTAATTTTACTGGTCCTGGAGTTGCACTTTCAATGTACAATTTAGATAAGTCAATTGAAGACTTTGCAAGATCTTGTTTTAGCTATGGTTTAATTAAAAAATGGCCAGTCTATCTTTCTACTAAAAACACAATTTTAAAAAAATATGATGGAAGATTTAAAGATATATTTGAAGAGGTCTTTAATAATGAATTTAAGAAAAAATTTGAAGATGCAAAAATTACCTATGAGCACAGATTAATTGATGACATGGTAGCTTGTGCGATGAAATGGAGTGGTAAATATATTTGGGCTTGTAAAAATTATGATGGTGACGTGCAGTCAGATACAATGGCTCAAGGCTATGGTTCATTAGGTTTAATGACTAGCACATTACTAACACCAGATGGAAAAATAATGGAGGCAGAAGCAGCTCATGGAACAGTAACAAGGCACTTCAGAATGCATCAACAAGGAAAAGAAACATCTACAAACCCGATAGCTTCAATTTTTGCTTGGACAAGAGGATTGGCACATAGAGGAAAATTAGATGGAAATGATGAGCTTATAAAATTCTCAAATACAATTGAAAAAGTTTGTATTGAAAGTGTAGAAAGTGGATCTATGACTAAAGATCTCGCAATATTGATTGGTCCATCAAGTAAGTATTTAACAACTAATCAATTTTTAGACGTAATAGACCAAAATCTTAAAAAGAAATTAAATTAAAGATTTAATTTTTTCAAAAGCTTCATTAATTTTGCTCTGATCTTGACCCCCAGCTTGTGCAAAATCTTTTCTTCCACCACCACCTTGACCACCAATAATTTCTGAGCTTATTTTAACAAATTCAACTGCATCAAACTTTTGAGTTAATTTATTTGTAATCCCTACAGCAACACCAACTTTTTCATCTTTGCTTGCAAAAACTACTACAATTCCCTCACCCATTTCTTTTTTACCATCATCTACAAGTTTTCTTAACTCTTTAGGTGGAAGTCCATCAACATTTTGAAATCTTATTTTTATTCCTTTTATTTCTTCATCTTTAATTTTATTTTTTGTTTTTACGTTAACGCTATTTTTAAAAATCGTTGTTTTTTTATCTTTATCTAACGTTATATCTTTAGCTTCTATAAAAAGGTCTTCAGCATGCAAAAACGTAGCAAAAAAAAAGGTAATAAAAATTATAAAAATTTTATTTTTCATTTATTTGTAGTATTCCTGCAAAAGTGAATAGACTTAAGGCAATTACTGGTGTCCAAATTGATAGCGTAATTGGTATTCTTCCAGTTTTACCCAAAGCTAATGATAAATCCTTCAAATAATATACTATGACGCAAGTTACCAACCCCACAATAATAAATTTAAAATTTCCTGATTTTCTTATAGCATGCATTGTTAAAATGGAGGCAATACCTGTCATTAAAGATAAAAAGAAAGGAAAAACTAGCATTGAATGTAAACTTTGATTTAAAAATTCTTTATTATAGCCTTTTTTTATTAAACCTTCGTAATTAAAAACTAAATTTATAAACGATAAAGTGTCAGAATTATTGAAAAGATTTATAATTTTATCATAATTGTAAATAGAAGTAATTTGGTAACTTTCAAAATATTTTTTTTCATATAAAGAGTTTTTTTCTTCAAAAATTGTTACATCAGTTAAAGTCCAGCTATAATCTTTAATATCAGCTACTTTACTAATTATTTTTTTCTTTAATAAAAAGTTTTTATCAAATTGGAAAATAGTTACATCTATTAAACTATTCTTTTCAGGTTTTATTGCCGTAACAATTCTTTCTCCGCTATCTATGCTTTCTTTAATCCATAAACCATTTTTATTGAATGATATTAAATGATCGATGTCTCTTGAGTAATTTGCTTTTATTTTTTCATAATATTTTGACATAGCGGAAGTAGCTGGATTAAGAAAAAAAAGAACAAACCAACCCATTACAAATGATGTAAATGCTATTATCAAAAATATTTTTAAATTAGAAAATCCAAAAATTTTAATTGTAAGTAAATTTCTATTATTTCTAAAATCAATTAAAAACTTCATACTCGAAATAAAGATGATAAAAGGCAATAGTTGTAATAACAATCCTGGAATGTATAAACTTGTAAGAATTATAGGCGTAAAAAAAGGAACATCTAAATTTTTAAAAAACTCAATTTCTTCAAATAGGTTTAAAATAACTCCAAAGCAATAAAAAAATAGAGTCACTTTAAAAAAAGTTTTTATATAATTACTTAAAAGGTATTTATAGATAACACTATTCATAAATTTATTCTTTAGATAAATTAAATCTTAATAAACTATACGTAGATAA
>ENA-OWPI01001808-OWPI01001808.1-marine-metagenome-genome-assembly--contig:-NODE-1808-length-22169-cov-3.625521_pt1 | contig 22169 bp, 18 predicted proteins | sample MGYA00238138_ERZ651775 | MGnify/ENA primary metagenome ERZ651775 (study PRJEB26906, sample SAMN06265043) | marine metagenome | isolation source: Helgoland LTER site | place: Germany:Helgoland, sampling...
TTTGTAGATATGATATTGCTTGTGGTATCAACATGATTACTGGTATCAATAATAGCATTGTTTAGATTTGTAGATATGATATTGCTTGTGGTATCAACATGATTACTGGTATCAATAATAGCATTGTTTAGATTTGTAGATATAAGATTGCTTGTATTATCAACATGATTGCTTGTATCAATAATAGCATTGTTTAGATTTGTAGATATAAGATTGCTTGTGGTATCAACATGATTGCTTGTATCTATGATAGCATTATTTAGAGTTGTAGATATCAAATTGCTTGTGGTATCAACATGATTGCTGGTATCTATTATAGCATTATTTAGATTTGTAGATATCAAATTACTTGTTGTATCAACATGATTGCTGGTATCAATAATAGCATTGTTTAGATTTGTAGATATCAAATTACTTGTTGTATCAACATGATTGCTGGTATCTATTATAGCATTATTTAGATTAGCAGATATGATATTGCTTGTAGTATCTACATGATTGCTGGTATCAATAATAGCATTGTTTAGATTTGTAGATATAAGATTGCCTGTAGTATCAACATGATTGCTAGTATCAAAGATAGCAAGATTTAGATTAGCTGATATTAAGTTGCTTGTAGTATCAACATGATTGCTAGTATCAAAGATAGCAAGATTTAGATTAGCTGATATTAAGTTGCTTGTAGTATCTACATGATTGCTGGTATCAATAATAGCATTGTTTAGATTTGTAGATATAATATTGCTTGTATTATCTACATGATTACTTGTATCTATGATAGCATTATTTAAGTTAGCAGATATAATATTGCTTGTTGTATCAACATGATTACTTGTATCTATGATAGCATTGTTTAGATTAGCAGATATAAGATTACTTGTATTATCTACATGATTGCTTGTATCAATAATTGCATTGTTTAGATTGGTAGATATCAAGTTGCTTGTATAAGCAATGTAATTACTCGTTTCTAAAATTATATCACGTCCATCAATAGTATATATAAAATTGTTTTCATTTGATACAATATTAATATTGCCGTTAACATCAAGCTTGTTATTATTATTATTAGGATTTGTAACACCGATCCCTACACTACCGTCATTAGTAATTGTAAATACTTGCTCTAAGCTATTTGAAACATTAAATATATCATAAATCATATCATTTTGTTTTAAACTAAATGCAATACCAGAACCTGTATTCTCAACATCTAATTGTTCAGTTGTATATACATCTGTTTCTAATTCTGTTCTTTCTCCCAAAACTATTAAATTGCTATTAATTGTCAAATTACCATTTACTACTAAATCATCATTATAAATATGGTTAACGATAAATCTATTACTTGAATGAGCTTCCTCAGATATAAAATCAGTTTCAAGTTCGCTTATTCTATTAGATATAAGATTGCTTGTTACATCAACATGATTGCTAGTATCAAAGATAGCAAGATTTAGATTAGCTGATATAAGATTGCTTGTAGTATCTACGTGATTGCTTGTATCAAAAATAGCAAGATTTAGATTAGCTGATATTAAGTTGCTTGTAGTATCTACGTGATTGCTGGTATCAATAATAGCATTGTTTAGATTTGTAGATATAAGGTTGCTTGTATTATCTACATGATTGCTTGTATCAAAGATAGCAAGATTTAAGTTAGCAGATATAAGATTGCTTGTATTATCAACATGATTGCTAGTATCAAAGATAGCAAGATTTAGATTGGTTGATATTAAGTTGCTTGTATTATCAACATGATTGCTAGTATCAAAGATAGCAAGATTTAGATTAGCTGATATTAAGTTGCTTGTATTATCAACATGATTGCTGGTATCAATAATAGCATTGTTTAGATTTGTAGATATAAGATTACTTGTATTATCAACATGATTGCTTGTATCAAAGATAGCAAGATTTAGATTAGCTGATATTAAGTTGCTTGTATTATCAACATGATTGCTTGTATCAAAAATAGCAAGATTTAGATTAGCTGATATCAAATTGCTTGTATTATCAACATGATTGCTTGTATCAAAGATAGCAAGATTTAGATTAGCAGATATAAGATTGCTTGTATTATCAACATGATTGCTTGTATCAAAAATAGCAAGATTTAGATTAGCAGATATAAGATTGCTTGTATTATCCACGTGATTGCTTGTTTCTTGAATTATATCACGACCATCAATAGTATATATAAAATTATTTTCATCAGATACAATATTTATATTACCATTAACGTCAAGCTTGTTGTTGTTGTTGTTAGGATTTGTAACACCAATACCTACACTACCATCATTAGTAATTGTAAATACTTGATCAATATTATTAGATACGTTTAATATACTATGTGTCGTATTATATTGCTTTAAATTAAATGCTATTCCAATATCACTATTCACGATATCTAATTGTTCTGTTGTATATACGTCTGTTTCTAGCGTTGTAGTTTCACCTAAAACTAATAAATTATTATTAATAGTTAATGTACCACTGATTAAAAGATCATCAGAGTAAACATTATCAATTATAAATTTGTTATGCGCATCCGAATTTTGATGTATATTATCTGTATTTAAGTTATTTATACGAACATTTAAAATATCAACATTATTATTAAGTTCATTATTAATTACAATAAAATTATGATTAATATAATTTGAATTATCTATAATATCTTTTGCTAATTGATTAGATGCAAACAGAACATAATTACTTGCATCTAAAACTGATTCTGGAATTTTAATGCTTTCAACTAACTGATCCAAAAATCTTAAAATTACTATACCATCACCACCTACTGCTCCATAATTATCATATCCGCCACCACCCGAACCATTTCTACCATTATAATGCAAGGTTTCGTCATATGTTGAACTACCGTCACCTCCACCACCTAAACCACCAATGCCATTATCTACATTACTAGAACCACCCCCTCCTAGATATAAATAGTTACAAGTAGAATCGTAATAACCTAAACTATTGTCAGTAGGTAAATCAAAAGTATCTTTAAAATTAACATACACACCTGAATTATCTAACTCAAATACCCCATCACCTCCATTTATATTATAGCCACTTGTTCCTGCACCACCACCACCACCATTTTCAATATATCCATTATTCCCATATAAATAAACACCATTTGTATTTAAAAAAGAATATGACATGGGTATATTATCAGTATTAGTACCTCCATTACCAGAACCAGACCCCCCAATTCCATCATTTATCCCATAAGACCCTCCCCCATCTGCTACCAATGTATCAAAAACAGTATCGTTTCCTTTGGAATTTAATTGGGTTGTATAATTACCGGAGCCACCGCGCCCAACTTTTATTCTGTAATCACCCGAATATATGATAGCATTGTCAATATAAATCAATTTACCCGAACCACCACCACCATGTTGACTTCCACCACCACCAGCACCAAGCATAATAATATCTGAACCGGTGCCATTATCTTGATCATAATATGTCAATATATATTCGGTATAATTATTGGCGTTAAATAATTCATTAATTTGACTATCATTTAAAACCTTATTATAAATTCTAAAATCAGAAATAGAACATTCTAACGTATTATTTGTATCATATCGTGATTTACCCAAATATTTTTTGTTGTAATCTGCATTAGGATTAATTGTTCTTATTATAGAAATATTATCTTCTTTAACATTATTAATATAAACTGTCCATACACCCAACCCATCAATGGACCAAGATATGTGAACCCAATCTCCATTTAATAAATTATCATATTGTGTTATTTTGTATTCATTTGAACCAAAATTGAAAATATTTAATGTAATATTATTATCACCATCAATACCAATGTTGATATAATATGACGAATTATCTGAACCCAAAAACATAAATGATTTCAAATTTTCCGGATTACTACATTTAAACCAAAAAGCAAATGTTATACCAACTTCACTGCCACCCAATTCCCCAATACCATAAATACCTTGAATATTACACTTATCGCTTAACTCAGCATATGAATTATCTGTTCCATCCAAATGCAAATAGTTATTATTTAGGGGTGTATATTCGAATATAAGTTCATTGCTATTATCTGGTTTTATTGTTGCATTACCGTATAATATTAAACTATCGCTCAATGTGGAGTCATTGTGTGCGGTAGAATTACCTTTATTATTAATATAAGATGATTCTACTATACTGCTAAAATTATACCATATTGGTAATATAGTCCCAATATCTTGTATGGATTCGTCGTTATCAAATGTAGTACCTAAATTAGGATTATATGTAAATATATATTTTTTATAAACGGACTTAACTAAAAATTGTTGTAAATTTTGTAAAGTAATGTTTGGAACAACAGATGGTGTACTAATTTGTACAACTTCTGGCATAATACTTAGAAAACCATCGGTGGATACGAATAGACCCTCGCCTACCTTAACAACACCTGCTTTACTTGTGCTGGCGATAGGAATACCATTGGTATTATCGATACCAAGAGTATTCTCAATATGAGCTAATATGTCTGAAATAATTATATTAGAAGTAGTATTAATCTTATCAAATAATATGCTTGAAGTAGTATTCACATAATTTGAACTGTCTTGCACTATATTTTTATCATTAATATATAAAATATTAGCTTGATTATCCCATCTTATACGAGATGATGTTAAAAATTTATTATCATTGTTAATAATTGAATTGTTGTTAAAAACTAAACCTTGATGTATATATGTATTATTATTTGTACCACCAAAAGACTTACTTAACGCATTACCTCTATTAATACTATCAATATTCAAATCTGTTATTTTTTCACCAGAACCAATAAATTTACCGGCTGTCACGTCTCCATTTATTTCTAAATCATTTGTAGAAATAGAGAATGCGGTTCTTGTTGTTCCGGACGGAGTAATACTGTCAGACATTCTTTACTAATTATAAAAATAAATAAAAAATCTATAATGATGCAATAAATTAAATGTATAAATATATTGATGCAAACAAAGTAATAACACATGATAATGTAATCGGAAATATATGTAAAATATCACTATTTACATTATCATTATCAATTTTATCAGATAAAATATTTTTCAATTCATCATAATTATTATTATATAGATTGAAATAATCATCGCAATTTTCATATTTATTTTCATAATTATTATTTATATCATATGTATCGCTATAATAATTTTTTAAATCATTAACAGTGAACTCGACAATCATTATTATAACTATTAAAGACTATAATATTTATATAATTATAGATAATGAAAAAAAAAGTGGGAGGATATAATGATACAAATATAGATAATGATAGTATTAAGCTTTCGCGAACTCAACAAGATAATGCTATTTTATCAGATCTATCACCAAATGTATTGGTAAATAATTTAACTCATAGTTTATCAAATTGTGGACCAGTAACATTGTCTGCTACAAATGGTTGTTTAGATAATGAAAGTAATAAGAATGGCCTAAATTATTTATATATGCCAAGTAGTAGAGGAGGTAAATTAAATAAAATGAATAACAAAACTTCTGTAAATATAATGTTAGAGGGTGGATGTTATACATGCCCGCATGGACAACGTGGATTAAATACATTGTCTAGAAAATTTATAGTTATTATACCCTTATTATATAATAAATATAAAAAAGGAGATGTAAAAAGTTTTGATAAAACTGTTAAAAAATTAACCAAACCTGCTAAGAAACCTGCTAAGAAACCCGCTAAGAAACCTGCTAAGAAATCAAAAAAAAATACTCGTAGACGAGGAGGGGGTAATTTAAATTTTACCGATATTAGTGGTTTAGATTTTGAATACCCAGACTATGACCCTCCCGATTTAGTGGCTGCTAATAAATACCAGCCACTATAATTACTTAGTATTTAAGGTAAAAATAGTTCTTTATTTTTTTCATATGGTTTATATTTTTCATAATTTATATGATAATAGTTTTTATCTATATTTCCATAATTAGTTAAAATTGTAATCATTTTATTATATTTATTTATAAAATCTTTTATTGATTTATTGATTTCATCATGGGGAACAAAACCATATATATGCTTAAACTTATTAGGCACAACAAATATTAATGAATATAATATCTCTAATATTGAGTCCTTTATATCGTAAATTATAGGTAAATTAGTATTTAATTCATATCGGTTAGATAATATATATATATATATTTTCATCATTTTATTCATATTTATTATAATATTATTATATCTGGTCTTATCAAATTTTTTGATGAACCTAATATTATAAATAATATCAACGAAGTCTTTATTCTCAACTAAAAATCTAACATTTTTGTTTTTATTATAAGTTGTATAAAAATTATCTACATTTATTTGTTCAATATCCTTAATATCCTCTTCGAGTTTTGATTCTTTTTCATTTTCTTTATTATTATTGTTAATAATTTTGTTTTTAATATTATTATCAATGTTTACATAAATAAAAATTACTATTATTATAGTTAGTAATATTTGTACATTTAATTTTGCCATAATGTAAAATAATAATGCTAAAAATATAAATGAATAATTATAATTACTAATGATTTTATCAATGAAAATATTCATATATCTAATCTATCTTATTAATAATTTTATTATTACACGGATGCACCATCGATAAAATACAATATAAATGAAAATATTACAAGAATTATACCGAAATATAATTTTCTGTCATCTTCTGTTAAAATATATATTATTTTGGTAATATAATAATTAGTATCTGCAATTTTTGTGTTATTGAGTTCAATAATATCATTTATTATATCAATTGCTGTTTGCAATGTATTTTTATATACTTGTTTCAATGTTAAGTTATATGTGTTATTTCTTATTTCATTATCGGGTATTTTTTCTGGTAAGGTTTCCAATAAAGTATTAATTTTATTTTCAATCTGTTTTTCAATGTATTTTTCAACATTTTTAGGTATTATTTCCTCACTTTTTTCTTCATTTTCAAGTTTTGATGTTTCCATAATTGAATTATTTAATCTACTTTAATCGTATAAAAGATAATTTAAATAATTTCCATCATATCAATATTTGCAATTAAATTTCTCCTACAACAATATCTTTTTAAACCTAGATTATCTAAAATTTTACCGGTATGAATTTTATCAAAGTTTTTATAAAGTTTATCTACTTTTTTTGTTTCATCAATATTCGCTTTCTCTTTTTCATAATAATCAACAACATCGGCCATTACTCTACCACAAGTAAAACATCTAACAGGAATAATCATATTTAATCTTTCTAATATTAAAGATATATAATCATTTTTTATATATTATTGTGTAAAAATAAAATAATTTATTATATTAGATTAATAATAGAATAAAATATGTCTTTATCGGGATTAAATTATAGAATTATACAAATTGAAAACAAATTATCTAATATGGGGGTTAGCGGAGAAGCATCAAAAGCCGTTGACAATAGCGAAGAAGTTGCTAAATTAGAAGCACAAATAACTGCTATCGGTGGAAAAACAGAAGCTGCGTTAGAAGCCTCTGCGCAGGTAATGATGAGTAGCAAAAAAGATACCGAAGCTTTATTGCAAAGAATACAAAAAATAGAAAAAGTTTTAGACAAATTGGCTAAACAATTAGATACTTTATCTAAAAAATCACAAGATGGCTCTTCGCAAGTTTAATATTTAGGAATAGATTTTTTACAGTCTTCTAACATATTTTGTTCATACTTCCACATGTTGATGCAATTATTTAAAACTTCACTATTTTTTTGTAGATATCCCTTGTTTCTCTTCATACATTCAAGGGCTTCTAATGAATATTTCTTTGCATTATCATAATCTTTATTTTTAACATATAATATGGATAAAATATTGAAAAAATCTGGTGAATCAAAATTATTACTATTGAAAAGTTCCATCGCTTTCATAATATCTTCTTTGTCAACAATTTGCTTATTTGAAATTTTAGACAGTTCTATATAATTATTGTTAAAATAGAGATAATTGTTGGGATTTACAGACGACGGATATATACCTATCTTAGAACCTTCTACAAATGTATTTTTATTATAAAATAGTACAGTATAATTATTATCATTAATAAATTTACATAAAAGATGTTTAAAACGTAATTTAAATATATTCATTGATTCGTATAATAATTTACATATTTTTGGTTTTATAAAATAACATGATTTTGATAATAGTTTTTTATATATTGTGTTATATTCTATATACTCTTGTGTATTATTTATTACATTTAGAGATGTTAGTAAAATATCCCAATTTATTTCATTGATATTTACTAACAGTTTTTTTATATTATCTAGATATGCTTTACCAATTATAATATCATCTTCAATAATCATATATATATCATTATTGTTACTATTATCATTATCAATTATATGTTTGAATGCATTTTTCTGTTTTTCATAATTAGAAATTTGATATGAGTTTAACGATGAAATATAATTATTATACTCATTATCACCAGGAAACTTAGAATAATCAACTCTCTTATTATATTCCTCAATATTTTTATCAATTGTGGCATTACATGGTGTACTAATGATATTTAACTTAAAAACAATGTTATTCTCGCTACATATTTTTTTTATTGCTTCTAAACTAGAATTGATATTACCCTGGCGATTTTCTAGATTTTCTGTGTAAATTAAATATATATTTAAATTCATGATATATTATATTAGTACTCGTAGTCTTTATAATATTTTATTATAATATAACTTCTTTGAATCCCTCATTAATATTTGGCTCTTGATATTTTTTCCTAAAAACATAATATGTTATCTTGGGAATTACTTTATCTCTTTTATTATTTCTAAACATTGATTCTACTATATCCGTTTTAACATCAATACATCTCGCTTCTATATTATATTTCTTAGCAACAGCTATATATTCACTTCGCTTATCTTTTGTTGCATTAGTTGCATCGTAAATTATAGATTTCCCATTTTTTATGTGCCTTTCCGATTCTTTTATCATTTTTTTACTTGTTTTATATTCATCGCCACTAATAACAACGTATCTATCTTTATTAAATGTATTACTTATTGTTGTCTTACCACTTCCGGGATATCCAACCATCACTATAATCTCTTGATTTTTATTCTCTGCAATATTTTTATGTTTAGTATTAGTTGTAGCAAATAATTCGTCTGGTGAATAATATTTTATACCTATATTCTCAGCAAACTTTTTATCAACATCAGACCAATCCTCTTTTCTTCCCAATGCATCACCTACGTAAAATGATTTATTTTTATCCCATTTTTTATTATTTAATAATAAATCAAATATAGATTTATTTGGTTTTGCAATAATGTTATCTGACCCAATGACATATATAATTGGTATATTTAAACTGCTAAGTGCATTATTTATTTCTTTGATTTTAGTAATGGTATTCTTTCTTTGATTACTTATAATATTTATGGAATATCCTTTATCATATAACTCTTTTATGATAATAGGCACCTTTTCTGTTAACCAAACCCAATCATTCTCGTTTTTTGAAAATGTTCCATTTGATTTAGGTTTTACTAATGTCCAATCATAATCAAATATTGCCATCTTTTGTCTATGTCTATATTTATTTAGCTTATAAACATTTTCAACGGTTTTGTCTTTTATACACCTACCTGATAAGTAATTACAAATTTTGCCTATTTTCTTGCATTTCTCAATATTCATCATATCGCATTTATTCATTATTATTAACTATATACAATCAACTTTTATAAATTATATAAGTTATATAATAGTTAAACAATTACGAGATGATTGGCGATGATATTATATATGAATATCCCAATTGTGATAGATTAGTTATTATAGGGGATATTCATGGAGATATCAAACGATTAAAAACTATATTGATTGACGCAAAAATAATTAATAATAATATTGAATGGATTGCTGAGCCACCTAATACAGTCGTGGTACAAATGGGTGATCAAGTTGATAGTTTAAATAGAGATGAGTCAATTGCTGAATGGGAAGTATTAGATGATGTAGAGGTAATATATTTTACTAATTTACTTGATAAATTTGCACAATCAAAAGGAGGGCGGTTTATTTCTATTATAGGAAATCATGAGTTTATGAATGTAATTGGTAATTATAGTTATGTTTCCAGTAAAAGTATGGCAAATAATGAAAATAAAAGAAGAGACTTATTTAAAGCTAAAGGTGTATTATCACCTATATTATCCAAACGTCCAATTGTATTAAAAATAGGCGAATTGTTCTTTTGCCACGCTGGGCTTACAACAAAACATCTAGAATTATTAAAAAAATATGACAAAAATATTTCATATATCAATAGAATTTGGAAAAATTTTGTACTACATGGTAACGTTTTAAAAGAAGATAAAGAGCTTTTTGATAATATTTTATTAGATTACAATGGAATATTATGGACACGCGAATTAGATAATCAAAATGATTTAAATGAAATGTTGAAAAGTATTAATTGCACATTTATGTTTGTTGGACATACAGTAATGGATGGAATTAAATTTTATAATAATAAAGTATGGTATACTGATACAGGCATATCACGTGCTTTCGGTAATAATAAATATCAATATATGGAAATTATAAAATATCATATACATATTAAAGAAATCAAGTAAATATTAATATATATAAAAATTGATAAAGTATTATATATTATACATACAACAAATAATGAATATATTTGATAAGCTACCCGATGATATCCAAAGCTTAATCTTGAATAAGTATTTAATATTTCCACAGGACAATATCTTACTAAATGATATTAGAAGTTTTGACAGTCATAGAAATAAAATATTTAAAAGATATGAAAAAATAGGATATGAATATGGCAATGATTATATGGATGAGTTCAATATATATTCTATTATAGATAATGATTTAATGGCTTTTTGGAATGATGATGTAGCTTATATAATAGGTGTAACTGATAAAAATTATGTTAAAATGTTTAGACAATTGGCATTTAATATCAAGAATGAAAAGGATAGTATTCTGGCAAATTATAATTTCCATTTAAATACGAAAATATCACCAAAAACAAAAATAAATAGATATTTAGCTGGTTTAACTATTGATGAACGAGAAAGCTTTATTAAACTTTTATGCAAAATATAATTATTTAAATATTAAATAATATTATAAATAATGAATAAAATAATTGTAACAAATAATGCTTGGAGTAAGTTAATATCTATTATTAAAAATAGCAATAATAATTCTTTTATGTTATCGGCTTCAAGCGGGGGATGTAATGGATTTAGTTATCAATTCAAAATGATAACTAATGATAAATACAAGGAAGCATTAAAAGAGAATCCGGTTATTGAAAAAAATAAGGGTATCAATGTTCTAATTGAACCGAAAAATGAATATTTATTATCGGGCACAACTATTGATTATTTAAAACAGGATTTAAAAAATGGGATATTTGAAAGTAAATTTATTTTTATACCTGATAAGAAGCTTACATATAGCTGTGGTTGTGGAACATCATTTAGTTATAGATATATTAATGAGTAACAATATAAAAAAGAGAGTACATAATTTTATTTTTCTATGATTTTTATAAACTTTTTGAAATTCAAGAGATTTTATAAATTATGTACTCATTTTTTAGAGTAATGAAGAATATTTGTAAGGATAATTTGACTGACAAAGAATATTTAGAACATATGATACCGCATCATCAAGTCGCTGTTGATATTAGTATAATGTTACAAAAAAAAAGCAAATATGTTAAAATGCAAGATATACTTAGAAAACTAATTTGGATACAAAATTATGAGATTACTATGATGAAAGATATGTTAAATACATTACCCGATAAAATATCATCTGATATTAATAATGCAAGTTATATTAAAACTGTTTCTGATTTTATTAAACCGAATAAATTAGGATTAACAAATACTTATTGTGATCCACATTTCTTTGATCCAAAAGGTCATATGAAACATATGGCTCATATGAAATTAGATGATATTATTTATATAGAGCATATGATTCCTCATCATCAAGTAGCAGTAGATATGAGCAAAATATTAATTAAAAATACTAAAAACGATATGATGTTATTTTTAGCTTATAGAATAATAAAAAGCCAACAAGATGAAATAATTATGCTAAATAATTATTTAGAATCATTAAAAAATAACAATGATTTTGTTTATCAATCTGAATTATTATTAACATATATATAAATGCTATTTTATACCTTTAATTTTTTGAGTACATAATTTTATTTTTCTATGATTTTTATAAACTTTTTGAAATTCAATAGATTTTATAAATTATGTACTCGTTTTTTAGAGTAATGAAGAAGTTTGCAGATTATCCAGATTTTAGACCAAATGTAACTCCTAAGGAAATGTTTGAAATAGGTATTATGGGTGGTAGTTATTTCAGAGAAATTAAATCTCCTAAAACAAAAAAAATATATAAAAACCATCATAAAAAGTTTAGCTTTCTTAAAGGTATTCCAAAAAATAAAATAGCACAACAAGAATATGATAAAACTGCTAATAGATATAATGTAGTTGTGGGAACATCCTATGAATTTTGGATGAGTAAAAATTGGATTAAGGAAGATATAGACCCTTATGGTTGGATAGAATGGTATTGCAATTTTTATAATGGTAGACGCACAGATGATGACTTGCGACAAATAAATAGATGGAAAAAATCAGCAGGACCCAAAGGTAGATTTAGAAATCAGTTACAACGCAAAATAAATACGGAAGGAAGTAATAGCGAAACCATATACCCAAGACTAAGACAAACATTACTACATTGGGGATGGGATTCGCGAAAGATGTCTGTCAAGTAATATATAAAAAAATGATATAATTATATAATATAACTATTAATATGGATACATTAAACTTTGATACGATTTTAGAAACTAAAAAAGCAGAATTAATGGAACTTTATGAAAATAAAATAAGTAAAAATAAAAAAATGACATCTGATCCATCACAAATTGATTTCAATAGTAAGAAACTATATTATAGAATTAATGCTGAAATTGATAAGAAATTTAAGAATTCAAAAGCATATCAAAAAATGTGTGAAAACGAGCAGCAAACTTCTATATAAATATATATACATATATATATATAATAATAAAATTGTTAATAAAACGATGGCCATATCGCAAATTAACAATATCATTGACAGTGAAATATATAAATTAATTAAAAATGAAGATAATTGTGATATTGTTGCTAATTGTGATAATATTATTAAAAACACATCAATTGATAAAAATATAATTACTACTAGATTGCAAATTATTAGCAGTAATAGGAAAATTTTAAAGGAATTAATGGCTGTTCCGATTATTGAACAGAGAACTAAGGCATGGTTTGATGCTCGCGATACAAGATTGACTGCTAGTGATTTATGTGATGCAATTAAAAAAGGCGCAGCAAGTGATAGAATTGCTAAGAAAAAAGCAAAGATAACAATAGATAAAACAAATTATAATTCTGTTCCAGCATTAAAATGGGGTACAATGTACGAAGCAATGGCTTCGAGATGTTATTCCCAAGTAAATAATGATATCATTGTTCATGATTTTGGATTGATATGTGATAAAAATAATGAACATTTTGGAGCATCCCCCGATGGAATCAATGATATAGGAATTATGATTGAAATTAAGTGCCCTTTTTCAAGAAAAATTGTTGACGGATTTATTCCTGATAAATACAAAATGCAAATACAAGGACAACTAGCTGTATGTAATTTAACAGAATGTGATTATGTTGAATGTGATTTTAAGGAATTAGATTACGAAACTTATATAGATAAATATAAAAATAAAAAAGCAGACCATGGTATTATCGCGGAGTATCAATGCGATGGGGAATATAAATATTTATATAGCGATGAATACTTGAAATCCAATGAATGTTATGATAATATCAATGAAAAAATTAAAAAATACGATAATACACGAGCTAAATTTAATAAATTAATTTACTGGGAACTCAATTTAATGAATATTCAAAGAGAAACATTTAATAAAGATATGTGGCGAGATATTCTCCCAAAAATAAATGATTTTTGGCAAAAAGTAGAAACATATAAATTAATGCCTATTGAAGATAATATTAAAAAATTTAAATTTTTAGATGAAAATGATTAAGTAAAAAATATGTCCCATGGTTTTATTTTAGCATCATTATTATATGGATTTAAAAAGTATATCATGCTATAATCTACATTATCAGATTTACCTGCTGTTATATCGGGACCCAAACATTCAGAATTATAATTTTCGCCACCAAAATTATAAGAGTTTTCTAAATTTAAACACCCACAACCTAAATTATTATCACTATGGCATAACAAATGACACATTTTATCATTAGTTTTATTTTGGCTAACAAAATTAACAAATCCTTCTATTTTACTTCTTTCTCCATTAGTTTTAACTAGTAAAATATGACATTTAAATTTTTTATTTTCATCTTCACATTTACCATATTTGCCTTCATTTTCAATATAACATGATGTACCATGTGCTACAATATCATTTCTTGCTTTTTGTTCTTCTAAAAAGGGTGCCTGTGATACGCATGCATATATAGGTCCAGTATTATTATCGTTCAATTCTGCAAGAATTACATCATCCAAAGATTTATCACTTCCTATTATACATTTATCATGTCCTATAATAATTAAATCGTTTTGTGTAAAATTACTTGTTTCCAATAGTTTGTTTCTAATATTCGTAGGGCTATTATCAACACAACTGTAAGCAAGTAGTAGTTTATTCCCCGAGATATCAGCTGTATATGAGTTATTGCTGCTAAATAAGTCATTTTCTATACCCGTATTACCCATTCTTACATCACATGTATAATCCGAATGATAATTAAATTCTCGCGATAGGTCCTTAAATGCAGTATACGTTGTTTTGGTATTTGTACCTACAGGAAAAGCTTCATTCGCTGTTTTTCTACAAGAATAATCACCTACCGTTGGTGTATTAAAATATTCATTTACTGAATAATCACAAACATTTATATAATAATGGAATATTAATATTAACAATGTCATTATTAGCAACAGTAATAACATTAATTCGTTATAATTCATAATTTACTCTATATAATTTAATTATTTTATTTTTATAATTAATTTAAAAAAAAATAATTCTAATAACCATATATTATCATTGTTTTTTTACTAACTTCTTTTAAAGCACTTGCTTATTCGTTTATAGCTTTTTCCCACCACAATTGCCGCAGATAATATTGATGTCGTTGCTGTTAATACTTTTTCTCCGATTATTTGTTTATTATTTTTTGTTTTTTTGTTTGTTTTTTTTCTTCATTAAAAAATTCTATTGAAGTGTTACATACATTTATATAATAATGAAATATTAATATTGATAAAAATACAGATAATACGGTTAATATTACTATTTCTTTATGCGGGTGGGGGTGGGGGTGGGTGTGTTTCCACTAATGTTTCTTCGTCTGTATCTGTGGTGGCACTTCCGTCGCCTGCGTGTGTGTGAGCCAGTGGTGTACGTTTGTATGCATGAGTGTGGGGGTTCCCTGCATGATGTACTAATTTACCTTTAAACGTTAAATTATCAGATTCAATTACTAAACTATTATCAGGTGTACCACCTCCTATTATTATTCTACCATTAGTAGCATCAGGAGTTTTTATTATTAAATCGTTAGAATCTCTATATATATCAGAACAATTTTCACCAGCAGTATCACAAACTTTTAATTTTTTATCACTATTGGTTTTTAATTTAGCACCACTATCTATTGTAAGTTCAGATGCAATTATAGTTTCATACATTAATTTTAATTTTTTGTCATTATCTATTAAAGCATTATCGTCGGTTATATAGCTATATATTTTATTATCAGCTGCATTGATACCTGACTCCTCTGTTCCGAATGTAAAATATTTATTAAGATTATCATTAAATGTCGAAAAGTTTGCATCGTGTTTCGCGGTTTTTACATTAATTGCATCAACAGAATCGGTTAAATCTTTTTTTACTGCTTCAATGGATTCAGTTAATTCTGTTTTATTTTTAGTTATATCAGTACTATTTGTATTTAAACCAGATTCCAATGTATTATCCTTAGTTCTATGGGTACTAAAACGATTACTTATTGTTTTAAAGTCACCTGATAATTGTGTTTTAAGATTATTATAATCATATAGTAGCCACCCGGATACTCCAATTAATGATACTAATACTATAATTAATATCATATAAATTAAAAGGTTTGCCACTTCCATTTATTTTAATATAGTTCTCTTATTAATACAATTTTTTTTATTCTTTAATTTCAAGAACCTTTATATTCAAATCTCTACCAGCTTCTTGTAAAGCTTCATTATTAGTGTTTAAAACACCTAGGTCACCGCCACCTACACTTGCATCACCAGCATCACCAGCATCACCAGCATCACCAGCATCACCACCTTCACTTGCATCATCACCAGCATCACCACCTTCACTTGCATCATCACCAGCATCACCAGCATCACCACCTTCACTTGCATCACCACCTTCACTTGCATCATCACCTTCACTTGCATCACCACCTTCACTTGCATCATCACCTTCACTTGCATCATCACTAATATCATTTTCACTTACATCACTAGCACCGCCTTCACTAGCATCATCCTCATTTACATCACTAGCACCACCTTCACTTACATCTTCACTTGCACCATCATCACTTGCATCTTCACTAGCACCATCTTCACTTTCACCATCACTAGCACCTCCTTCACTTGCATCTTCACTTGCATCATCACTTGCATCTTCACTTGCACCACCTTCACTTGCACCACCTTCACTTGCACCACCTTCACTTGCATTATCACTATTATCGCCTTCACCAGATTCTTCCATGATACTACCCCCTCCTTGTTTAAAAATTACATCTTTAAAATTGTATTGTTCGGTCCATACTTTCTCATCTTTAATAAACATGTCATCAGTATCATCGTCATCGAATAATTCTATATCATCTAAATCATCTCCATCTTCATTGTCGCTATCGTCGTTTTTGTTTAAATACATTTGTTCAATAGGCATTTCAATGTGTTCGGTATTAACTCTCATTTGTATACCCATTGCTTCAAGTTCCTGTGTAAATAGTTTAAATGCATAAGGGGTTTGTATAACACATACATCGTCATTGTTGCAATTTCTACACGTATTAATATTTTCTGTAATATTAAAAGCTACAAGGGTTCCACATCGTTTACATGCTGTCCACGTATATTTATCGGAACGTTCCATCATACTTTCTTTCAAGAATAGAGATATACCATGACTTAAAACAGTATCTCTTTCCATTTCTCCGATACGTAATCCACCTCCTTTACGTCTACCTTCTGTAGGTTGTCTTGTTAATCCAGTTAATTTACCTGTACCGCGTGCATTTAATTTTTCTGCAACCATATGTTTTAATCTGAAATAGTATGTTGGTCCTATAAATATTTCAGTTTCTATTTGCTTTCCAGTAAAACCATTATATAGTATTTCGTTACCGTGTTTATTAAAACCATTATCTTCAAGACGTTTATATATTTTTTCATTATCAATTGGGATAAATACTGTTGCGTCACCCAGTAAACCATCCAAGCAGCACATTTTAGCAAATATACATTCTACAAGATGCCCAATTGTCATTCTCGATGGTATAGCATGTGGGTTTATAATAATATCTGGTTTTATGCCGTCTTTTGTGAAAGGCATGTTTTCTTCTGGTATTACCATACCGAGCACGCCTTTTTGTCCATGTCTAGATGCATGCTTATCGCCATATTCTGGTTTTTTTATTTTTAAAAATCTAACTTTACAAATTATAGAATCTTCACCAGATAATTTATTAGATATATATAATTTATCTACTGTGCCATATAAAGAGTTATCAGTACTTATAGAAACATCAGTATATATAGTTTCCTTAACTTGTTCTATGAATACCCCTCTTTTAACCTCTTTATAGACTTCTTTAACACTTAACATACCAACTATAATGACCTCTTGACCTTGTGGTATATAAGTCCCCTCCTTAATAAAACCTTTATCATTGATATAAGTGTAATCACGTTTTTTTATACCCAAAACATTAATACCTTCTTCTTTCATTTTAATAGGATTACCAAATATAGTACGTTCATTTTGAGATACAATCTTAGAAGTTGCTGTAATAGATTTATAATAAGATAAAGAATTTAACCCTCTGTTTATTGTTGCACGATTTATCATAATACTATCTTCCTGATTGAATCCAGTATATGTCATTATAGCTACAATTGTGTTAAATCCGTTACCCATTATATCACTTGATGTATATTGTGCTATTTTAGTATTTATAATAGCGCGCTGAGGGTAATGTAATACATAACTCATTGTATCAAAGCGATTATTGAAGGTTGTCGCATACATACCAATAGCTTGTTTAGACTGCGCTGCGTGGAACACATTACGTACTGATTGATTATGATTACACATTGGTATATTGCCACTCACAACACTTAGTATAGTTGAAGGATGTATTTCTAAATGAGTATGATATGGAGTTATTTCATCTTTATTCATAGCAATTAAACAAGTATCAGTTTCTTCATTATCTAAATATTCGATACACGCAGCATTATTTTCTAAAACTGCTAATATCTTTTTATATTTTTCTCTATTATAATTATTATATTCTTCATCTTCTTCATCGTCGCTATATTCCTCATCTTTTTTACCACCTTGATAATTAAATAAGTTTTCAGTTATTGAATTAAAAATCCCACTGTTTTCTTCATTATTTTCCGATGAACCACCTTGATAATTAGCATCATAATATTTGCTATCATATTGTGTTGAATTATAACTTGCCCCACCAGTGCTAGAATAAGCATGTTTAGATATACTAATATCAAGGGGATTAGTGTATATATCTCTATAATAGTAATCATCTGTTTTTTCTTCATCTTTAAGCTTGACAGATAATCCATTTAACATATCAAACCAATTATTACAATTATTATTATATATTGTTATTTCATTATCACCGGTCTTGCTATTGTGTTTTAATATAAGTAATGGACGGCATGGTCTTCCGGCTTCTGTAAATATTCTTAATTCATTTGTAGGAATATGCCAAGATATAGATATTAAAATATTGATTAAACCATTTCGTCTAAATGCTTTTAATAATCTAGTAACAAATATTGGATCACCTGTAATACCAAATAGAGTACCATTTAAAAATACATTTGTTATATTTTTATTAGTATGCAAATTATAGTTACTTAATTGTATTATTCCAATATCAACTAAACATTGTTCTATATTCTCAATATTTAATCCAGCTGTTATTTTTGCTAATAATGACAAATTTTTAAGATATCCAATTGAACCACCGTCGGGACTTTCAAACGGACACATCATACCCCATTGTTGCGAATGTAATCTATGTGGTCCAGTTATTTTAATACTTCTATCTATTGGTATATTTACCCGTCTCAAATGTGACATATAACCAATATAACTTATTCGCGATAAATCTTGCACTTTTCCTAGTTCAGGATCTTCGTCGGTAGAAAGCCCCCATCTACCTTTCAATGATTTACTAAATGTATCAGTAACTATCATTGCAGATATTAATTTATAAATGTTATGTTCTGTTATAAAATTATCATAGTTGTCTTGCTGTTTCCATGACCCATAATAATACATACTATCCATTGTATTTCTTATGCTATCTCTTAATTTTTGATATGCTTCTTGAAATAGTTCAGATAACATGAATCCGCTAATATCAACTCTTTTATATATATAACTATCTCTATCACTTATTGGAAGTACATTTACAACAGTTTTTATAAATTGCAATACGAGATACCCTAAATATTTACCTTTATTATTGAAATCTAGAATATTTGGAAAAACATCCATCGTTAACGTAGATTTAACATGTTCTATCGTTCCGTATCTCACCTTATATTTTAAATATTTAATAGCATCTTCTTGCGAATATATCTTATATTCAATATCATCTTCTATAAATGTAGTACTCATTATTGATGGTCTAATAAAATCATTAAAGTAGTTTTTTTCATTTTCATCGAGTTTATTACCAAAAATAGTATAATATATTTCCTTATCACTTTCTATTCCAAAAGCACGAAATAATATAAATAAAGGGATTTTACCATTAAATGAAGGTAAAGATACATGTATAGAACCATATAAGAATCCTTTTGCAGTTGCGTTTTTAATTTTGATATCCTCGTTACAATTGGCATCAATTATAGGAATATCTACATAATAAAATTCAACAGATCTAGGTGCCAATGCGCCTTTATCTGCAACACATCTTATAACCCCTTTATAGCCAAACCCATCATCATCATCATTTAATTTTGAAACAAATAGCTTATTTGTTACTATTTTTTCCTGCGCTATAATAACCTTTTCTTTACCGTCAATTATAAAGTACCCTCCGGTATCATAAGGACATTCACCCATTTTTCTTAAAATATTAGAGCCTTGATTTTTTAGTATACACATATCACTATGGAGCATGATGGGGATGCTTCCGATAGCGACATTATTAAAAGTTTTAGTTAATTCCTTTGCCGAATCTTGCGTAGTTATTTTGATGAATATTTTAGCAAATATATGCGATTCATAAGTTAAGTTTCGCATACGTGCATCATTTGGAGTAATTAATTTAGGGGTACCATCTTCATATGTTGTAGGTCTATCAACATATATTTCATCTCCATTTTCTCCACCAACATATAAATCTACTTTCATTATTACATTATCAAAATCATCATATTTTATCATTGTAATTGGATTATATGATTTAATGATGTATGGTAATTGGGATTTTATGAAATCTCTATAACTATCTAAATGATGACCTGTAAATGGATATTTATGATCTTTAAAATATAAATCTAATATATCCCATTCGTTACTAATCATACTTTCCTAATATATTGTTTTATTATCTATTAATAAAATATTTCTATAAGGTTTATATAATACGTATTAATTAACAACATTAAATCCTAAATCATAGATTACTAAAAATCCTGTTTTGGGATCAACTATTATACTACACGGTATTTTTGCTTTTTCATCTTTAATTGTCAATTGTAAAGTTCCGCGATTATCATTTTGTCCATGTATGTCTTCGCCATATAAATGTATATTATTAAGTTCGCATTTTAATGTTCTATTATAATAATCTTTCAGATTAATACTATTAGTACCTCTCAATACACCTATATTATTGTCATTTTTATAAACAGATAATTTTCCATTACTATCGTTAAATTTAATTTTAAATGTATCATTAAATGATTTTAGCGCCATTTGATTTACGTTGGTATTTAATGTTTTTTTATCTACTATAACATCATCCATTCTTATTAATTCACCTTCATTAAGTACATATTCTTGTGTTAGCAACTCACAATCCTTTCCCCAAGGCATATAATGAACCATGTCTTTAAAATCACTATTTGTTTCATCTAATTTATATAAAACGTATGTCATTTCGGGAATGCCAGGATATTTATTATTACGTCTGGCAAAATCTTTTAAAATATTATTATTAAAAGCTTTTGAATATTGATGTGCTTTTTTGCCTGCCTTATCATATACTTCACTTCTTGCTTCTGCAACAGAAGTTTTAATTAAAGAGTCAAATGAACCACTAAAATAATCGTCACCCGGTTCTTTACCATTTTCAATATCTTCTTTCGCTTGTTTTGCCGATTTATATTTTTTTTTTATTAAATCAATTGCTTCCTCGGCATATTTTTCTTTTTTTTCAATAGCTTCTTCTTCACCTAAACCACTATCATCAAACATATAATCTTTGTAATTCTTTGTTTGAAAACATTTTGATGGATAATAAGGTGATTTTTTCTTAGAATTATTATCCATTTCAGCACCATCCTGGCTATATTTAGGTACTAATTCTTCAAAATCTTCACCAATATCAGAAACACACCCTGCATTTAAGCAGGTTTTTTCTAGTTCATAATATAATAAATTATGTTGCCAACTATCGCGATTTT
>ENA-OWPI01001809-OWPI01001809.1-marine-metagenome-genome-assembly--contig:-NODE-1809-length-22158-cov-3.280196_pt1 | contig 22158 bp, 24 predicted proteins | sample MGYA00238138_ERZ651775 | MGnify/ENA primary metagenome ERZ651775 (study PRJEB26906, sample SAMN06265043) | marine metagenome | isolation source: Helgoland LTER site | place: Germany:Helgoland, sampling...
CCGTTTCAAGACAATGGCGTATACGGTGCAAACATCGTTATGCGCAGCTCTGATGGCCCTCTGTTGGACAAAGCCATGTGCGAGCTCGCGGAGATTTTCCCCGCATGACTCTCCCTGTCATCCAGCAAATCTATGATGTGGTCGATGGCACATGGCCCGCCGCCGAATATACGCAGACAGGCCCATGGCTCTTTCGGCGCGGCGCAGGCGGTGGCCAGCGCGTCAGCGCCACAACCGCCCAAGGCCCCGTCACTGTCGAGGACATAGCCACAGCCGAAGCTCAGATGAAGGCGATGGGCCAGCCCAATCTCTTCATGATCCGCGAAGGCGACGAGACGCTTGATGCACTCCTCGCAGAGCAGGGCTATGTCGTCCATGACCCCGTCACAGCCTACGTCGCTCCCGTTTCGATCTTTGCCGAGAAACACCCGCCGCGCATCTGCGCGCTGCTGGCATGGGAGCCACTGGCGATCATGCTCGACATCTGGGCCAAAGGCGGCATCACTGAGGGCCGAATTGATGTGATGCACCGCGCCCAAGGCCCCAAGACGGGCCTCATCGGACGTCTCAATGATCACCCCGCCGCCGCAGCATTTTGTGCCATTCATGACGGTGTCGCCATGGTTCACGCACTTGAGGTCTTGCCGCACCAACGCAAACAGAACATGGGCAAGTTCGCGATGTACGAACTCGCCCACTGGGCCGCGCGCAACGGGGCAAGCCATATCTCGCTTGTGGTCACTCAAGCCAATCAGGCGGGCAACGCGCTCTACACTTCCCTCGGCATGACATCTGTGGGACAGTATCACTACCGCTTGAAGAAAGAGGGCCAGACATGAGCCATAAACAACCGACTGCACTTGACCTTCCCATGCTTGATCCGCTCCCCGACGAGACGCAGAAATACTTTGATATCTGTCAGGACAAGCTCGGCCTCGTGCCAAACGTGCTGCAAGCCTATGCCTTTGACATCGACAAGCTCAACGCCTTCACAGCGCTCTACAATGACCTGATGCTCGCCCAAAGCGGCCTGAGCAAGCTTGAGCGCGAGATGATCGCCGTCGCGGTCTCCTCGATCAACAAATGCTTTTACTGCCTCACAGCTCATGGCCAAGCTGTTCGCCAGCTCTCGGGTGATCCGATGCTTGGTGAAATGCTGGTGATGAACTGGCGTGCCGCCGATCTTGACGCCCGCCAAACCGCGATGCTCTCCTTCGCCGAGAAAATCACTGTCGCCAGTTACACAATCGTTGAGGCCGACCGCGAGGCCCTGCGCACTGTGGGCTTTTCCGACCGCGACATCTGGGACATTGCCAATGTCGCAGGTTTTTACAACATGACAAACCGTGTGGCCTCCGCCACAGATATGCGCCCAAATGACGAGTATCACGCGCAATCGCGCTAACGTTTTCAGCGCTGCTCTGGCGCTCATGTGTCTGACTGCCGCGCCGCTTCTTGCCGAAGCTCTCGCGCTGCCCTCCAACGCGCGCCTTACCCGCGAAGTCGTCAAAAGTGCCGCCAGTTATTCCGCCCCCGTTGCGCCCTACGCAGCAGGGCTTCTGCCCGTGTTCGAGGTGCAGGGCCGCATCACAAAACAAGCCTATCGCATCCCACAACAAGGCATCACACCCCAACAGATTCTCACTCCGATTGAAGAAAGCTTGGTCGCAGCAGGCTTTGACCCTCTGTTCAAATGCCAAGACAGGTTCTGCGGTGGCTTTGATTTCCGTTTTTCAACAGATGTCTTGCCCGCGCCTGACATGTTCGTAGATCTGTTTGATTATATCTTCCTCACCGCAAGACGCATGCCCGAAGGCGGCGCTGCCTCCGAGTATATCACCCTTCTTGTGAGCCGCGACAGCACGGCAGGCTATGTGCAGATCATCCAAGTCACACCCGAAGGCGCAACACCGCTCGCCACAGAACGTGGTGAACCACTTGTCGCCCAGCCCGTTGTCACCCCGCGCCAGCCCAAAGGCCCCATCGGGACAGAGCTTGAAACACGTGGCCACGCTGTCCTCTCTGACCTGACCTTTGAAACAGGCTCGTCCGACCTTGGCCAAGGTGCCTTTGCCAGCCTTGAGGCTCTCGCAACATACCTGCGCGCAAACCCGACCCGCAAAGTCGCTCTTGTCGGCCATACCGACACAGTCGGCTCGCTCTCGGGCAACATAGCCCTTTCCAAGCGCCGCGCCACATCAGTCATGCAACGTCTCGCCTCCGCGCATGGTATCCCCGCCGCACAAATGGAAGCCGAAGGTATGGGTTATCTTTCCCCCGTGGTCAGCAACCTCACAGACAAAGGCCGCGAAGCCAACAGACGCGTCGAGGTGGTGCTTCTCAGCACAGAGTAGCGCTTGACCAATCCGCGTCCAAAAGGCATCACAGCCTCATGCTGATCCTCAAGATATTCCGCGCCCCCGAATGGGCGGCCCTGCGCGCAAACGGCGAAAGCCAAGGCGCGCCAATTGATGTAGCCGATGGCTATGTCCATTTCTCAACGCCAACACAGGCGCAAGAAACCGCCGCCAAGCACTTTGCTGGCGAAGAGGGCCTCGTGCTGCTGGCGGTTGACGCCGAAGCCGTCGATGACGACCTCGAATGGGAGGTCTCGCGTGGCGATGACCTTTTTCCGCATCTTTACCGCAAGCTGAAACTTTCAGATGTCGTCGCGCATTGGCCGCTTCCGCTCGTCGATGGCGTTCATGTCTTTCCCGAAGAGGCCTTGGCCGATGACTAAGCTCGAAGCCCTCGCCCTCAAAGCGATGCACGCCTTTGATCCAGAGCGCGCCCACGGCCTCGCCATATCCGCGCTCAAACTCGGCCTCGTGCCGCTGTCTGGTCCCGTCACCTCGCCGCGTTTGGCGACCACGCTTGCGGGCCTTAGCCTGCCGAACCCCGTCGGCCTCGCCGCAGGCTTTGACAAAAATGCCGAGGTGCTTGCCCCGCTCGCGCGCGCAGGGTTCGGCTTTGTCGAAGTCGGCGCCGTGACACCCCGCGCACAGCCAGGCAACCCCAAGCCCCGCCTCTTCCGCCTGACCGAAGACCAAGCCGCCATCAACCGTTTCGGCTTTAACAACCAAGGCATGGAAGCCGCAAACGCGCGGCTGGCAAATCGCCCGAAAGACGCCGTTATCGGCCTCAATCTTGGCGCCAACAAAGACAGCGAGAACCGCGCCGAAGACTTCGCCCGCGTGCTCAGCTATTGCGGCGCGCATCTTGACTTTGCCACGGTCAATGTCTCCTCCCCCAACACAGAAAAGCTGCGCGATCTACAAGGCGCTGAAGCGCTTTCGGCCCTGCTCGCGGGCGTGATGGAGGCCAACAACTGGCTCAAAAAGCCGCTGCCCATCTTCCTCAAAATCGCCCCCGACCTGACCGACACAGAGATCAGCGAAATCGCCGATGTCGCTCTCGCTCAAGGCATCAGCGCCATCATCGCAACCAACACAACCCTGTCACGCGACGGCCTGCATAGCGCCGCCAAATCCGAGGCAGGCGGGCTTTCTGGCGCGCCGCTCTTTGAGCGCTCCACACGCGTGCTTGCAAAGCTCAGCAAAGCCACCGCAGGCAAGCTCCCCCTCGTTGGTGTAGGCGGGATCGCCACAGCCGAACAAGCTTACACCAAAATCCTCGCGGGCGCGTCTGCCGTACAGCTCTATACAGCGCTTGTTTATCACGGCCTGAGCCTCGCCAGCGAGATCGCTCATGGCCTTGATACGCTGCTTGAAAAAGACGGCTTCGCCAATGTGGCCGATGCCGTGGGAACAGGGCGTGACGCATGGCTCTAACCATTTGGCACAACCCTCGCTGCTCGAAGTCGCGCCAAACTCTTGCGCTGATTGAAGCCCGGGAACCGACAGTGCGCCTCTATCTCACTGACGCCCCAAGCGAGGCCGAGCTGCGCGCCGCGGCAACGGCTCTTGGCGTCGCGCCCATCAAGATGATGCGCACAGGCGAGCCCGAGTTCAAGGCCGAGAGCCTCAGCCAAGACAGCTCCGAGGATACGCTCTTCGCCGCTATGGCCCGCATGCCCAAGCTCATCGAGCGCCCGATTGTGTTTGCGGGGGAAAAAGCCGTGATTGGCCGCCCGCCCGAGGCCGTGCTCAGCCTGCTTTAGCCGCACGCTCAAGAGCGGGGTAGCGCAAGGCGAGGCTTCCCGCGCGAGCAATAAACGAAATATGCAGCGCCAGCCAAAGACCGTGATTTTCCATGCGTGGCATCAAGGCCCAAGCCGCGAGCACATAGATCACAAAGGCAACCGCCATCATGTTGCGCATATCTGCCGTGCGCGTCGCCCCGATGAATATCCCGTCAAACTGTGTCAGCCCGACAATCATCACAGGCGCTGCAATGAGCCAAGGCAGATAATGACGCGCCTCTTGCTGCACATCTGGCGCTTTGGTCATAATATCGATGATCATCGGCCCCATGAGCCAGAAGGCCAGCGCCATGAGCACGCCCAACGCCAGCGCCCAATAGGTGGTCAGCACCGCCGCGCGCCGCACCCGCGCCACAGCCGCAGCACCAAACGCCTGCCCCACCAGCGCTTCGGCTGCAAAGGCAAATCCGTCAAGCGCATAGCCTGTGATGTGCAGAAACTGCAACAAGACTTGGTTCGCCGCCAAAGTCACATCGCCAAAGCGCCCGCCCAGCAGCAGAAACGACACAAAGATACCCTGCAACAAAAGCGAGCGGATCAGAATATCGCTGTTCACCACAGCCATCCGCTTGAGCTTGATACGGTCAAACACCCGCGCCCAATCGCGCCAAGCCGAATGGGCAAACGCCGCGCGGCACATCCACAGCCCAAGCACCAGCCCTGACCATTCTGCAATAAACGTGGCCCAAGCGACCCCGGCAACACCCCAGCCAAACGAAAGGACGAAAACAAGATCAAGCCCGACATTCACCCCGTTCATCAGAAGTTGGATCCACAAGACTTCCCGCGTGCGCTCCTGAGCAATCAACCAACCTGTGATCCCATACATCGCAATGGCAGCAGGCGCCGAGAAGATGCGAATTCGCATATAGGTCTCCGCCAGCCCCTCGACTTCCGCGCTCGCAGGCGAAAGGCGAAAGGCCCCCCAGATCAGCAAGGGCTGGATCAGCACAAAGAACAGCCCCCCCGCCACCCCGATCATCAAGGCGCGCGTCAAAAGCGCAGCCACTTCGCCCGCTTCCCCGCGCCCCGCTGCTTGGCTGGTGAGGCCCGTCGTGCCCATCCTCAAAAAGCCAAAGACCCAGTAGATGGCCGAAATGATCACGGCACCCACACCCACCGCCGCAATCGGCGCCGCGTCTGGAATCTGTCCGACAACAGCGGTATCCACCGCGCCGAGAATAGGGATTGTCACATTGGCCAGTAAGATGGGAATGGCGATCTTGAGCACCCGACGATGGGTGATCTCTCTATCGCCTATCGCGTCACTCATCCCGCCGCGGAGGCATCAGGAAGTGCCCCGTGCCCTGCGCAAAAATGCGGTTGCGATTGTCTTGCCACGCCTCGACATGCACGCTCGCATAGCGCCGCCCAGAGCGGTTCACTTTTGCACGCGCATACGCATCTCGAGGCAGGCCCGTGCGAAGATAATCGATGGTAAAGTCGATGGTCTTTGGCAACCGTGGCAAATGCCCTTGAACAACTTCATCCGCGTCCAGATCGCCGCGCTCAATCTCGTCCCAAAGCACAGACCAGCCAAGCCCGATCACAGCCGCCACTTCCATAAATCCTGAGATCGCCCCGCCATGTAGAGCTGGCAACAAAGGGTTGCCAATGAGTTTGTCATCATAGGGAAGAATAGCCGTGAGCTCGTCACCCCGACGGTCAAATTCGATGCCCATAAAATTGATATAAGGCACACCGTGCACCAACGCACTCAAGGCCGCATCACGGCGTTGTTTGACAACCTGCACAGGCTCGGGACGTTTGTAAGCCATGCTCAGCGCTCCACCGTAAAGGCCCCTGTGGCCGTGGCCACTGGGTTCTCTTTGTCGTCATCCGTCGCCGTAGCCCGCACAAAGGCAACTGAGCGGGTGATGTGATAACAATGCGCCTCCGTGGCGATGGTCTGGCCAGGCGTGGCCGGGCGCATATAGTCAATGCGCAAATCAATCGTCGCCGTCCCCGCAGGGTTGCTCGGATGGCTCATGGCCGCCGCACCACAGCACGTATCCATAAGCGCTGACACCGCACCGCCATGGATCACCCCTGTCTCCGGATCGCCCACAAGTGACTCGGAATAAGGCATCTCGATGCGCGCATAACCGTCTGAAATATCCGTCAGCTCCATGCCCAATGCGCGGCTGTGTGGGATCGCGGAAATAAACTGTTTGGCAATTTTGGTTTTATCCATTGGGCGCTTGCTCCATCGGGCACTTGGCCTCTGTTGGCCACATACTTCCAGACCGCCGCACCCTTCGCAAGCAGTAACACCGCAATTGTCTGTCTTGTGTCTTTTGCCACACCGCCCTAGGGTCCGCGCGAGGAGACTAAGAATGACGGACACACGGCTAAACTTCAAAGACATGTGCGCCAAATTCGACGTAACGCCGCGCACGTTACGCTACTATGAATACATCGAATTGCTTCAGCCCGAGCGCGAAGGCCGCTCGCGCTTTTACTCCGCTCGCGAGATCGCACGCATGACACTGATCATGCGCGGCCGCCGCTGGGGCTTTCCACTGGAAGACATCCGACAGTTCCTGCTGGTCTACGAAGAGCATGGTACAAAAGCCCAACTCCAGCACTGGATCGATATGGCCGACGGCAAGCTCATTGAGCTGGAAAAACAACGTGCCGAACTCAACACTGCCATTGAAGAGCTGACGGAAAACCGCCGGGAGACACTGGAAACCCTTCAAACCAAGAAGTGACGCAACGTATCGCTTACGTAAACGTCAACTTCCCCTTGAACGACTCGGCCAAGCTTTGCATCTAAACATCACGCGTTCCTCAAACGAGATGTTTTCATGCCTGATACAGATAAACTGATGACAATCCGCGAGATGTGCGACACCTATGATGTGACGCCCCGCACCTTGCGTTTCTATGAAGCCAAAGAGCTCTTGTCGCCCCTGCGCGACGGCCAGAAGCGCCTGTTCACGCGCCGTGATCGTGGTCGCCTCAAGCTCATCCTGCGTGGCAAGCGCTTTGGGTTTTCTCTCGAAGAAATCCGCCAGCTGCTAGAGCTTTACCATGTCGGCGACCAACAGCAGACACAGCTCGCCCGCACGTTTGCAATCGCTCAAGAGCGCCTTGCCGACATGGTTCGCCAGCGTGACGAACTCACCCTAGCGATCAAGGACCTCGGCGACCAGATTAACGACGTCGCACAGACACTTGCCGCAATGGCCGAAGGCAAAGACGCCGCCGAATAAACAGAACAGACCGCACAAAAGACTTCAGGGAGAGACCACATGCCGAGTTACACAGCCCCCGTTAAAGACCTACAATTCGTTCTACACGAGGTTCTCAAAGCCAGCGCATCCGATATTTCAGGCTACAGTGAGCTTGAGCCAGACTTCACAGCAGCGGTCCTTGAGGAAGCAGGCAAAATTTGCTCAGACGTTCTCGCCCCGCTTAATGCTGTTGGTGACAAAGAGGGCTGCTCGCTTGAAAACGGTGTGGTGCGTGTCCCGACAGGCTTCAAAGAAGCGTTTGATCAGGTCCGTGAAGGGGGTTGGACTGGACTTGATATGCCCGAAGAATACGGCGGTCAGAACATGCCCTATGTGCTTGGAACAGCCGTAGGAGAAATGTTCTCGGCGTCCAACCAGGCCTTTACCATGTACCAAGGCCTAACGCATGGCGCTGCCTCTGCGATCCTTGCCCACGGCACCGACGCCCAAAAAGAAACATTCCTTCCAAAAATGGTCAGCTGCGAATGGACAGGTACTATGAACCTGACCGAGCCACACTGCGGCACAGACCTTGGCCTCATGCGCACCAAAGCCGAGCCACAAGACGACGGCAGCTTCAAACTTTCGGGCCAAAAGATCTTCATCTCTTCGGGTGAGCACGAGATGGCAGACAACATTATCCACTTGGTCCTCGCCAAAATCCCGGGTGGCCCTGACGGTATCAAAGGCGTGTCGCTCTTTATCGTGCCCAAATTCATGGTCAACGAAGATGGCTCCCTTGGTGCGCGCAACGGCGTGAGCTGTGGTGCTCTCGAAGAGAAAATGGGCATTCACGGCAACTCGACCTGTGTGATGAACTATGACGAAGCGACCGGCTATCTCCTCGGAACCGAGCACAAAGGCATGCGCGCCATGTTCACAATGATGAACGAAGCCCGCATCGGTGTCGGCATGCAGGGCGTCGCACAAGCCGAAGCCGCTTACCAAAACGCAGTTGTCTATGCCAAAGACCGCCTCCAAGGCCGCGATGTCACAGGCGTGAAAAATCCAGATGGCCCCGCCGATCCTCTGATCGTGCACCCTGATGTCCGCCGCATGTTGATGGACCAGAAAAGCTTCGTAGAAGGCGCGCGCGCCTTTATTCTCTGGGGGTCCTCTCTGATTGATGCCGCGCACCGCGCGGGCGACAAAGACGCCGATGGCCTGATCTCTCTTATGACACCCGTCATCAAAGGCTTCCTCACAGATGTCGGCTACGCCATGACTGTTGAGGCGCAGCAAGTCTATGGCGGCCACGGCTATATCGAAGAATGGGGCATGTCGCAGTTCACCCGCGATGCGCGCATCGCGATGATCTACGAAGGCGCCAACGGCGTCCAAGCGCTCGATCTTGTCGGCCGCAAGCTCGCCCAAGACGGCGGCAAGCATGTCATGGCCTTCTTTGAGATGATCAAGAGTTACTGTGCCGAGCAAAAAGATGTCGAGGGCATGGAAGCCTTCATCGAGCCGCTCAAAAAGGCCTCGAAAGATCTTCAGGCTGCAGGCATGTTCTTCATGCAAAACGGCATGAAGAACCCGAACGCCGCCCTCGCTGGCTCGACAGACTTCATGCACATGATGGGCCATGTCTGCTTGGGTCTGATGTGGGCGCGTATGGCCCGCGCCAGCCTTGATGCCCTCGCGTCATCCCCCGCTGACGCAGCGTTCTACGAGACGAAGCTCGCCACAGGCCGTTACTATATGGCACGTCGCCTACCAGCGACTGCGCTGCATCTGGCCCGTATCGAAAGCGGAGCAGACACTGTCATGGCGCTGAGTGAAGACCAGTTCTAACGTTTTAAAAAGGAGCCTTGCCCAATGCCAAAACGCTTCCGCCTGACCCGCCGTTTTCCCGCCGCAATGACGGAAGATGGCTACCGCAGGCTCAAGCGCTTCGCCTCTGACGCGGGGCTGGATGAGGGCGAGGCACTGAGTTTTCTTTTTGAAAACTTTGAAAGCGTGATGAATCACGAAAACCTGACAGCGCGCCTGCGGCTCTTCAATTCGGAGCTGGATGCGCGCAAAAGATAAAATCTTCTGGGGAGGAGAGACACTATGGCTTCCGCATGGATGACCGAAGAACATCAAATGATCGCCGACATGACGCAGAAGTTCATTACTGATGAATGGATGCCGCGTTACGACAAATGGCGCAAACAAGGCGAGATGGACCGCTCCACATGGAACGAAGCTGGTGCGCTTGGCCTCCTTTGCCCCAGTATCCCCGAAGAATACGGCGGCGCAGGCGGCGACTTCGGCCATGAAGCCGCGATCCTGATTGAAGCCTCCCGCGCCAATCTCGCAAGCTGGGGCAATGGCATTCACTCGGGCATCGTCGCGCATTATATCCTTGCCTATGGCTCTGAGGAACAAAAGCAGCGCTGGCTCCCCAAGATGGTATCTGGCGAAATGGTCGGCGCACTGGCCATGACAGAGCCGTCAGGCGGCTCCGATGTACAACGCCTCAAAACCCGCGCCATCAAAGATGGCAACGCCTACCGCCTGACAGGCTCCAAGACCTTTATCACGAACGGCCAGCACGCTGACCTTATAATTGTTGCCGCCAAAACAGATCCGAAAGAAGGCTCCAAAGGCACGTCTCTCATCGTCGTTGAAGCCGACAAAGCAGAAGGGTTCTCACGCGGGCGCAACCTCGACAAAGTCGGCTGCCACGCCGCCGACACCTCCGAGCTGTTCTTTGACAACGTCGAAATCCCGCCCGAAAACCTACTGGGTGGCGAAGAGGGCCAAGGTTTCTACCAAATGATGAAGCAGCTCCCCCAGGAGCGCCTCATTATCGGCTGTGGCGCAGTTGGCGCCATGCAAGGCGCTGTCGAACGCACGATTGAATATTGCCGCGAGCGCGAAGCCTTCGGCGGTCCGATCATGCAGTTCCAGAACACCCGCTTCAAACTCGCCGAATGCAAAACCAAGCTCACAGTCGCCCGCGCTTTCCTTGACGAGTGCATGGCCGAGCACCTGCGCGGCGAGCTGACGGTCGAAAAAGCCGCCATGGCCAAATACTGGCTCACCGACACCCAAGGTGAAGTCCTTGACGAATGCGTCCAGCTTCACGGCGGCTACGGATATATGCAAGAATATGCCGTCGCGGAAATGTGGGCTGACGCGCGGGTTCAACGCATCTACGGTGGCACCAACGAGATCATGAAAGAGCTTATCTCCAGAAAGCTCTGACGCTCTTCTTTATGCCCAAAACATCCTGCGGGGATCTGGGGGTGTAAAACCCTCAGCCGCGCCAGCCACAAGGACCACGATATGACGATCAAACTCCACTGCTTCGGCGAAAGCGGGAACGCTTACAAAGCCGCGCTCGCCCTAGAACTCTCTGGCCTGGCGTGGGAGCCCGTCTTCGTTGACTTTTTTGGCGGTGAAGGCCGCTCGCCCGAGTTTCGCGCAAAGAACATCATGGGCGAAGTACCCCTCTTGGAAGACGGCGATATCCGCCTAACCCAGTCGGGTGTGATCCAACAATATATCACCGACAAAAGCGGCAAATTTGGCGGCGCACCAGAAGACAAATACGAAGTCCTGCGCTGGGTGCTCTGGGACAACCACAAAATGTCCTCCCAAGCAGGCATGACCCGTTTCCTGATGAACTTCCTGCCAGAAGACAAACGGCCCCAAGAGGTCATCGGCTTTATGCAAGGCCGCCTCAAAGGCGCCTACGCCACGCTTGAGAGCCACCTTGAGGGCCGCGACTATATCGTTGGCTCAGGCCTGACAAACGCCGACATCTCAAACTGCGGCTATCTGTTTTATCCAGAGCCTTTCGGCTTTGTGCGCGCCGACTGGCCCAATATCGACCGCTGGCTTGCCAACATCGAAAACACACCGGGGTTCAAATACCCCTACGATCTCATGCCCGGCAGCCCCGCTGACCGCGCCTAAATTCTTGCGAAAGACAGGAGTCACACCATGACCGAAGCCTATATCTATGACGCTGTGCGCACCCCCCGTGGCAAAGGCCGCAAAGACGGCAGCCTGCATGAAGTCTCTGCCGCGCGTCTCTCCGCCGTGGCGCTCAACGCCCTCAAAGAGCGCAATGGCCTCGAAGGCCACGCCGTTGAAGACGTTATCTGGGGCAATGTCACACAGGTTGCAGAACAGGGCGCATGCCTAGCCCGTACAGCCGTTCTCGCCTCCGATCTTGACGAAAGCATCCCGGGCCTCAGCATCAACCGCTTCTGCGCCTCGGGTCTTGAGGCCGTAAACGTCGCCGCCAATCAGGTCCGCGGCGGCGCAGGCAACGGCTATATCGCCGGCGGTGTTGAGTGCATGTCGCGTGTACCAATGGGCTCCGACGGCGGCGCAATCGCCGTTGATCCCAGCATCGCGATTGACAACTACTTCGTCCCCCAAGGCATCTCAGCCGACATCATCGCCACCAAATATGGCTTCACCCGCGACATGGCCGATGCCATGGCCGTTGAAAGCCAGAAGCGCGCCAAAGCGGCGTGGGATGCGGGCCACTTCTCCCGCTCCGTCGTGCCTGTTTATGATGTCAACGGGCTGCCCATCCTTGCCTATGACGAGTTCATGCGCCCCGAAACAGATATGCAAAGCCTCGGCGCGCTGAACCCCTCGTTCAAGCAAATGGGCGAAGTCATGCCGGGCTTTGATAAGATCGCGATCCTCAAGTACCCAGAGCTTGAGCGCATCAACCACATTCACCACGCAGGGAACAGCTCAGGCATCGTCGATGGCGCAGCCGCTGTCCTGATTGGCAACAAAGAGCTGGGCGAACAACTCGGCCTTAAGCCGCGCGCGCGCATCCGCGCCACCGCCAAGATCGGCACAGACCCGACCATCATGCTCACAGGCCCCGTCCCCGTCACAGAGAAAATCCTGCGCGAAAGCGGCATGAGCATCGGCGACATCGACCTCTTTGAAGTCAACGAAGCTTTCGCCTCGGTCGTCATGCGCTTTGAACAGGCCTTCAATGTCGATCACGCCAAGGTCAACGTCAACGGCGGTTCTATCGCCATGGGCCACCCTTTGGGCGCGACAGGCGCGATGATCCTCTCCGCCCTGCTGGATGAGCTTGAGCGCAGCGATAAAGAGACAGGCCTCGCCACACTCTGCATCGGCTCAGGCATGGGCGCAGCAACCATCATCGAACGGGTCTAAGCCAAGCCTATGATGTGCCCTAAAGACATATATCAAGCTCATATCAACACCGTCGGGCAAGCCTTATGGGATATGGATTTTTCCACAATACTGGATCACCTCCACTATCCCTGCTTTGTCGAGACAGATGACGCGACCTTGCATATCCCGACGAGAGAATCCTACCTGCCTTCTCTCAAGAGCCTGCGCGACAACCTCACCAAGCGTGGGGTCACAGCCTTCTACAGGATCTGCCGTGAAGCGGTTTTCGCCCACGATGATCCAAACCGCATCGAAGGCATTCACGAGGTTTACGCTCTTAGCGGTGCAACCCCCGTGCTTGACCCTTACCTGACCCAGATGTCGCTGATTCTACGAGATGGCAAATGGCTCGGCGCAGGCCTGCGCTCAGCCACCTCAAACAAACACTGGCAACTCGTCAAACACCCAAAGCCTATCAAAGCCTCACCGGTCCCTGAGACCGCGTTAAAGGAGACACAAACATGAGTGATTTTACCCTCACAAAAGACGCCCAAGGCATCGCCACCATCACATGGGACACGGCTGGAAAGTCGATGAACGTGATGAGCATCCAAGGCTTCTCCGATCTATCCGACCTCGTCGATGACGCCCTTGCAGATGCTGCTGTCAAAGGCATCATCATCACCTCCGGCAAAGAGGGCAGCTTCGCAGGCGGAATGGACCTCAATGTCATCGCCAAGATGAAGGACGACGCGGGCGATGAGCCAGCCAAAGGCCTTTTTGACGGCGTCATGAACATGCACGCCATCCTGCGCAAAATCGAACGCGCAGGCATGGACCCAAAGACAAACAAAGGCGGCAAGCCCATTGCCTGCGTCATGCCAGGCACAGCCCTCGGCATCGGCTTTGAAATCCCCCTTGCTTGCCACCGCACATTTGTCGCCAACAATCCAAAGGCCAAAATCGGCCTGCCCGAAATCATGGTCGGCATCTTCCCAGGTGCGGGCGGTACAACCCGCCTCGTGCGCAAGCTCGGCGCAATGGCGGCAGCACCCTTCCTGTTGCAAGGCAAACTCTCCGATCCCGCCCGCGCCAAGCAAGCAGGCCTCGTTGATGAAGTCTCCGACGACCCCATGTCAGACGCCCGCGCATGGGTGCTCTCCGAGCCAAACATCGTCAAGCCGTGGGATGAAAAGGGCTACAAAATGCCCGGCGGCACGCCCTACCACCCCGCTGGTTTCATGACTTTCCTCGGCGCTTCCGTCATGGTGCACTCAGAAACCCAAGGCGCATTTCCCGCCGCCAAGGCGCTCTTGTCCGCCGTCTACGAGGGCGCGCTTGTGCCTTTTGACACCGCGCTCAAAATCGAAACACGCTGGTTCGTCCACACCCTGATGAACCCGAGTTCAGCCGCCATGATCCGCTCGCTCTTCATCAACAAAGAAGCGCTCGACAAAGGCGCAGTCCGCCCCGCCGATGTGCCTGATCAGCGCGTCAAAAAGCTCGGCGTCCTCGGTGCGGGCATGATGGGCGCAGGCATCGCGCTTGTCTCGGCTCAAGCAGGCATCGAAGTGGTCCTGATCGACCGAGATCAAGCCGCAGCCGACAAAGGCAAAGCCTATACAGCGAGCTATATGGACAAAGGCATCGCCCGCAAAAAGGCGACGCCCGAGAAAAAAGAAGAAATGCTTGCACGCATCACAGCCACGCCTGATCTTGATGCGCTCAAAGGCTGTGATCTGATCATCGAAGCCGTCTTTGAAGACCCGGCCGTCAAAGCCGAGATGACCAAAAAGGTCGAAGCCGTGATCCCCGAGGATTGCATTTTCGCCTCCAACACCTCGACCCTGCCGATCACCGATCTGGCCCGCGCCAGCACGCGCGCGGAGCAGTTCATCGGCATTCACTTCTTCTCACCCGTTGAGAAAATGCTTCTGGTCGAGATCATCAAAGGCGCAGAGACAGGCGACCGCGCTGTTGCCAAGGCGCTCGACTATGTGCGCCAGATCCGCAAAACCCCAATCGTTGTGAATGATGCACGCTTCTTCTACGCCAACCGCTGCATCATCCCCTACATCAACGAAGGCCTACGCATGGTCACCGAAGGGGTCGCACCCTCGCTGATCGACAACGCCGCACGCCAACTTGGTTTCCCTGTCGGCCCGCTTCAGCTCAACGATGAAACCTCGATTGATCTAGGGGCAAAAATTGCCCGCGCGACCAAAGCTGCGATGGGCGCGGATTATCCCGAAAGCCCAGCGGACGACCTTATCTTCTGGCTCGAAGCAGAAGGCCGCTTGGGACGCAAAGCCAATGCTGGCTTCTTTGACTATGACGACAAAGGCAAGCGCACAGGCTTCTGGCCAGGTCTCAACGAAAAATACCCCTTGGCCAAAGAACAGCCCACGCTCATTGAAGTGCAAGAGCGCCTCATGTTCGCTCAGGTGCTTGAGGCCGTGCGTGCGCTCGAAGAAGGCGTGCTCATGGACATCCGCGAAGGCGATGTCGGGGCCATTCTCGCTTGGGGCTTCGCACCGTGGTCTGGCGGCCCCCTCTCATGGCTCGACATGATCGGAACGCCCTATGCAGCAGAGCGCACAGCCGAGCTTGCGGGCCAATACGGCCCACGCTTCGCGACACCTGCGTTGCTTGAAGAAATGGCCAGAAAAGGGCAAAGCTTCTATACTCGCTTTGCCCCTGCCGCTGACAAAGCGGCCTAAAGGCTAGCGAGTGGGTGCGCGTGGAAGGCGCACCCACTCTACTGTGACCGGACGTTGCAAACGCGAGACTCTTACGAGCCGGGGATTACAGAACGCAGCATTGCACAGGCACAGATACCTGCCGAATGCCATGTGAACCTAAACGGGCGTCGCTCAAAGGAGCGGCGTCTTTTGTGTCGGGCCTCTCGCACTTTTGTGTCGCACGGGCCGCTTCCCCCAAGTGTTCAGTCGCTGGCAGACGACGTGTAACTCTTGATTCAAATTGTCTCTCAATCCTGTTGGCCGTGGGGCCAAATTACGACAATTTCGCGGCATTTCTCACTCAATTATGGCAACAATGTGGCAGATTGGAGCTTATTGTTTCCAATTTCAGATCAACACGCGCCATAATTCTCCGCCAATCTGTCCATTTTCCATAAAGTTTCAGGCCCAGACCGCCCCGCTCTGAATCACCTCAGTCGCCAAAACAAGCGAGAGCACCGTGTAGGCTGGCCCAGCGTCAAACGCCCGTGTCGCTGTGTCGAGCATATCGCCCCCAGCCGCACAAAAAAGCAGCGCGCCCTGCTCCGCAAAAACAACCTGAGCGCAGTCAAAATGCAGCGTCACAACGCACATGTCATCCTGCGGAAAGACCCGCTCGATCCCATGCACCCCCTCAAGTGCCGCCGCAGGAACAATCGCAAACGGATCGCCAAGCTTTTCCTCCGCCACATCACTTTCAAGCATCACGCCCTGACGCGGCAACAGAACCATCGCCACATCGTTTTCCAAAATGCCCGCAGGCACAAGCAGAGGCCAGAAGCTTCTCGGGCAAGCCCCCTCCCCGCTCCAGAGCGGTGTGCGGCTGACTGAAGTGATAGGCTGCAGACCGGCGTCAAACGTCAAAACCAGATCGCCTGCTTGCAGCGAGGCAACATCGCGCCAGCCAAACTCTGTGGCCACTTTTGTTCCAGACACAACTCCAGACATCACGCCTGTCTTGGCGCGATAGCCCCCCTCTGCACCCTTCGATGCCAAATAGGTTTTCTGACGCTTTGCGCCATTCCATCCAAACATTTTATCGTCCCCAGGTTTTCTAACCGCTGGCAGGCGGGTTTTTGTAGCGCCGCTGGCAGGCGGCTTTTCATAAGCAGTGAAAAGATATGGCCTGATTCTCTTGCAAGTTGTGGGGCGGGTTTGCGACAAGTTTTAGGCACTGTCCCGCCCAGCGAAACAGCGCGGCATCACGCGACCAAATTGTTCTGATTTTTGACGTTTTAATCGAAACTGTAGTTAAATTTCTCAATATCTTCCGCACAGAGCTCCGCCACAACCTCCGAATCATCGGCGCTAAAATAGCGACGGTAATCATCCTCTCGTGCGCTGGCATTTGCCCGCGGCAGCTCAAGCTCAAAGCCCAGATGCTCCATGAGTGGCGCAGCATCTTCGGCAAAATGCTCCAGCCTGATATAGAGCGCCTCGCACGCCCGCCCGTCACTCGCACGCAAATAGCTCTCGTAAGGATGCGTCTTTATCGGACCAGCCACAGCCGGCGCGCGCAGAAAGTCGCTAAAGCCCAGCGTCTTGGCCGTCGCCACTGCGGGGTGTTCAAAGTTCTGCACTTTCAGCCAATGATAATAGCTCACAATGCGGTCCCAAGGGTTACGCACCAAGGTAAAGCACAGCATCTCCCGCATCTCATCGCGGCTCACCAGCCCCTCGATGTCGGCCAGTGTCGAGTGCTTCCAAAGCCGCCCACGCGCCTCCGCGCCCATCAGCTTCTTGCGTCGCTTCAGCGCTTTAGGCGTATCGCCCAGCATCAAGTCGTCGCGCATCGCCCGCGCCTCAAGCGCGAGAGCAAGCGAGGTTCCCCCCGTCTTCGGGATATGCACAAAAATATACTGTCGCCCGCGCGAAATAATCATGGCCGAAGCCTAGCTTTGCCGCGAACGCAAAGCAATCACCGAGCCCGCGACAATGATCAGCGCAACCCCCGCCATCTGCACCGCGCTCAGGCTTTGCCCAAACCAGACAAAAGCAAAGGCAGGCCCGAACACCATGATCGAATATTCAAACACAGCCACATGCGAGGCCTCACCGAGCTGATAGGCTTTGGTTAGGCAAAAGACGCCCACGATCGAGCCGAGCACATGCGCCACCACAAGCAGGCTCACCCCTTCCATCGGCCAGACCCAGCCCCGTGTCACAAAGGCCAGTGGCCCGCTGATCTCTTCCACTCCAAAAACTGCAATCGCAAAAAGCCCGAGAATTCCGAGCACACCCTGCATCCCCATCGTTCCCGCCAAGAGCGTGCAGGTGCTCTCCGCTCCGCACATCCGCCGCGTAATCACAGCATTCAGCGCATAGAGCACCCCGCCGATGACCGGCACAATAACAAGCGGGCTAAAGCTGCTCGGGCTGACCTGAAGCACAACAAGTGTTCCGACAAAGCCTGCAATCACCGCACCAATGCGGTAGGCGCCAATCGGTTCTCGCAAAAAAAGCGCGGTGATCAGAACAACAATGATGGGCGAGGTAAACAAACCTGCAAGCGACTGCGCAATCGGCAAAAAGGCGAGCGAGGCAAAGTAAAACACCATCGCCGAAGCAAACAGAAAGCTGCGCAACAAAACGGGCCACCAGTTCACAGGCAAAAAAGGCTGCCCCAAAAGTCGCGCCACACCAAAGACAACAGGAATGGATATGAGCAAACGGATCACATACATCTGCCAAAGGCTGATCACCTCTGCCATCACGACGATAAAGTTATCGATCACCCCGAGGATAAGCATGCTCGCAAGCATCCAGACTGCCGCCGCTACAGGTCTTGTCTCAGTCACGTCATTTCCGTCCCCAATTGGTCGCACATAGGCTTTTCAAATATGCCTTCCTGCGCGTAGTCTCTCCCGAACCCGACATAAGCGGGAAAAAACAGGGAGAAGACAATGGCTCAAATGCGCGATGAAACTGGCTTGGATAAAAACGCCGCAAACTTTGTGGCCCTGACGCCGCTCTCTCACCTCAAGCGCGCTTCCTATATTTTCCCCGATCGTCTGGCTGTTGCCTACGGCACGCAGCATCGCAAAACATACGCCGAGTATCATGCCCGCGTGAGCGCGCTGGCCTCTGCTCTGTCCCGCGCAGGTGTTCAGCCAGGCGATGTCGTCGCAACGCTTCTGCCCAATATCCCCGCCCATTGTGAGGCACATTTCGCCATCCCTGCCACAGGGGCCGTGCTCAACGCCATCAACACACGGCTCGACATCGAAACCATCCGCTACATCTTCGAGCACGGCGAAGCCAAAATGGCGCTGGTCGATACAGAGTTCCTGCCCTCGGTCGAGGCCGCCATCGCGGCCATGGACGGCAAAGGCCCTCAAATTGTCGAAGTCGCCGATCCCTCCCATGGCCACCCCGCCACTGGGCGATATCCGGAATATGAAGCCTTCCTCGCTGGTGGGGATGCCGCGTTCAAATGGATCATGCCGCAAGATGAGTGGGAAAGCCTCGCACTCAACTATACGTCTGGCACAACGGGCCGCCCCAAAGGTGTGGTTTATCATCACCGCGGCGCATACCTGATGACCATGGCACTGTCGTAAGCTGGCAGCTCACCCTGCGCCCTGTCTACCTGACAATCGTGCCGCTGTTTCACTGCAACGGCTGGAACCACACATGGATGATGCCGCTTCTGGGCGGCACAATCGTCTGCTGCCGCAATGTCACAGCCAAGGCGGTCTATGATGCCATCGCCGATGAAGGCGTGACCCATTTCGGCGGCGCCCCCATCGTGCTCAACACGCTGGTCAATTGCGAAGACGAAGACAGACGCGGCTTTGACCACACCGTTCAGGTTTTCACAGCGGGCGCGCCGCCCCCCGCCGCCACTCTGGCCGCCATCGAGCCGCTCGGGTTTAACGTCACACAGGTCTACGGCCTCACCGAAACATACGGCCACGTCACAGAATGCCTCTGGCGCTCGCGTTGGGATGAGCGCCCCTCCGAGGAGCGCTATGCCATCAAAGCGCGCACAGGTGTTCTCATGCCCATGATGGACGAAGCCGTGGTGCTGGATCCCGACACAATGGCCCCCGTCCCCCATGACGGCCAAACCCAAGGCGAAATCATGATCCGCGGGCATACCGTCATGAAAGGGTATTTGAAAAACCCCGAGGCCACAGCCGAAGCCTTCAAGGGCGGCTTCTTTCACTCGGGCGATCTCGCGATCCAGCACCCCGACACCTATTTGCAGATCATGGACCGCTCCAAAGATATCATCATCTCAGGTGGCGAAAATATCAGCTCTGTGGAGGTCGAAGGTGTGCTCGCCAGCCATCCCGCCGTTTCGCTCTGCGCGGTTGTCGCCAAGCCCGATGACAAATGGGGCGAAGTGCCCTGCGCCTTTGTTGAGCTGAAGCCCCGCGCAACAGCCAGCGAAGAAGAGTTGATCGCTTTTGCCCGCACAAAACTTGCTGGCTTCAAAACGCCCAAGAAAGTGGTCTTTCAAGACCTCCCCAAAACCTCCACGGGCAAAATCCAGAAATTCGAGCTGCGCACAATCGCCAAAACCCTCTAGAACCGCTCAGCTTCCTCTTCCCAAAATACCCTGGGGGAGGGGGCTAGCTCCCTCCCCCCCGCGCCGTGGCAAAGCCGCGGTGCAATCCCTCTTTCCACTGGCGCACGCCGCATGCTACCCTCTGTAAAAAGAGGCAGGAGCAGCCCCATCCGATGACCGCGCTTAAAGAGTATGACCGTATAGAAGCCACTGGCCTCTGGCGCGCCAATGCAGACGCCCAGCGCCGTGAGGTGATCGTCTCGATTGGCGACGCCACGCTCACAATATCGGATCACAACGACCGCGCCCTCGCCCATTGGTCCCTCCCCGCGATAGAGCGCGCCAATCCAGGCACCCGCCCCGCGATTTTTCACCCGGATGGAGACCGCACCGAAACTTTGGAGTTTCCCTCAGACGAAGCCACGATGATCGACGCCATCGAAAAGCTCCGCTCCCGTATCGAGCGCGCCCGCCCACATCCGGGCCGCTTGCGCCTCTGGGTTAGCCTTGGTGTCCTTGCGACAGTCGCCGCGCTTGGTGTCTTCTGGCTGCCTTCTGCCGCGCGCGATCATGCTGTGCGCGTTGTGCCAGATGTCAAACGCACAGAGCTTGGCTCTGCCCTCCTATCGCGCATCACCCGTGTCGCAGGCCTGCCCTGCACAGCCCCCGAAGGCACACGAACCCTGCGCAAACTCGGCGCGCGCCTGCCTTCCCCGGATGGCGCCGCGCGCCTCGTCGTCTTACCAGGCGGTGTGCTCGAGGCCGCCCATCTCCCGGGCGGGGTCATCTTGCTCAATCGCGCCTTGATTGAGGACTTCGAAGAGCCTGACGTTGTCGCAGGTTATATTATCGCCGAGCACCTCGCAGCCGAATTGCACGACCCGCTACATGACTTTCTCACCCACGCAGGCCTCGTCACAACGCTGCGCCTCTTGACGACAGGCCAAGTGCCAAGTGCCGCTCAAGACGCCTACGCCGAGCACATGCTGACAGAGCCTCGCAGCTTTGTGCCCCAAGACACCCTGCTGCGTGGCTTTGCCGCTTGGTCTGTCCGCGCGCGCCCCTACGCCTATGCGCGCGACATCACAGGCGAAGAGACACTCGAGCTGATCGAAGCAGACCCTTTCGCCACTGTCACGCCAGAGCCGCTCCTCTCGGACAATGACTGGCTCCGCCTCCAAGGCATCTGCGGCAGCTGAATTTCGCACCCGCGACATTTCTTGTCGCCCCACGCCCTTGCCAAGCCAGCCCGCTTTGGCGAGACTGCCTTCAAAGGGCAGCCCTGAGTCTCGCCCGAACACAATCCTGAGACATGAACCGTAGGGAGACGGCAATGCGATTTGAAACTCCAGAAACAGTTGAGGGCGCCGTCGCGCTTCTCGCCGCCGACGCAGGCGCGCGTGTTCTGGCAGGCGGCACAGACCTGCTCGTCCGCCTGCGCGCAGGCCATATCGAGCCCTCTTCCATCGTTGATATCAAGCGCATCGCTGGCATGAACGAAATCACATCCGAGGAGGGTGGCTGGCGCATCGGCGCAGGGGTCTCCTGCGCGGCCATGGGCGAGCACGCAGGCCTCAAGGCAGATTACCCCGGTGTTGTCGAAGGCGCAGAGCTGATCGGCTCCACTCAGGTTCAAGGCCGCTGCACTATGGTCGGCAATCTCTGCAACGCAGGCCCCGCGGGCGATAGCGTTCCCGCCATGGTCGCGGCAGGCGCAACCGTGCGCATCGCTGGCCCCAATGGCACAAGAGATGTTCCCGTGATCGAAATTCCCCTCAGCCCTGGCAAAAACTCCCTCGCCGCTGGCGAGTTCGTAACATCGGTCTTTCTGCCCGCGCGCGCCCAGAAGGGCGGAGATGCTTACCTGCGCTTTATCCCGCGCACAGAGATGGATATCGCCGTGGTTGGCTGCGCTGTAAATATTATTCTTGGCGAAGACGGCACGGTTGAATGCGCTGGTGTCTCGCTCGGCGCGGTCGCCCCTAAGGTTCTGCTTGTCAAAGAAGCTGCCGAAGCTCTCATCGGCTCCAAATGCGAAGATGCCGCGCTGGATGCCTGCGCCGCGGCCGCTTCTGCCGCTGCCAAACCGATTGATGACAAACGCGGCACAGTGGCGTTCCGCAAAGACGTCACTGCCGTCCTCGCCCGCCGCGCCGCCCGCCTTGCTTACACCCGTGCACTGGGAGAACACTCATGAGCCGTATCCACGTCAACACAACCATCAACGGCGACAGCGTCGATTACCTCTGCGAAGCCGAGGATACACTCCTTGATGTTCTGCGCGACCAGCTTGATCTAACGGGGTCCAAAGAAGGCTGCGCCTCAGGCGATTGCGGCGCTTGCTCGGTCATGCTGGATGGCCGTCTCGTTTGCGCCTGCCTCGTGCTCGGAGCC
>ENA-OWPI01001812-OWPI01001812.1-marine-metagenome-genome-assembly--contig:-NODE-1812-length-22140-cov-3.921452_pt1 | contig 22140 bp, 14 predicted proteins | sample MGYA00238138_ERZ651775 | MGnify/ENA primary metagenome ERZ651775 (study PRJEB26906, sample SAMN06265043) | marine metagenome | isolation source: Helgoland LTER site | place: Germany:Helgoland, sampling...
ATATCATTATGCTACTTATAGTTTTACTGATCATACTTGTGTATAGGAGAAGACGATGAAGTTCGTAGGAAAAGTTCATGAACCAATGTACGAATTTAATGACAAAAAGTATATTCGTCTTATAATCCCTGCTAAAATATCCGAAATTATAGATCGAATGCACATAGGTAAGTGGTATTTACTCACAAATAAACACATCGATAACCCCCTTGAGGGTAACATTCTCACCGTGAAGGTGCCATTTCGCTATAGGAGAGTGATGTGTGAAGTCAAGGGGAGACCTCTACAATCTCTTATAAAAGAGGACGAAATTGAAGTTGAAGTGGACTTCAAGGGATATTGGAACGTCGGAAATTACTCGGGTTTTTCTTGGATACTCTCGAGTTCCTCATTTACCTGATCAGGGATATCGATCACTTTAAGACCGACTTTCTTGAATTCCTCGAAAGTTTGAAGCATACCCTGAAAGCGATATATTTCTTGGGTGAGCATATCAATTTTACCTCGAATTTCGGTAATGTTTTTCTCTATATCAACAGCAGGCATTTACTCATTTAAAGTTTCATATCTTTAAATAAGTAGATCATGACAGTTCTCACTAGAACTGGATACCTCGTAAATGGGGGTCCCTTACAGGATGTTAAAAAAGAACTGACTGTAAGACCTATAGTTAACGGAGATTATGGATTTCCACCACCACCTTTTAAAGTTTTTAAAACGACTAAGAATGGTGTCTGTGTCCCGCGTTTCTATGGCGTCTCCAAACTTGGGGAGCCCAAGGAGGACCGAAGGCCTGAACCAACCAGGATCAAAACCAAATTTGTTGGAACCCTTCGCGACACAACACACCAAAATGAAGCACTTGCTGCAGCTCTTAAGGCGGGTCATGGCGTTCTCTCACTCCCGTGTGGTTTTGGGAAGACCACCGTATCCCTGGCAATAGCGTGTAAGTTGGGCTACAGGACCATGATTGTCGTACATAAACAGTTCCTTGCAGACCAGTGGAGGGAGAGAATCCAACAGTTTTGTCCGGGGGCCACCATTGGTGTCGTCCAACAGGATAAGAAACAAGTTGACTGCGACTTTGTCATCGCTATGCTCCAATCACTCTCCCTAAAGGAGTACAGCTTTTCGGACTTTGAAAGTGTTGGGACCCTCATCGTAGACGAAGCCCACCATATATGTGCCAAGGTATTCAGTCAATCCCTCTTCAAGTTGTGCCCGAAACACATATTTGGTCTCTCTGCCACCCCAGAGAGAAAGGATGGTCTCACCAAGGTGCTCCATTGGTTTATGGGGCCCACATTCTTCGCCGTCGAGAGGAAAAATCAGGAACAGGTGGAGGTATTTACAGTCACCTACGAGTGCTTCAATTACCGCAACCCCCCACCCTCTATGAGGAATGGGAAGATCTCTATGCCCAACATGATCACAGAGTTGGTCGAAGACAGGAATAGAAACAAAATGTTGGTGGAACTCGTAAAAAAAGCTTCAGCGGGGACGAGGCAGCTCCTCGTTCTAAGCGATCGGAGGTTCCACTGCGAATTCCTTCACCAATGTTTCCCCAAGAGCTCTGGGCTCTACATGGGTGGTATGAAGGAGAAGGATCTCCAGGAATCCTCAAAAAAGAAGATCATCTTCGCGACATTCAGTCAAGCCCACGAAGGATTGGACATACCCACCCTAGACACAGTCATCTTGGCCTCACCAAAGTCTGACATTGTTCAAAGTATTGGGAGAATAATGAGGGAGACCAAGGGTAAAAAGAATAATCCCCACATTTACGACATCCACGACCCATGGTCAGTCTTTACAGCGATGTACTATAAGAGAATGAAGGTGTACCGCCAAGGTGGATTCAAAATTCATGGAAAGGGTGGAGAAGAAAAGAAGAAGGATGACTTCCCTCAGGGAAAGTGTCTGTTTTTATAATCTGATTAATAAATAAATGTCAGGTGCATTAATACAACTCGTTTCAAAGGGTGTACAGGATGTTTATTTAATGACCGATGAGGGACATTCCTTTTTTCGTGTGAAGTTTACGAGGCACACCAACTTTTCACAAGCCCCGAAATATATCAAATCTATAAATGATACGGATAACACGATTACTATTCCAGTATTGGGTGATATCATCAATGGTCTATGGTGTGAAGGAAACGCCGTATCCTCCAATCTTTTTTACAATTCCACTGTCGATCTCTTTATCGGTGGTCAAAAGGTGGACTCACAACCCTATGACTATTTCAGTGATATATGGCCCAATTACCTAGCGGATACCCACGTAAAGTCACAGGAATTGACCAACAAGGTTTCGGCATCTAACCCAAGTTTCCTCCCGTTTCACTTTTTCTTTTGTGACCATGGGGCTTTTCTTCCACTTTTGGCACTTCAACATCACCAAGTTGAAATTAAAATACACTTCGATAACGCACAATTTGTTGGTGTATCGAGTGAAAATAAACAAATCAAAATATATGGAAACTATATTTACCTAGACAAGGATGAGAGGGAACGTATGATTACACGTCAAATGGATTTCGTAATCACACAGGTACAAAGTGTCGAATACCCACTTGAAACAGTTTCAGACCACGCAACCCAACAAGGTGGTGATAATAGTTTAGATTTGTCTTGTTTCAACCACCCAGTGAAGTCTCTATTCTTCGGGTTTAACGCCCTCAATAACGATTTCGCCAATGATCGTTTTACATTTCACAAAGGTGATATACATATAAATGGAACACCCTTACTCGAGGATATGACCCCCATGTACTTTCACACTATTCAAAATTACTACAAATCTAAATTTGGGACATCTGATTTTGTACACACGACGGAAGTTTTATTCCAAACGAGATACTTTGCGTATCACTTTTGTTTAAACGCATCAGATTATAATCCATCTGGAACCTGTAATTTTAGTCGTATAGATAACGCAAAGCTTATACTCAGAGGGGTTGAGAAGGGAAGTCTCAGACCAGATGGTCAGGAACTCTATATTCACGCAGTAAACTATAATGTTTTGAGAATCAAGAATGGAATGGCTGGAATTTTATTTGGTAACTAATATAAATGGGAAGAACAGTTAGATTTGACCAAGTGTATGTCACCAGTCTAGATGCAGACCCAATAGAGCAGGACGTTCTTACCAGTGCTTCGGCAATTATTACAGGTGAAATTGAAGCCGATGAAGTTGTTGTAAGTCGTATCGGTATTTCAAATACAAATCCAACCAAGAGTTTCTCAGTTGGTGCAGACTTATTTATGAATGCCGGTCAGGAGATTGTATTGGATGTCAATAAAAGTATCCGCACAGAGCGTGTTGTCGTCAACGATAAAATGGGGGTCGGAACCCTCAATCCAACGAGAACATTTGAAATCCAACAAGCAGGGAGTGATAAGGTTGTCGTCGATACGAATGATGGAACTGAAAATTTATTTATCATTTCGGGGAACACACTTTCAACCAATCTTAAAACATCTAGTACATTTCGGGTAGGTGAAAAATTGGTAGCGGATTCTTCAGACTCCAACGTGCTTCATATAGGTGGTAATACATTTTCAACAAACGTCACCGTCGGAACACAACTTGTGGTGGGAACCGAAGTTGATCCAAATTCCAATTCCAATGTAGCCATATTCGAAAATGGTAACGTAGTTGTTCAAAATGGGATGCTCAGAGTTTTTGGAGATGTTGAATTCCTTGGAAACTTGGCAATCACGGAATCCCCCGATTATACAAGTGTCAATAATCTAGTCGTTTCTAATGCCGTCATTCAAATGGGTACGGGGAACAATGGAACTTATGATACCGGCATTCTTATGGTGGACCAACCAAATGAAGCAAATATCTTTGTCGGCTATACCCACCCAGATAACACTTTCAAATTCTCGAGGACGTTCGGTGGACCCGAAACACAGACATTTACACTTGATACTTCAAACACTCTAAACCTCCATGTACACGGTGAACTGTACACACAAAACAACTTTGGTATAGCCAATACTTCACCAGACTTTTCACTTTCAGTGGGTTCAAATCTCTATATAAATGATACAGCTGGAGTATCCAACATACTCCACGCTAATGGGTATGGATACTTTGAGGGTTTGAGAATCGGTGACAATGGTTTAACGGTGGGTAGTCTAATCACCCTCGACGCCGATGCTGATGTACCAATGCTCGTAAACTCAAATATTCAAGCTCAAGGTATCCAAACTACTGGTTCATTACCATCTGGTATTGCAAACACCACACCGACAGATAGTTTGTCTATCGGTGACAAACTCTTTATAAATGTTCACGCGTCGAGTGCCAATACCATGACCCTCGAGGGTAACCTGGTCACTGGTCGTCTCATCACCCAGTCAATTCAGGTTACGGACCTGTCCTTCATGGAGGGTGCGACCGGTATAACAGCTTCTGAAAATATCATCATTCACGCCGATTTTGATGGTGAAGATACAAACTCAAATATTGCCTCTATCCGCGCGGGCCCCCTAGCCTCGAATATATCCTCCATAGATATTTCGGGTGCTAAATTAACACCCGAACACCAAAATATATCCTTCAAAACGAAAAATACCGAACGGGTGCGTATCGTAGCAGATGGTAAGATGGGTATCTCAAACGCGGCACCCTCTGAGGCTCTCACCATTGGGGGGAATCTCAAAATTAATGGAAGTAACGCAGCCATATTAGGAAATGATCAAACCTACCTGAAGTCGTATTCAGATCTCACATTTCAGGAAACGAAAATAGAAAACGTCGTTGGTGCCGGGAAGGGTCTGAATTTCTATGCGAGCACGACATCCACAATGGGTCCACCAAAATTGACAATTCTAGAATCCAGTAATGTTGGGGTGGGGACGGCCACCCCCCAAGGTCTCCTTCACACCTCGGGTGGTACAGTGTTTTTTAATAATCCTGTCACCAATTCAAATGGGTACAGCCACCTTGGGACACCCCTAGTTGTAACGAATACCTCACCCATCCAGGGTGCCACGGATCTCGGAAACGTGATGCACCTGTCGAGAGAGGGGGTGGGTGGAACCTATGATGGTGTGAGGGCAACTTTCAAGATTGGGAAGTTCGATGACACTTCATTAAAATCCAAAACAAAATTAGACATCTACCTCACAGATGAAAGTTACACAGATGAAAAGGATATCCTCACCCTCCGAAGTGATGGGCGGGTGGGTATAGGTTCAACCACCCCTGGTGCACATCTTGAAGTTGTAGGGACGGGCATTGGAAATGCGAGGGAAAATGGTATACTTGTTCATAACCAACATGGAACTGGGTACGGTGATGCGATTATAGCCGCACAAACCGACCTTATAACGGGCAACTCCTTCACATCCTTCATTCAATCAGATCAGGATAGTAATCCCCGAGGGTGGTCCGTCGGTGTAACGGGGGTACGCGATTTTAGGATTACGAGGAATGAAGATGAGGTTTCAGATTCCACAAATGTGGGTCTGTACATAGATGGAAGTACACGTAACATTGGGATAGGTACAGATGTACCCCGTGGTAAACTTGAAGTAGATGGAAATGTCGTTTTGGGACATCAACTTACATTTGGTGGTGTCGATACAGATCAATTTTCAAATACATTTATTCGGGAGAGACAATATAATATCGATGGTAAATCTGAACTTGTAATTTTCAAAGGTAATGAAACTACGGGTGCTGGTGGTCCAGATAGAATTAGAAGTATCGCTCCACTCCATGAATTCCAGACATATGATTCAGCTGGTTTAAGTCAGTCTCAAGTTGAAGAAGCCATTACGAATGGCACGGGTGTGTCCAGCCTTTTGACCATCAATGAAGATCGGGTGCTCATAGGTACCTCCACCGACCCAGGTGGAAACTCAAAGCTCTTCATCAACGGTGGTTTCGAGTTTCCCCAGGATCAGAAAATCATCACAGGTTCGATGGATATATTCTCCACGAGTACAACACCATCCCGCGGTATCATAGAGACAGTAGAAGATACCGACCTGACATTCCGTAACAGAACCGGTGGGAGCGCGACAGAGTTTTTACGCTTCACACACGAGGGTCTCATAGGTTTCGGTACAAGCTCACCCTCCACAAATGTACACATATACTCGGGGGTCACGACAGATATCGATGTCCTTAAACTTGAGAGCCCTGGGACCAATACAAAGACTGGTATCCTGCTCAATACAAACACCAACTATGGTGGGTACCTAAGGGGGTTCAGTTCTGGAAGTATACATGGCACAGTCTTGGGTGGTGTAAACAATGGCGCAGAAAGTGATGGCCTCCACGTCATACACACCAGTAACGTGGGTGTAGGGACTTCGGCACCAACCGAAAAGTTCCACGTCTACGATGGTACGGCCCGAGTTGAACACTCCACCAGTAACGCCGTCATTCAACTCAAGACGACCGCGGGGACATCGGACATACATGGCGATGTATCGGGTAATGTGTACGTTACCCCACATTCTGGTGAGTTGTTCCTAGAAAGTAGTGTAGAGGTCTCTGGGGATCTCGTTATCAAGGGAATTATCGATCTTGGTGAACAGGTCGCTATCGGTCTAGAGGGGTCACTCGCACAAACAGATCTCCATGTTGGTGGTGGTATGATCACTAACTCTAAGCAGGTGGCTTGTAAGAGGTACTCAAATGTAATAGTGCAGAGTTCTCCAAGCGGGAATAATACGAAGACTCTAAACTTTGGAAATGGTGCATTCTATGCGAAAATTGTAGCTTCTTTGAGAGAATATGATGAAGACAAGGACAACATGAGCACCCTAATTCTTGAAATAAATGGTGGTACGAGTGACGAGACAACACCAGGTTCGGTTATAACAATCGGTACCAAAAATATTTTTGGAAACGTGGGAACCGCCTACCCGTGGAGTTCTTCAGTAACTACCACTGAAAATTCAATCACAATTCAACCCCTCTTTTTGACCAATTTGGGGACCCCGCGGAAATATAAATTTGACATCTTTGTCGAACTCATATCATCGACCGGTGGTAAACTAACAAGCATAAAGAGTGGTACCTTTACACACGCAACATTCAATTACTAAATTTACTTTAGGGGAAAACCCCTCGGTAGATTTATTACATTTATGCCCTGATGGAATCAGAGACGGCGAGAACAATCACGCCGACAATGAAGCCCATGATGACGTAATTCATTTCAGTTTCTTCGTAACCAACTGGAGGGGGGACCTCCTCTGGTTCTTCGACAACTTTCGGTTGTTGTCGGACGGGAGGTTCAAGTTCCTCCAGCGGACAGTACGCTATCATTTATATAGTATTTAGAGATTAATTTCAGTCTTCTTTTTTCGTCTAGTCCTCTTTGGCTTGGAACCCTCGACGTTGACTTCCTTAATTTCACCGCCAGTGGATTCACCGGAGATTGACATGATATCGGAGACGTCCTCCTCTTCTTGGATCGTGGGTGGTGTGGTGTTCATCGGAGGTGGGGGTGGCATCATGATACCACCCATCAAACTGGAAATGTCTAGACCTGGGCCCTGCATTTCATACTGCCCAGTCCCGCCAACTGGGGCCTCTGTCGCTGGACCCCCAGGGTTTCGTGTCGTGTTCTGTACAGCACTCATCATATTCTTGACTAGGTCTGGATTCTGCTTCATCACATCATTCATGTTGGGCATCACCGACTTGAACATAGAGTTGGTCAGATGGAACATCATCGCCGAACCACCCAACATCATGATGAGCTTAACCTCTGGGGCTACGCTGACCTTTGAGCGATACTTGACGTAGAGTTCCTCAAATACACCATCATAGTCGTCAACATTCTCCATCACGGACTCAGACCACCCCTCCAATTGAATCTCGAAGGGGTTGTACCTCTTGTTGAGGAACTCGAGGCCAGTCACACACGCCACCAGCATTCGTCTAGAGAAACGAATGGATTGCTCCACATCAATGCTGTAAGTGATCCTCTTAACCTCAGCCCTCAACTCTTCCACACTGGAATAGGCATTCAGGCGCTTGTTCACGGAGAACCCCTTCTTCTCGAGGCGTGCCAACTTGTTGATAAGATCAGACTTCTCTTCGTCCACGGAGGTGTACCCCTTAGAAGGTTGATCTTCCTGGGGACCCTCCCCCATTTGGGGCTCGTCGTCGTCATAAAAATTCTCACCGTAATCAATCTCCTCCTCCTGCATAGGTTGCCGTGGGGCCGTTTGCTTATTGGGGTTTACAAAGGCGTCCATCGTCTCCTGTTCTTGGTGCACAGGTCGTTGGGGTCTATAGGGAGCAGGTCTAGGTACAGGCTGGGGACGGGGGGCGGAAATTTCAATCTCATCCATCAGGGCCTGTTCATCAGCATCCAATTTCATAATATTGGGTTGTCCGCGGTCGATGATTATTTCTTCATCCATCTACTCTTTATGTAGAAACTAAAAAAATTACCTTTAACGCAGTTTATAAAAAATGTTGATACATTATAAATGTTCCAGTTCAATAAAACTGACCGAAAGTTCCTCATCACCATTGTGATTTTATTTTATGTCGTCGTAATTTTTGGTCTCATGAGCAAAAGTCGTTATCAGCCCAAACCAATCACAATCAAGGTTGTGAACGATAAGTCCCTCTTCGATCTTGAAAATCGCATGGATTGTGTCCCAGGGTCGGGTAAGGAAGACAGCCCCTACACCAAGAGCCTCACACCCGGTGGACTCTGTGGTGCCCAAAAACTTGTTGGTGAACATGCTGGGTATGCGATCGAGGATGGAATCGGTGGATCTTTAATCTAAGCTAACTATAAATGGCTCTCATCACGTCGCCAACTGAAATGATTCCCGACCTCAACTACGAATATCATACCATTACAGTTGATACAATTGGTCAAACTGCGGCGAACACTTTTACGTGTTTTTTGAACCAACCCCTCCACAATGTTGTTCAGGCCAGACTTTTGGCTGCGAGAATTAATACAATTGCACCTGTCAATGGAACAGGTCACTGCTATGTTTCGATTGAAGAATTGGACTCTATTTTCTCGGATCGAGCCTCAAACGTTCTCACAGGTCAAGCCACTATGAGTGTGGTGCGAAACTCATTCGCTAGCATTGTCACGGCGGATGACAGTGGACTCATCAGCTTCAGAGATGATTACCCAATCGCCACACAGTATATAAATCCAATTCGAACCATCAGTCGTTTAACAATTAATATCCGGAATCAAGATGGTGTTCTCATTGAACCACCAAATCCAATCGAAGATAACTATTTAGTCCTCCGTTTTGTGTGTAGGAAACCCAACCTGTAATTTTCTTCCCATAGAGTAGTATACCATGTCCGCTGGTGTTGTTCAATTGATTGCTATAGGTGCCCAGGATGAATATATCATGGGTAACCCCGAAATATCCTTCTTTAGTTCACAATTCAAAAGACATGCTAACTTTTCACAGTCCATCGAAAAACAAACAATTCTTGGAGCAGTGAAAAGTAATTCAATGTCCAGTGTAAATTTTGAACGGTCTGGGGATCTCCTCGGATACGTGTACTTCGCCGCAGACGATTCAAGTCAAGCCCAATCTATCGACGACTGGAGAACCCTAGTAGATAAGGTTGAACTCCTCATAGGTGGATCTGTCGTAGATTCCCAAGATTCTATTTTCAGTGAGAAAATTGCCATAGATACATTCGCCCAAAACGTCTCTAAGAGTGCCATGGGATCACACCCCGGTACGAGCTCTTCCTCCTACTTTTACCCCCTCCGCTTCTTCTTCTGTGAGAGTGCGCAGTGCGCCATTCCCCTTGTGGCCCTCAACTATCACAACGTAGAATTGCGCATCTACTGGGGACCAAACGCGTCCGCCTATAACATAGAATGCTTTGCAAACTATTATTACCTGGATAATCAAGAACGTGCGCAAATTTCCACAAAGACCCACGATATCCTCATCACCCAAGTTCAAAAGAATATTCCGTCCCAAAACAGAATCCAAGAACTCACATTCAATCACCCGGTGAAGTATCTCGCATCATCAAATACATCCGTTGTAAGCTCCCTAACTTCACCATCGAATAGAATTAAACTCACCATAAACGGTCTAGATGTTGGTAACTATAGGTGGAGTCAGCCACACTTTATCGACGTCATGAACTACTATCACACCAACTTTGTAACCTCACCCGACTTTTTCCTGTATTGCTTCTGCCTCATGACCAGCTCCTATCAGCCCACGGGAACTCTCAATTTTAGCCGCCTCAACTCAGCCAAGATTATGAGCGAATCCCTAGACATAATGGATCCCATATACGCAGTCAACTATAACATACTACGTATACAAAATGGTATGGCCGGTCTCTTGTATGCAAACTAATTATTCGTGTAAATAAAATCAAGTGTTATATAAATGGTAAAGAACTTACCGACAGTGGAGAGGTCTACGAGAATCCGCTTCGGTAAAAATTGTAGACAGGAACAGGCAGATAATACCATAGTCTTTAATGCCAGTGACGAGTTCCTAGAAGCAAACACCTCAAATGCCATCTATATGACACCCATGCGGTTAAGGGAGGATGTCACAGATAGAAATATCACAGTTTTGACATTTAATCAAGTGACCAAAGAAATCACAGATTCGGGTGCCGTAGCTGAAGATATTTTTGATTTTTCTCTCCAAAATGCCACACTGAATGGTAATGTGACCGCCAACGTCGTATCTTTTAATAACCCGGAAACGAGTGTGACCACCCTATCAAATGTTGGTGTAGCAAATGGATCACCCATACACACCTTAGATGTGGGGTCAAACCTTTACGTGGACGATGTGGGGTCAAATGTCCTCGTCGTCTCTGGGAATACCCACATCACCCAAGACCTCGTCGTAGATGGTAATGTCCTCGTAGAGGGGGTGGTGACCTCGTTCCATAGTGAAAACTTCAAGGTTCGAGATGGAATCATAGAGTTGGGGAAGGACAATACTTTGATTGACACAACACTGGACCTGGGTCTCGTCCTAACCCGACCAGAATCAAATGTCACCATCGGGTTTGTAGAATCCACCGATGAAATCATCCTCGCCTATACCCAAAGTAGTGCCAATGGGAAAACCCTCATCCCCCTCACCTCCGAAGATGTCAATGTCCACGTGTACGGTAGACTCTACACCGAAGCCAATGTCGGTATCGTCAATACCTCCCCCATACACACCTTAGATGTGGGGTCAAACCTCTATGTAGATGATGTGGGGTCAAATATTCTCGTCGTCACCGGGAATGTTGAGGCCACCGCATACTACGGAGATGGTACCACCCTCACGGGGGTCGCACTCCTGTCAAACTTCGATAGCAATGTTTCTCGGATCCAAGTTTTGGAAACTGACCTCACCTCCAATGCAACCCGGGTGGGGGTCCTGGAGGTGGATCTCACCTCGAACGCCTCTAGGGTCGGGACACTAGAGACCGACCTAGCCTCTAATGCCTCTAGGGTTGGCACATTGGAGGTGGATCTCACCTCGAACGCCTCTAGGGTCGGGACCTTAGAGGTAGACCTTGCCTCTAACGCATCTAGGGTCGGGACCTTAGAGGTAGACCTGGCCTCCAATGCCGCAAGGGTCGGGACATTAGAGACCGGTTTAGCAGGTGCCGAAGCTAATATAGTCACAATCAACAATGATCTCATTACAACGACTACACGGGTGAGTGTCGTTGAAACAGATCTGGCCTCTAACGCATCTAGGGTCGGAGTCCTAGAGACCAATCTCACATCCAATGCCACCCGGGTTGGGACCTTAGAGACCAACCTAGCCTCTAATGCTTCTAGGGTGGGGACCCTCGAGACCGATCTTGCCTCTAACGCATCTAGGGTCGGGACCTTGGAGGTGGACCTCACCTCAAACGCCTCTAGGGTGGGGGTCTTAGAGACCGACCTGGCCTCTAACGCTACCAGGGTTGGGACGCTGGAGGTAGACCTCGCATCAAATGCCGCCCGCGTCGGTACCCTTGAGACAATTAAGGCCCCGAAGGATGGACCCACATTCACGGGAACTGTGGGTATCGCAAACGCATCCTCTACATACGACCTGAGCGTGGGATCCAACCTCTTCGTAGACACCGATGGATCCAATGTTCTCATAGTTCATGGGAACGTCTCAGCGACCTCGTACTATGGTGACGGTAGCAAATTGACCGGCCTCGTCACAGCCCTCCAAGATGTCTCAGATAATGGAAATACCACCACAAACACAATTGAATTCAATAATACCGCCACGGGTCTAGTCGCAGTGAGCAACATCGTCGCAGGTGGAAACGTAACCGCGACAACCTTTTTGGGTGATGGGAGTCAACTCACAGGTCTCGTCACAGCCCTCCAAGATGTCTCAGATAATGGGAACACCACCACAAATACCATAGAGTTCAACAATACCGCCACGGGTCTGGTCACGGTGAGTAACATCGTCGCGGGTGGGAATGTAACAGCCACCACCTACCTAGGTGATGGTAGCCAACTCACTGGGATAGTCACCACACTCCAAGGTGTATCTGATAATGGAAACACCACATCCAACACCCTCCAATTCACCAATGCACACACCGCCTTCACCACCGACCTCGTCTCCAATGTCGAAGTTAAACTTAATCAATTGGCAAACGTAGTTATAGATACAGGTACTCTCCAGACAGAAGATTTACTCGTCTATAATGGTTCCAATTGGGTAAATCAATTGGCAAACCATACATTCCTACAAGTAAAAGCTGATGAAACTGTCAGTAAGGGTGACGTCGTATATGCGTCGGGTGTAACGGGGAATGATGTAGTAAATGTACGAAAAGCACGTTCAAATTCTCCATCAACGATGCCATCCCTCGGGGTGATATATCAAGATTTATCTGTAAATGATCAAGGTTTAGTAGTTACATTTGGTCGAGCGGATAGTCTAAACACGAATGGATTTATAGAAGGTGAAACTGTATATGTAAGTAACGTTACAGCGGGCGAAATTTCTAATGTAAAACCACTCGCCGCGACAGATCTCATTCAAAACATAGGATTTTGTATAAAGTCACACGCTTCGTCGGGTATCATTTCTGTTACAGGTGTAGGAAGAGCAAATGATATCCCTAACGCCACCGTCATAACATCAACACCGAACCATGTGTATGTAAATGATTCGGGTAATGAACTTGAAAAAATAGTTCCCGCCAATCTTCTCACGAAACTACAAACTCTCCAACAGGTCACCGACACTGGGAACACAACCTCTAATGTACTCCAATTTACAAATGCCACCACTGGCCTTGTGACCACCGCAAACTTGGAAGTCGGTTCGAACATATCCGTGGCAGGTCTCACCCAAAATAAATTCCCAATCGTGGGTACCGGAAATTTTCTAGAAGATTCTTTGATTAGTAAAACTAGTGGTGCCATCGTAATATCTTCAGATCTTGAAGTTTTAGGAAATGTACTCGTGACAGGTAATTCATATACAGTCGAATCAAATTCACTTGTCATAAATGATCGAGTACTCGGAATCGCAAATAACAATACCTCCCACGATTTGGATGTGGGTATCATTATGCAACATCCGGGTAAGAATGTAGCACTCATTCATCATGGAGAATCTGTCGGACCCAGTGACCCACACGATCACACGTTTACGATTGGATACACCCAAAATACAGTCACGGATAATCATATCTTTGATGATTCAAACTTAATTACCGTTGAAATATTGGGGAATCTCCAAGTCCAAAATAGTTTAACAGTGTCAACAGGAAGCTACTATGGTGATGGTACAACCCTAACAGGTCTCGCCCTACTGTCTGACTTTACAAGTAACGTCTCCAGAATTGGGACCTTAGAGACCGACCTCACCTCCAACGCCTCTAGAGTGGGGGTCCTGGAGACCGACCTGACCTCTAATGCATCTAGGGTCGGGACCTTAGAGACAGACCTCACATCCAATGCCTCTAGAGTGGGGGTCCTGGAGACCGACCTCACCTCCAACGCATCTAGGGTCGGGACCTTAGAGACAGACCTCACATCCAATGCCGCAAGGGTTGGGGTTCTGGAGACCGACCTCACCTCCAATGCCACCCGGGTTGGGACCTTGGAAGTAGACCTCGCCTCTAATGCCACCCGAGTTGGAACCCTAGAAACGGATCTAACAGCACTTGAAACTGACCTCACCTCAAATACATCAAGGATAGGTGTCCTAGAGACCGACCTCACCTCCAATGCCGCGAGGGTTGGGGTCCTAGAGACCGACCTCACATCCAATGCCGCGAGGGTGGGCACTTTGGAGACAGATAAAGCTGACCTCCTCGATCCAACATTTACGAGTAATATTACAGTATCAAATGTGGTCTACGTGACGAGTGGTCTCGTTACAAACACCGGTGAAGTCACAAAGAAGACGTATAGCTATTCTGGGAGTATTTCCACTGGTGAACAACCCTATATTAACGTAAACTATACATCGAATGTATTTTATTCAAAGATTTCAGCACAGCTCGTAGAGGGTAACGAGGAAGTCAGTACCCTCATCCTCGAAGTCGGGGGTGGACATAAAACTGGTACCACCCCCACAACCAACATCGCGGTAGGTACCAAGAATATATTCGGTGGAACGAGTACAAATCCATGGAATCCCACAGTCATTACAACTGGAAACAGGGTTTCCATGCGACCCTTAACAACACTTGATGGTCAGGGTGACTATCATATTTTCGTGGAATATACATCCCCAAAATCTGACGGAGGTGTTACAACAATAGACGAAGATAGCATCACCGTCGCAACGTTCACATACTAAAAAAAAAGTATCTGGTAATATCATATGGTGACGACTAACATTCAAGCCTTTTCGGGAGAAGTCGAAATCGCAAGTAATCTAGAAGTTGGTACCGGTAACCTTTTTATAGATACTTCCCTCACTGGAAGTGTGGGTATAAAAAATACAGCACCCACATTTGATCTGAGTGTCGGTTCCAATCTTCACATAAGTGACGCGGGCTCGAATGTCCTAAACATTACAGGTAATGTTGGAGCCACCAACTTTATCGGTGACGGTGGACTCCTCTCCAACATCGCCACCACCCTTAGTGACATCGTCAATCAAGGAAATACCGTAGCCAACGTTGTCCAATTCAACTCCGCGGCCGGCTATGATGGTGTTGGTCTCGTGACAAGCTCCAATGTCGGTATTCAAAACACCGCACCCGCTCACAATCTAAGTATCGGATCCAATCTCTACGTAGATGATACTGGGGCAAATGTCCTAAACATTACGGGTAATATTGGAGCCACAAACTTTATCGGTGATGGTGGACTCCTCTCCAACATCGCCACCACCCTTAGTGACATCGTCAATCAAGGAAATACCGTAGCTAACGTTGTCCAGTTCAACTCTGCGGCCGGCTATGACGGTGTTGGTCTCGTGACAAGCTCCAACGTCGGTATCCAAAACACCTCGCCCGATCACAATCTAAGTGTCGGTTCCAATCTCTACGTAGACGATACTGGCGCGAATGTTCTCACCGTCGTTGGTAATATCGGCGCATCAAGGTTTGTCGGTGATGGTGGACTCCTCTCCAATATCGCATCGAACCTCCACCAAATTGTCAGTCAGGGTAACGTCGTCGCCAACGTGATCCAACTGGTTCAAGATGCAACGTACGATGTTGGTTTGGTGACAACCTCCAACGTCGGTATCCAAAACACCGCGCCCATGCACAACCTGAGTGTAGGCTCAAACCTCTACGTCAATGATACAGGATCCAATGTTCTAACCATAGAAGGTAACGTCGCAGCGAACACCCTAACCCTGGGGAACTTTGCGGTCATCGCATCCTACGGCCTCAACCATGTGACTGGGGAGAACAATACAACTGGGGATACCATCATCCTCCAAAATACCACCACCGGGCTCCAAACAACATCCAACGTCATCCTAGGCGGGAACGTATACCCAACCTCTGGGACCCTAGAGATTTCTGGGAACGTCCAACCCGACCGCCTCAAGTTTGACGCCAACGTCTTCGTAGACACCCTCCGCGTCGCCGATCTGGCCGCGAACTTGGTGACCTACGACCAAAGCACTGGGGAGATGATGGACTCCGCGGGACTCTTCTCCAACAAGTTGTCCGTCGTGTCCCAACAACCACCCTCCACCCTAACCGCCAACGCCACCACCGTGACCAATCATGGCACCTACACCCTCACAACCTCAAACTTGGCTACGGGGTCAAACACCTGGAACGCCTTCGATGGGAGTACCTCCGTGGCTTGGGTCGGTGACGATACCTACACGGGGGCCTCCAACGCCTACGCGGGTTCCGTTCAACTTGCTGGGTCTACCCAACAAGGTGAATGGTTAGCCCTAGAGTTCCCCTACAAAACCACCCTCCGCCACATGAAACTGACACCCCTCTCAGTCGCAGCCTACCCCGGAAGCGCCAACCTCTACGCCACAAACAACTCCACTTGGACAGAACTCAAGTACTGGGAGGACGTGGTCCCCACCTCTGTGGCCGACATAAAGACGGTGGTCGTCGACGCACCCGCAGCCTACCGGAAGTACGCCCTCGTGACCACCAAGGTTGCGGGGAACAACGCCAACGTCGCCCTCGCTGAATGGAAACTCTTCGCGGAATCCTTCACCGTCGACGGGGGGAAGGTTACGATGGCCTCCGATGCCATCGTCGGGGGGAACACACAACTCGAGCAGACGGGGCCCCACGGTCGAGGGGACCAATCCACCCCCACACCCCAGAAGTTCCCAGGGTTCCCGATGACCTCTAACACCACCCCACTTGGTTACGTGGCGAGTGCGAGTTCACACACGGGTGCTGCCACTCAAGAACCATGGAAAGCCTTCGATGGTGCTATTGAGGTCAGATCGGCGACCACCAACACCATACCCTACGGAGCGTACTACAACGATTGGATTTCGACTTCAAACAGGTACACCGGGACCCAAGCCTTGTACTCTGGTTCAGAAAATACAGCTGTGAGTGGTGTCAACGTCGCCGGTGAATGGCTCCAGCTTGAGGTCCCCAAGGCATTCAAATTGACCTCGACCTATGGGTATCCAGGAGATTATGCAAATATACAGCGTTCCCCCAAGGTGGGTAAAATTGCTGGGAGTAACGATGGTACCACATGGACCCTCGTGCACAGCTTCTCGGACCTACTCACACACGACCCTGACTCGGGTGAGATACCATTGTCGACCCAATGGTCCCAGGGGTCGGCGACGAGTTTTGGTGACATCTCCCCAGATGTGGGCTATTACAGGTACTACCGACTCATCACGACCCAGATAAATGGGGCAGCCAATGGTGGCTACGTCGCCCTAAACCAATGGGAACTCTACGGCATCAGTGAGGACGACTCGGAGTTTGTGGCCATTGGGGGGGACACCTCTGTGGATGTCACCATCAAGTCCCAATACAACACCCCAGCGGTGAGTGGCTACAAGCTCTACTTGGATGGTGCGGAGGGCTCGACGGCCACCGATCTCAGCACGGGTCCAATTACGGTGACAGAGAACAACGTAACCTACGACGCCACCGAGAAGGCTTGGGTCTTCGATGGGTCCACGGAGAGTAACATCGTCTCGGCGACGTTGGGCTTTGAGGGTGACCAACCCCTGTCCGTCTCCACGTGGTTCAAATCCTCAAACTTGGAGACCAACGTCTCGACCTCCACCATCTTCAACGTGGGGACGGCTGGGGGTGAGGGCTTCGCCAAGGCTGAGGCTGGGGTGGACCTGACCACCCTCATCACAGCCAACACGTGGCACAACCTGGCCTTCACCTCCAACGGCCAGGGTCTCTACAACCACACCTACCTGGACGGCAACCTCATTAGGTCCCTACCCTCCTACGATAGTGCGCGGTACTACCCAGAGATTCCACTCCTCCGCAGGTCCCAAGATGGGTACAATGTCACAGCGAGTGGGGAGTATAGCTATGAATTTCGAGCACCAGAAGCTTTTAATCATATGTTTACTGGACCCGCGAACAGTTGGCTCTCACCGAATGTCTCTGATAGGTTCTACAGCGCTTCCCCGAATTCATATACCGGAAATGTCATACGTTTGGCAGCTTCTACACCATATGGTGAATGGATTAAGATTGAGATGCCCCACCAACTTTGGATGACCCATATACTGTTAGCGTCTGATCATGACAGAACTGGTAGTGCCCCAGAAGATTTTAAAGTGTATGGTTCAAATGATGATGTGAACTGGACAGAACTTCTCTCTGAAACTGGTGCCGCTCCATCTGCGGTTGGAACAATATATACGGCCGATGACACCACTAAGCCATATAAATACTTCGCAATGGTGATAACAAAATTATATAATAACACCAACTTTGTAGCCATCGGGGAACTCCGCTACTTCGGCCACCGGGTCAACGACTTGGTGCGTTTCCCAGATTCCACGACTGTGAGGAAGTTCCCAGATACTGTGATGGCCTCAAACGGACCACGGAGGGGGTACACGGTGAGTGCGAGTAGTGTACTTGATACAACTAGACAACCATGGGAAGCATTCAATGGTTTATATGGTGATGATGTTGATGGATGGTTTTCACAATCAGGTTATAGTGGAACAAATTCCGCCTATAATGGTTCTGTGCAATTATCTTCAACTACATCTCTAGGTGAATGGATAAAGTTGGAGCTACCCCACAAACTTACAATGACATATATGAAAATACATGCATCTGGCTCAACGCGCACCGTACACGCACCAGAAGATTTTAAGATGTATGGTTCAAATGACGACATCAACTGGACTGAAGTTCTATCAGAAACTGGTGCTGCTCCGACAATTGCTGGTTCTATATATAATGCAGATACGACAACAACTGCATACAAATATTTTGCTTTAGTTACAACAAGATTGGTGAGTACTACTTCACATTGTGATATTGGAGAACTCGAACTCTACGGCACCCCCTTAACCGCAAACGTGGCCACTGGCACAGACGTAGTCCTCCACACCACCCCTAACGTCCCAAAGACAGACTTCTCCAACGTGTACTACGACGGACAGGACTACACCTCCATGCCCGCCACCGTGGCAGACAAGTCTGGGAACGGGGTCACCGGGACCCCCTCGGGTGGGGTTGGTTTTGATACCACCTACAAAGCCTTCACCTTCGATGGGGTGGATGACAAAATTACGGCGACCCTCACCAACCCCGCAGGTGCTTGGGTCCACTCCGCGAGTATGTGGTTCAAGGTGAATTCTTTGAGTGCGACAAATACTTTGTTTAGTATGAACACGGCCCTCGGTGCTAATAAAACACCACACTTAGTTATACATACAAATGGTAATTTAAGTTACGGCTTTTCAAGTAACGATGTAAATTTCGGGGGTCCTGGCACTATTGTTCCCAATAAATGGTATCATCTAAGTGTCACCTATTCGGGTGGTTCAGATACATCGTCCAGAAGAGTATTTTTGAACGGTGTAGAATTGGGTATATCTTCAACGGTTGGCACTATAGCAGCACTCAATGCACACGCAAACGCAATTCTAAAAATTGGTGTATACCCGGCTAGTACCTTCCCTTTCAACGGCTCCATCGCCAACTTCCGTCTTTACAACCAGGCTCTCTCAGCGGATGAGATTTGGGAGCTCTACGCCTACCAGAAGGAGTACTTTGGGGTCAGCCCAGACGTGGTGACCCTAAAGGCTGGGCGCCTAGGGATCGGGACCTCGGAGCCTAGGGCCGTCCTAGACGTGAGGGGAGATATCAGGGGTGGGTGTCCGGTGTTCTTTCAGGCTCACGCAAGTCACCCGTCGACCGCGACAACTCTTAACGCCCCCGTTAATCCTATTCCATTTAATAAAATTGTTCATAATAAAGGTGGGGGTCTTCAACCAAGTGGTGTATTCACATGTCCATTAGCAGGGTACTACTACGTGGCATGGTGGTTAATGTCTAAAGTTAACAATCAGGAAACGTATACATGGTTATCGGTTAATGGGACAGATAATCTGGACGGGACGTCGCAATCGAGAATATCCGGATATAGTGGTGCTACGGGGAGTCAATATAATCAAGTTGTAGCAGGTGGTACTGTATATTTGAACCTTGGTGATGAATTAAGATTTGTTTTTGGGGGGGCGAATTATATGTATATCGCTCAAACCCCCCATAACAGTTTTACGGGATTTTATATATCATCTTAAATTATATGTTCAATCCAAAAGAAACACAATTAATTTCTTTTATATATGAAATTTTAGAAGAATATTTTGACAACAAAAAAGTGCCCGGGGGTTCTCAAGTTGGTACAACTTGGGAATCTATAGAGTTCCCCCCCGGTCACGAGAAGCCCCCAAAGGAGGAGTTTGAGGCGAAGTTGAAAGAGTTGGTGGACGCCCAGCCCCTAAAGGAACTCCGCCAGGAACGTGATCGTCGTCTCGCCACCACAGATTGGGTGACCCTAAAGGCGTACTCCACATCGACCCCAGTCCCAGAGGCTTGGGCCACCTACATGCAGGCTCTAAGGGACCTCCCAGCCACCACTGAGGACCCCAAGGACCCTGAGTGGCCCGCCGTCCCGGCGTGATCCCAATCACCCCCCCATTTAATAACAGGTAAATCATTTCTTACCCTATATTAAATGTCAGTGAATCCACCAGAGGGAACGTTGACCATTGAAAATTCGCACCTGGATGTGAAGGGCAACGTCAGCGCGGTGGCCCTAAAGTTGGGGACCCTCCGGTTGACCCCCTCCTACGGTCTAGACGCCGTCGCCAACGTTTCGAACAGCACCACCCACACCCTAGAGCTCAGTAACGCCACCACTGGTTTGACGACCACCTCCAACGTGGTTGTGGGGAAGGACCTACAGGTGGCTGGGAACGCTACGGTGTCCTCCAATCTCACGGTCTCTGGGAACGCCACGGTCTCATCCAATCTCACAGTCTCTGGGAACGCCACGGTCACGGGTGACCTCATCGTGGGGGGGACCAGTCTAGTGAACGCTATATACCCAGTGGGCACAGTTATTGACCGCGCAACTGCGATCACCGATACCCACCTAAACGGTAAGTATAAGGCGTTCCTCGCAGCCCCTAATCAGGAGTGGGAGTTGGTTGATAATGGTCATAACAAGGTTCTTGAAGATTTATCTTCTCCCTGTAATACAACCTCTTTGTACGGACGTGCAACTATTGTTCCAGTGACTGGTGTTGAAACATTATCTCAAACAGAACAGGATGTTACTGGTTCTGTTGTTTCCGGTTATACTCCAGTTAGTGGTACAGACCGAGTTAAGTATTCATTTGATTTTATGGCGGCTGATGATGGCACTGCGACTCCGATTTGGACACATTCAATTTTCTTTCGTATAAATGGCGGTTCGTGGATTGAAGTTGTTAGTTCTAGAAATCAGGGGCATACAATGCGGGTTAGTAAATACCCTGTTTCTTGGACTTTTGTTCTTGGTGCAAGTACTGCTGATCACGACGACGGTGTTCTTACTGAAACGAATCCTACATTGGATTTTAAAATTGTTGCTGAAGAGTATGGTTCTACTTACCAAGTTAAACTTCACCAAACTAAACAATGGCAGCAGTCTGGGGCTGATCAATTTTCAATGCCTACTATTTCTATAACTGCTATCGGTACTAAAAGCTTGGAATACAAACGCACAGCTTAGATAGACCGCGATATAAATTAAACAAAAGTGTTGTCTAGGACAATAGGCAGAGACAACGCAAGTCCCACAAGGTGGACAATTTTCCAGACCCAACTTGTACACCCACATTTAATAACAGGTATTTCATTTCTTACCCTATATTAAATGGCGACACACACTATGAATTTTCAAGGTGCAGAGATCACATGCCCCAAATTGACGACCACCTCCAACGTGGAGGTTGGGGGGGAGCTCACCGTCACTGGGAACACCACGGTGTCTTCGAATCTCACAGTTGGGGGGAACGTCTCCCTGACCGGCACAGGAAGCATCGTAGTCCCAGTAGGTACAACTGCTCAGAGACCAGCGACCGGTCTGTCTGGGATGGTGAGGTTTGACTCTGATCTGGATGCACTCCAAATATATAACGGAACCGCATGGTCGTCCGTGGGATCCATGTATGCTACCGGTGGGACCCTTACAACCGTCG
>ENA-OWPI01001813-OWPI01001813.1-marine-metagenome-genome-assembly--contig:-NODE-1813-length-22135-cov-11.460604_pt1 | contig 22135 bp, 11 predicted proteins | sample MGYA00238138_ERZ651775 | MGnify/ENA primary metagenome ERZ651775 (study PRJEB26906, sample SAMN06265043) | marine metagenome | isolation source: Helgoland LTER site | place: Germany:Helgoland, sampling...
TAAGAGTTTACGAGCGGCGCGCGAGATTCGTTACACATAATACTCTCTCTAAATCTCTATCTCTCAGTAACCCCCGCGATTGATTCGTTTCTGCGTTCGAGTCATCTCGGTCGCTTTCGCGGCGAGGTTTAAATACGATTTGGAGGAAGAGGAGGAAGAACTTTTTTTCACGACGTGTTGTTGTTGTTGTTGTTGTCTTTGTTTTAAAGAAGAATACGAATGCTCGGAAAACATGCCTCGTCGTAAACACCGCGCCGTTACACTCTCGCGACGATCAATCGCCATTTTTCGAAGGGCTTCGATGAGAAGTCGTTCGCTCTTTGTCTTCTTCTCTTCTTGGTCTTCTTCTTCGTCGTCTTCGTCTTCTTCTTTCGTCGTCATTTTTTACGAAGGAAGCGGTCGTATTTTTTGCAGATTTTCTCTCGCTTTTGGAAAAATCAATCGGAAGATTTATCTTCATTTTCCTCGTAAAAAAAGACGTACTAAACGCGCTTTATAAAGCGCACAGAAACACGCAGCGCAGACGACGAATACGAAAACAAAGAGCCCCTCTCCTCGCGCGAGAGTTATACATATTTTTAATACATAATATCAAAAAAGAAGCAGAAGATAAAGAAGAAATGGAGACGACGGCTGCGGATTTGACGAAAACGTTGCCACATAGACTCACCTCTCCGTACTCGAAATGTTTCAATCGAGTGCCGATTGTGAGCGTGCACGAGAAAGCGGACGAGAACGGAGGTTTATCTTTAGTCGGTGAAACGCTCGTCGTCGGTGGGTGGGTGAAAACCGGTCGAGAAGCAGACGCCGGGAAGATTTTGTTCTTAGAGGTGAACGACGGGTCCACGCCGCAGAGTTTACAAGTGGTCGTCTCGAGCGAGATTTTTTCCTCTTCTGAAACGTCTTCTGGGGTGTCGTCGTTGGCGGATATGAGACCGACTGGGACGAGCGTGGTTATCGAAGGCGAGATCAAGTTGCCGCCGGAAACGGCCAAAGGGCAAGTGATTGAGCTTCACGCGTCGAGAGTTCTCTCGGTCGGGAAGTGCGACGCGAGCACGTACCCGATTGCAAAGAAGAAGCAAACTTTGGAGTATTTGAGAGATAAGATTCACATGAGACCGAGGACGAACACGATTCAGTCCATAGCGAGAGTTCGGAACGCTTTGGCGTTTGCCACGCACGAGTTTTTCAACCTGCACGGGTTTTGTTACGTGCACACGCCGTTGATTACCAAGAGCGATTGCGAAGGCGCCGGGGAGATGTTTCAAGTGACGACATTGTTGGGCGAGTGCGACGAGGAAGACGGGAAGAAGTTTACGAAGAGTTCCGTGGAAGAAGCGGTGGTGATGGAGAAGAGAGCAGAAACGGCGGCGATCGAGACGAAAATCGCGGAGATGAAACAGGAGGAGAAACCGTCGAAATCGGGTTTGAAGGAACAGAACAAAAAATTGGAACAAGCCAAGAAAGATTTGAGCGAGTTGGAACGCAAGTTTCGTAAAGTTGGAGGTTTACAAAGGAGTGAAGATGGAACGATTGATTATTCCGAGGATTTCTTCGGCGAGAAGACATTTTTGACGGTTTCTGGTCAGTTAGCCGTGGAGACGTACGCGTGCGCTCTGAGCAACGTGTACACGTTTGGGCCGACGTTTCGCGCGGAGGATTCATACACGACGAGACATCTCGCGGAGTTTTGGATGATTGAACCCGAGCTGGCATTTGCGGATTTGAACGACGACATGCAGTGCGCGGAGGATTACGTCAGACACTGCTGCAAATATTTGCTGAAAACGTGCAGAAAAGATTTGGAGTTTTTTCAAAAGATGTACGATAAAAACTGCTTGGAACGCGTGGAAAACGTCGCGAACAATCCGTTCGGGAGAGTTTCGTATACCGAGGCTATTGAGATTTTAAAAGACGCCGTGGAAACGAAGAAGAAAGAATTCGTGTACCCAGTCGAGTGGGGGATCGATTTGGCCACCGAACACGAGCGGTACTTGGCTGAAGAAGTGTACAAGAAACCGGTAGTGGTGTACAACTACCCGAAGGACATCAAGGCGTTTTACATGCGCTTAAATCCGGACGGTAAAACCGTAGCTGCGATGGACATTTTGGTCCCAAAAGTTGGCGAACTCGTCGGTGGTTCCCAGCGCGAGGAGCGATTGGACGTTTTGGAACAACGCATGAAAGATTGCGGCTTGGAGTTGGAGGAGTACAGCTGGTATTTGGATTTAAGACGGTACGGTTCGGTCACGCACTCTGGGTTTGGTCTCGGCTTTGAGCGTTTGATTTTGTTCACCACGGGCATGGAAAATATCAGAGACGTGATTCCGTATCCGAGATGGCCGAAAAATTGCTTAGAAGGGCATTAAGTTCATTGAATTTACAATAGAGAGAGAGAGAGAGAGAGAGAGAGAAAGAGAAGATGAAAATACCAGAAGAAACGAGCGAGCGAGATTACGCTCGCACAAACACGAAATACTACATAAACTCGCGAGGAAGAAGAAGAAGAAGAACAGCATTGAACCCTTTTAGTCTTCTTCTTCTTGGTTGTTCTCTTTTTCTCTCCTCTCTCGTCCTCGCCAAAGCGTCTCTTTTCTTCTTCCCTTTGTTTTTCAGACGACGTACGCGTTTCGTTCTTTCACACAGAGTTGCTCTTCATTTTGAATTTCTTCACAACATCTCACACAAACAATCAACGAAGAAAAGAGAAAGATGGGCGAAGACAACCCCGCGACGACGACGATTCAGACGACGACGACGGAAGAAGAAGAGGAAAAGTTGGACCCTCTGAAATCGATCAAAGATCAGATCGTCGCTTACGACCCGGAAGACAAAGACGACAAAGACAAAGAAGCAGACGGGGGAAATCCGCTGACGAAAGAGCAAGAGTCCGAAGCGTTGCCGACGTTGAAAAGCGGGCAAAAATATACCTGTTTTACGTGTCAAACGCAAGATTCGTACAAGTGGTTCAAGAGTAAGATGGAAGAGAACGTCGGGAAGGTGATTTGTAAGAGGTGTTATCACAAGGAGTTGGTGGAATTGAGCGATAAGATTTGCGCGGTACGTTCGTGCGTTTTTGATTTTTTCCCAAAGGAGGAAAGGAAGGGTCGTCACCGGAACAAACGAATAGACTTTTTGTTGTTGTTAACATTTTTTACTAACGCTCTGATATTATCCCCAAACCACCACAGGCGTGCGGCACCTCGAAAACATCCGGATGTTGGTACCGATCGAAGAAGGACGATTCGAAGTGTTTGTGCCAAAAGTGCTACAAGAAAGAGGCGAGATCGATGGTGGATAAGACGTGCAGAGCGTGCTCGACGACGAAGAGCAGCCAGTGGACGCGTTCGAAGATGATCCCGGGGGCGGATTTGTGCACGCAGTGTTACAGGAAAGAGACGAAGATAAGAGAAGGGAAGATTGACATGGAACAGTTGAAGAAGGAGGCGGGGATTTTGGAGTTGAGGAAGAAATCGGATGATGCCGAGGAGGCTGAGTCTGGGGCGAGCGATGCAACCGCGGCTGGGGGTATCGGAGGAAAGAGAACGCATTTGCCGCACGAAGTCGCGCCACCTCCGCCAAAGAAGGTGAAGAAGTCGTATTACCAAAAAAAGAGACCGGTTATCATCCCGGACATCTCTCCCGAAGATGCGGAGAAGTTGTTGCGCGCAGCGGTCATACCAAAAACAGAGGAAGAGTTGGAGGAGGAAAAGAAGTTTCGCGAGTTGTCGTCAAAGTGTTGCGTCTGCAACTCGGAGGATTTAGACAACAGGTGGAAAGAGAGCGTCTTGCACTTGGAAGGTAAATTGTGCGACATTTGCTATTTCAAGGAGCTGTTGATTCGAGGAGGCTTGCCGCTCGCAGCATCTAATTGAGGAGGTGAGGAGGAAGAAGTTGAAAGGACACTTCGTAGCGCGCAAAGTAGCGAGAAGAGAGACACGAACATACATTACTATACATTATTACTACTTACTACTAAGAGATATACATCCCAATACAAGCTAATGAACTACTCTCTGCTATGATATTCTACTTTTTTATTATTCGAGACGCATTTCTTTAAATTCGTTAAAATTTGCTCCTTCGTTTTGTTGAAAATTCGGTTGTCCTGTGTTATTAAAGGTTGAAACGTAACGAGCTCCCACGTTAGCGCCTAATGAGTTTGGAATACCACCGCCGCCGCCGCCGCTTCTGTGATATTCAACACCGGAAGTCATGGTCGGCGGTGGAGCGAGCGGGGCTGGTACCTCTGCAGCAGTTGATTGCGCTCCCGAGCTACTTTTATCAACCCATTGTTTCAAATTTTCATCGTAATAGAAAGTGTTCTCTGGCAAACCTGCGGTTTCTTGTGGCGCCACTTTCGGACCTTCGTAAGGCTTATCCGGTGCGGGAACTGCCGCAGAGAATAATTTGGAAAATGATTTGACCAGCTTAAAAGGAACTCCCGGTTGTTGTTGTTGTTGTTGTTGTTGGCCAGAGTAAGTCGTTTGCGACATGGGGGGATAATTTTTCTCTCCCGTATTATTATGACTATTGTTTCCGTGTTCGTCGAGGCTTGCCAGCGAGTGAGACCTCGAATGATTCGCACTCTCGTATGCTGTTGACTGTTGTTGATGGTATGGATTCTGTTGAGGTTGATTCGAAACGCTTTCCAAACTCGAACTCGAACCGTATCTTTGATGCTGGAACGCGGTGTCTTGACTGCTCGATCTTTGATGAAATTGCTGCGGCGGCGGAGTATCATCGAGGCCACGACTACCGATCACATCACCATCGTCACCTCCAAACAGCGCATCTACTGTTCCTCCAACGAATCTTGAAAGTCCTCCCGCTATCTTTTTACCGACATTCGCAATTTTTCCTTTAATGGCGCCCTGACCGAGCTTTTCTCTGATTCGTTTTTCTAAATCTACTGCTTCCGCTAAGATGACATCGACGCTTACCCCCGGATCACTGCGAGAGTCGTCTCGTACGAGCTTAAGATATTTCTGAACGTTCTTGAGCGTCGCAAGAGCGACGTGAAAGTGACCAAAATCGGCTAAAAGCACGCAGTAGGAAACTTTCATCCTTTGATGAGGTGTAAGCACCGACAACGAAGCTTTTAAAGCTTCGCTACCTTTGCCTTCGGCAAAGGAGAGCATGATTCTTTCCGCAATTAAGGAGCGGTGATACGAGCGAGGGTCTCGACAAGGATTATCGTTACTCCCGATTAAGCGCATGCGCGCTGCATCGTTCGGCCAAACGTCACCAGAAAGAAGATAACATAAATGAGCGATGCCCAAATAATTGCTCTCTCGGCAAGCATCGCCAAGAGTAATTAATCCATTCGTTATCGTTTTATCTCGTTCGTTCGAGTTTAAGGAAACCATGGCAATCACCTCTCTCCATCTGTCAGAAAGTGCAATGTTCTCATTGTTTCTCGTTATTAGATCCTTGACGGCAACGTCTGCTCGTCCGATTGAAAGTAATTCAAGCACTCGCAAAGGTGTCCCAACTTGCATAGTTTCCTGAATAGCTCTCACACAAGTATCTGATATAATCGTCTCATCGCGAGTCAGTCTGGCAACTTTTACAGCCACGTTCCACAACTTATGCGTGTGTGCAATATCTAGAGCAGCGATAGTGTTTCCTATTGATATCTGCCGTTCAATCTCCATCAGTATTGCAGGCGACGCATCTCTCTCGGAAACAGACGCACTTGTCAACGACGAAGGAGAACCGTCGGCGCGATTTTGAACGTGGAGAACACTCGCCACTTCAGCTTTAAACGCAGCTTCACCAAAACTTCGCAACGAGTCGAACGTTTTCTTTCTCGAAAGAAAGAGAGACAAAATTCTCCACATCTCGCTCTCTCCTATCGTTTGCGATGAATTATTTGCCAAACGTTCACACTTGGAGCACAAACTCTCATCGGTCATTAAATTCTCAGAGTTGCTCAAAAAGAACGTCTCATCGCTCGCAACCTCGACAAATTCGCGAGCACCAAAGTCGTCGCTAGATCTAAACATGTCATGAAGAGAATGTGTGCACAACGAAAACAAATTTTCGTGCGCTTGAGACACCGTTGCGAGCGTACCACCAAAACCAAAAGCGATGCAGCGATGAGGAGGTTTTCCATCCGGAGATCGAACGGTTCCAGTTTGCGCGTGTGCTTGAATTGAGCTGTTGCTAACGTGACTACTGATGTTGTGCTGCTGAAATTGTTGCAGCTGATTTTGTGGAGATGGCATGATTGGTGGTGGCACTCCAAAATCGCTCGGAGGCTCGTACGCCACAGCCGCTTGAGCTGGGACGAGAGGAGGTACTCCAAAATCGCTCGGAGGCTCGTACGCCACAGCCGCTTGAGCTGGAACGAGAGGAGGTACTCCAAAATCGCTCGGAGGTTCGTACGCCACAGCCGCTTGAGCTGGAACGAGAGGAGGAACTCCAAAATCGCTCGGAGGCTCGTACGCCACGGCATGACTATTCTGTTGCTGGACAACCGGTAGACTCGATATGGATGGTGGCGGAGGAGGAGGTGTGAACATTTTCGGCGGCGGACCCCCAAACTCCGAAGGTGGCTCGTACGCTCGAACCGCGGGCTGTGTCACCGGTGGAGGAGGAATCGTAGCTGCCGCCGTCGGCTGCTGGTACAACTGTATGGGGGGATTTGAGACATCCGCAAAATCGTTCAAAAAGTCATCATCTACAGCCGGTGCATTCGTAGCCGAAATGCTATCAACGCCTTTACTTTCCACGCGCTCCGCATAAACGAGCGGCGGTGATGGCGCCGCCATCGTTTCCTCTGCACCACCTAACGTGTCAAAAAACGCCACATCGTCGTCGTTTCCCGCGAATAATCCATTGAAATTTGTATTGTCGCTTTGAACTACCGCTGATGCCGATGTCGTTTGCGAATGGTATTCTTCTCGTTGATAATTATGCTGTTCCTGATGTCCTCGCGCGTCTAGTCCTCGTCCTCCTTGTTTTTGATAATAGGCGGCATAGTTGTCCTGTACCTTCACCGGCGGCGGCGGCGTTTCTTCGTTCAACCATTCGTCCACGGTATCATCCGACGGTTTAGACGCCGCCGAAAAAGGTCTTTCTTTATCGTTGTTGTTGTTGTTGTTGTTGTTGTCGTAATAATTATTGGTATTGCTATACCCGTAGTTTTCGTTCCGTGGCGTCCTCGTCGTCTTCACGATTGGCGAAGGCGCGTTCGCGTCAAACGTCGACGAGTCGTCGTTTTGATTATTATTATTATTATTACTCTCGTGATGATGATGATGATGATACTCTCGATGATGATCACGCCGCATCACAAAAGCGTCTTCTTCTTCTTTCACTTCTTCTCGTTTTCGCTCGTATTCTTCTTGGTTGTTTCTTCGTTGGTAAAAGTCGTTGAAATTGTTTTGCGCCTTCTTCTTCTCCTTCTCTTTCTCCTTCTCCTCGTCGAAATCGTTCAGCCAATCGTCGTCGTCGTTGTCGTTGTTCTTATTAGTATTCTCCATCGTCGTCCTCTGTGTTTTTCGTCCTCTTCTTTGTCGTCGTTGTCTTTGTCTTTGTGATTACGATGATGATGATTTGAGAGAACGTGCTTTTCGCTCTCCGTGCGAGTGTATTAAATCTCTCCAACGAATAGTACTCTGCGCTTTTAGAGCGTCTCGTTCTTGTCTCTCGCGTCCAAATTCGTTGCGTTCTCAAACAGAAGAGTCTCTCTTATTTATCCACGATTTCGACGAATCGAGGAGCCGAGAGTCCGGGGCACACCAAAACGTCTTCTTCGGTCGTTTCTCTCTCTCTCTCTCTCCGACGAATCCAATCCACTGAGAAGGGAAATCGAAAAGTGAGGAAAAGTCTCGTCAGAAACACAACGACGAGATAAAGAGCATTCAAAACTCTCTTTAAAAGGAGAACGACACTACTAAAAGAAGAACACGACAGAAAAGGCAGTAAAGAGTAGCACAGGTAGTACACACACGTATAGGAGTTTCGAGAGATGAGGACGAACGAGACGAATACGAAGAATACGACGAAATCCATTTCCAATCCGTACGGCGAATTGAGCGGCGACGACGAGGACGACGACGAGGTCACGGAGGAGCGCGCGAGAAGAAGACAAAAAACTTTTGGAGGAGGAAAAGAAGAAGGAGAACAATATCAACACCATCATCGATTCGGAGGAGGAGGAGAACGACGACGCTCTCGTCGAGAAGAAGAGGGAGAGGAAGACTATTCTCGTCGTCGTCAACACCGGCCGCCTCGCCGTCGTGACCACGACGAGTACGACGACGACGAATACGACGACGACGATTACGGCCGATCGTCCCGCGGGTACCATCGACGAGGACGACGTTCCTCCGCGTCTCCGGAGAGTCCTCCTTCGAGAGGACGGAGCCGATCCCCGGGGATCGAACGAAGACGACGACGAAGAAGAAGCGAAGATGAGGAGGAGAACAGAGGAAGACCAAAGTTTGGCGTTCCGGAGGAGATGGAGAAGTTTCACGAAGCCGAACTCCCGAACGGCAAGAACAAAAGCACGAGACGAAGTTTCGATCGACCAATAGGAGGAGGAACGGCGGAAAAGGCAAACGGGTCTCATCATCAAATGCCGCAAGGACGACAACACGGGAGAGATATCGAGAGGAACGCGCAGAATAGATTAAACATGGCGCAGCAGTGGTTGCAATCGAACGGGTACGAGGAAACGCAGAAACAAAACGAGATTTTGCGGAAGAGGAGAGAAGTGTACGTGGGGAATTTAATTCAAGGCGTGGTGACGCCGAACATTTTAGCGGACGTGTTTAACGCGATTTTGAAGAAAGTGGCGCCGAAACTGTGCGAACGCGAAGTGGCGGGGAATCCGGTAGTGAACGTCATCATGGATTCGCAAGGCTCGTTTGGGTTTGTCGAGTTGAGGTGCTTCGAGATGGCGCAAATCGCTTTGAGATTCGATAAAGTAGACGTGTGCGGCAGGCCGATGAACGTCGGGAGACCAAAAGGATACATCGAAGACCCGAGAGTTGGAGACGATTGTCCGCAAGAGGTGGTGGATAGCATGGTCGAGTTTGGCGGAAGTTTAGACGACGACGAGGCGAAAGCGAAAGAAAAGGAGTTGGCGAAAGCGAAAGCGGCGGCGGCGGCGGCGGCGGCGGCAAAGATTGCGGCGAAGATGAAAACGACGACAACGGTGGAGAATTTCAGGAAGAAGAAGAAGAACGAGAGCGCGCTGCTAAAATCGGTAAATATGAGATTAGAGAATTTGCTTTCCTTGGACGAAGTTGAAGCCGCGGAGAAGAAAGATAAAGATGGCGCGGAGGCGATTCTAGAACAACTTTTGCAAACTTGTTTAGAAGAGTGCGAACGAACGGTCGGGATGGTCATGGCTCTCGCCGTACCGACGCCGACGCAAGACGTGTTCGACAACCCAGAGCTGAGAAAAGGAGGCGCGAGGTGTTACGTAAAATTTGACAGCGAAGCCGTCGCAGAGAAAGGCGTATCCAAAATGAACGGACGAGAGTTCGGCGTCGATAACGTTATCAAAGCTTCGCTCGTTACCGACGAGGAGTTCGTCAAAGCGTCCGAGAATGTTTGGGTTTAATAAGTCAGAGAGAGTTATAAGCAAAAAAAAAGAGAGCTACGACGTGAGTACATTGTAACAAAAAGGCACCTGCCTGGTAACTAGGGCTTATATAATACATGTTGTAGACACACAGTTTACCGAAGACGGTGGTACTACCACCGTACGCTTCAATTTTTCTCATTTCTTTTTCATCGCCTTGTGCTTTTTATCAATCGCCTCGAACGGGGTCATTTTGAGAAGAAACAAACGATTCGCGCGTTCTTCTAAAGAACCACCACACTTCAAATTTTGACGCGTCAACTCTATTTTTAAATGATCTAAACCGAACCGCTCCAATTCTTGCGCCACGTTTATGTCGTGCAAATCGATTGGTTCAAAGTTTTCCTGTTTTGGAGGCGACGAGTTCGACGACATCGGCGCCGCCCCCACGACGGGAAATTCTTTCTCGTCGTTCGCTTTTGCCACTTTGATGACTTTTCTCTCCTCCTCTTTTCCTTCTTCTATTTGTTCTTCTTCTGTAGTGCTCTTGTTCGTCGTCCTCTTCTTCTTTTTTCGTCGAAAATCGTCCTCGTCCTCTTCGTCGTCTGAATCGTCCTCCTCCTCCTCGTCGTCCCGAACTCTACCCTTCTCGACCGTCGTCTGAATCGTTTTCGTCGTCGCCACTTTCATCGCCTCTTCCATCCTCTCCTTCACCTCCTCCGAATCCTTCCTAAACCGTTCTTCCTCCTTCTCCATTTTCGCTCTCTTCCTCGCCTTCTCTCCCGTTCGCTCCTCGATGTACTTCAACGCCAACGCCTCTTCCTCTCTTACGCTTTCCTCCTTTGTCCATTTCTCCATTTTCCGAGCGTTTTCCGAGACGTGGTACCTTTGTCCTTTCAAATCTCGACACATGTCGTTGTTCGGCTCTGCGTTCCTCCCTTTTTTCTTCCCCGTGGATCGAAGTAACGTCCCGAATCCGCCTTTGCCTCCTCGGAGGCCTTCTTTAAGGAACAACTGGTACGTTTGGTTTTCTTCGATTCTTTGTCTTCTTTGTTGTCTTCTTCTTCTCGTCGTCGAGGTCTCATCGCGCGCGTTTCCTTTTCCTCCGTTTCCATCGTCCTCTTCTTCTTCTTCGCGTTCTTCTTCTTCTTTACAATCATCCTTTTCCAAGGCGAGGAACGATTGCTTTTCCCGTGGAATCCCTTCGCGCTTTTCCACCGCGCTTTTCAATCTCTCCAACTCATCTTCCGTGTCATCATCCTCGTCGGAAGAGGAATCAGAAAGTTTTATTATTTGGTAACATCGCGTTCGCGTGGAATTTATCAATCTCACGAACACGTTTTTCGTTCTTCGCGTTCGTACTCTTCTTCTTCGTCTCGTGACAATCATCGTCATTTTTGTGCGCGGCGAAGAAGTGCGGAAAAGAGACTCAGGATTTCGTTCAAACGAAGACGAAGACAAAGTCATCGAGAAGAAGACGAAGAAGGGTCAAGAAGCGAGAGAAACAACGAGCGTTCGTCTTCTTTTCCTAAAGTCTTTCTCTTTCGAACGCTTCATCGCGCTCTCTCTCTCTCATCTAAAGACGACAAAACACCACCACTCGGATGACGACGACGACGATGAATCTCTTCGCGCAGACGGCAAAGACAATGAAACGAAGAAGCAAAAAAGAAGCGATGCTGATGATGACGTGCATCGTCGTCGCGTTTTTCGCGTTCCTGGTGCCGCTGAGTGCTCTCGCGATCATAACGGGACCTTTTCTCGCTTTGGTGTACGTGAAACGAAGTAAAAAGCGTCGACCACGCGAAGACAAGTCCGAGAAGAAGGAGGAAGAGGAGACGAAGAAAAGCGGCTTTACCGTGACGAAGAAAGAAGAAGAGAATGATAACGATGAAAAAGAGACTTTAACCAACAAAACGACCACGGTACCGAGTAAAGTGGAAGAGAAAGTCGCGCTGACGGGTTCGGCGGCGTTGATGGCGAACATGCGACGGTCGGCGGCGAATACCGCGAATACCGGGGAGAAGGCGAAGATTTCTTCTTCGGCACCGTCGAAATCCGGTACGATTTCGAAAGAAGAAAAAGAAGAAACGCGTGATACTAAGAGCGGCAAAAGTGGGCACACTGTTTGGTACGTTTTGCACGGCGGCGAAGCGGCGCAGCAAGTCGCCAGGGACGTGAAAGAGGCGATGGAAGAGGAGTTTTTGGAGAAGCGAGGGATGAGCGACGTGCGCGTGACGACGGCGTCGATGGAAGATTTCAAAAAGACGCTGGAGTTGCACCGCATTCAAGGCGACGACAACAACAAAAACGATGAGATCAATAGGAAAAGAAGACGGGCAATCTTTGTCGTGGAAACGGTGGAAAACGCGCAACCGGCGGAAGAGGCGGGAAGCTGCATTAGGTATTTCAACAAGTTGAGGAAAGCTTTGAAATCGTCAGAGGGAGGAGATAAAGCAACAAAACTGCCGTTCGATGAGAACGACGCATTTGAGTATGCCGTGATGGGATTGGGCGATACGAATTTACTTTTAGATCGTCAAACGACCACCGCAAAGGATTGCAATCAAGCCGCGCAGACGTTAGATAACGCTTTAGCTGCTTTAGGCGCGCGCAGATTGTGCGAGAGAGGATTGGCGAACGATGCCGTTGGCTTAGAGGAAGGCGTGTTGCCGTGGTTGAAAGAGAAATTGTTACCAAGCGCGTTCAAAGCTATCGAGGAAGAGAAAGTTCGAGCGGAGAGAGATAAGCCGATCGAGGTGGTCTTTGCGTACGGCTCGCAAACTGGGAACGCGGCTGAAATCTGTAAGAATTTAGCGGCGGAGGCGACGGAAAAGTATAAGAAGGATAAAACGATGCGCGTCGAGTGTTTCGCGTGCAACGAACTCGACGCGGAAACATCTTTGAAACCGGGGACGGTTATTTTGTTTTGCGTTTCGAGTACGGGCGATGGGGACGCGCCGGATAATTGCGACATGTTTCTCACAAGATTAAAGCGAAGAGTGAAGAAGACGACGGCGAGCAATCCCGTTCTCGCCGGGACTCAGTACGCCGTCTTAGGTCTCGGCGATCAAAACTATTCCGCATTTATGGCAGTTCCGAGAATGTTTTCAACAACTATGGAAAAAGGTGGCGCGACGGTGTATAAGAAAAGATTAGAAGCGGACGATACGCTCGGTTTATACGAACAAGTCGACGCTTGGGTAGATACGTTATGGGAAGATTTAGATAAAGCCATCGCAAGAGCGAAATCAGCCAGAGAGAATCCGAAAGGTTTTCTCACCAGTAGTTCAACAAACAACGGTAGTAAAAGTGATACAACGACGACAGTAACAACAACGACCGCTAAAGAAGCGATTTTGTCGTCGTCGTATAAAGGTATTCCAGCGTTGCAACCGGCGCGCGTGAAAATATCGTTTACGAACAACGGACCGACAGAAAGATCAACATCTTCGGTAGAATTAGGAAAAGACGCGCTCGCGACGAGAGAAACTCCGTTCTTCGCGAAAATTGCCGCGAAGAAGATTCTCACGAACGCGTCGTCTGACCGAAGAGTCGTGCATCTCGAATTTGATTGCAAGAACAAAAACGATTCGGTGGAAAATTACGAGCCCGGAGATTCGCTCGCGGTGTTACCGAAAAACGACATTGCGTTAGTGTCTGAATTGATGACTCGGTTAGGAGATGTAGAAGGTACGAAAACGTTCGATTTGGAATGGATAGAAGGTATGGCGCCGCCAGGGAGTGACGTTGCAACGGCAACAAAGCCGCTTCCGCACGTGATTACGCCCTGTTCCGTTCGCGACGCGCTGGAAAAGTACATCGACATCACCTCTGTCCCGAGGAAATCTTTCCTTCGCGCGCTCGCCGAGTGCTGCACAAACGACGACGAGAAAGATCGTCTTCTGCTTCTCTCCTCTCGCGACGGGAAAGAGCAATTTCAAACGGAAATTACCGACGAGCGACCAACTCTTCTGACACTCCTGCGAACGTACCCGAGCTGCTCGATTTCCTTCGAACGATTACTCGATATCTCGTCACCCCTGTTGCCTCGAATGTATTCCATCACGAGCTGTAAAGACTCGCAAAAGAATCCGTCCGTGGCTTTCTCCGTGGTGAAATACGAAGCCCCGGAAAGTAAAGAAACGCGATTGGGCGTCGCCACGAATTGGCTCGACCGGCTTCCCGTTGACGACGGAGACGAAAAAAAATACGACTTCAAAATACCAATCTACAAAGTCCCCACGAAAGCGTTCGGATTACCTGAAGATATTTCCAAACCAATCGTAATGATCGGACCAGGCACTGGCGTTGCGCCATTTCGAGGTTTCTTACAAAAACGTGAAGCTTTAGCGCGCGCAAACCCTTCGTTACAATTCGCCGAATCCTGGCTCTTCTTTGGCTGCCGACGCAAAGATGAAGATTACTTGTACGAAGCCGACTTCAACGCTTTCGTCGAAAACGAAACGCTCACTCGTCTCGTTCCCGCTTTCAGCCGCGAAGACCCGACTGGGAAGAAAGTCTACGTTCAACATAAACTCGCCGAACACGAGGAGAAAATGCGCGACTTGATCCTCCGCGAAGAAGCGTACGTTTTTGTCTGCGGCGACGGCGCGCACATGGCCAAAGACGTCCACAAAACGTTGCTCTCCATCATCACCAACGGAGGAGGAAAATACGAGAACGAGAACGACGCCGAGGCATTGCTCAGAGAAATGACCAGAGAAGGCAGATACGTTCGAGATATTTGGAGTTGATTTTGAGAGGCAATAAACAGACTTTAGAAAAGGGAGAAAAGGGGGTACTTTATTTAAAAAGAAGCAGCCGCGCGCGCGCGAGTTCAACCCAAACATATAATGACCACAAAAATGACGAACGAACGAAAGATTGAAAACACCATCACCATTACGCGCTCTCTCATCTCCTCAAAATCTCGCAAATCATCCTCCTCTCGTCGAAGCAAAAGTAGTTAACAGAGTGTTCATTTTTTCAACTTTTTCTCATTTTCTGAAAAAATCTCACATTCAACCACCACCACAAAAAATGTCTCTCGTATCTTCTCGATTAGTCTCCTTGGCTTTGTTCAAAAAGTACAAAACCGGGACGACGACGACGACGACGACGAATTTGCCAATCGTCAGAGCGGAGAGTAGTAGCAGTAGCAGTAGTAGTAGTAGTTATTATTCTTCTTCTCAAAAGTCGGGGTGGTCTTCTTCGACCATCCGATGCGAGAAGATTACGAACGCTATCGATGTGTTCACGTTTGAAGCAGACAACAAAGATAAAAGAAGAAACAAAGACGTGATCGTAATATTCGCGTGGTTTGGAAGCGATAAAAAGCACGTGAGAAAGTACGCGCAAATGTACGAGAACAGACGAATGGGCGAGAAAGTCATCGTGGTCGCACCGCCGGCGTTGGCATCCTTGTCGCCGAATATGACGACACAAATTGCAAACGACTTCCTGACAGGATTTTTCGAGGAAGAAGCGATAGAGGGAGTGCACGTGCACTCGTTCTCCAACGGGGGTTTTTTGTTCGCCGGGAACTTGTTCCATCACGCCAGCGATGTGAAGAAGAGAGAGGATGATTGTTCTGTGAATGCACAGTTAGCGAAGAAATTCAAGATGAAGATCAAATCGGTGACTTTAGATTGCGCGCCGGCGAAGTTGAGCGCGGAGGTGATTTCGCGAGCGTTCGCGTCGGTATTGTTAGGGAGTAGGGTGGAAGATATATACGATAACAATACTTCAAAAGAAGGAGAGAGTAGTATCATCGGTGGTTTGATGAAATCTGCTTTGGATAACTTGGCGAACACGTTGTTATCAGATGAGAACTTGCAAAGAAAAATAAACAACGCGTATGCCGCATGGGAGACCGCTTTAGATGTCAACATTCCGTTGAAGATGCTCTTTTCCGAGAGCGATAAGTTGGTTCCCGTGAATGAAGTGCAAGAGTTTGCGCAACGACAAAGGGACAGAGGGAACGCCGCCGTTTATACGAAATCTTGGAAGAACGTGCCACACTGTGAGATTGGACGTTGGCATCAGGATGAATATGTAAGAGCGTTGTTTGAGGAGAAGTAGAGTTTAATTAGAAATTAGCACGCGCATTAGTACGTCTAGGGTATATACACACATAGTATATACAAGTCTATTCATTTACTAATCTATTTCATTTCGGGACGTTTCTGCCGCTCTCAAAGACCATCTTCTTGAGCTCACCCGTTAACTGTTCGTTCTTTTTCATGTCTTCCAAATTCGTATGAAACCGAAATCTCCAATAATGACGCGAATTCGTCGGATCGTTGATGGTCTCTTCCTTCGGGTCGCGTTCGTTTATGTAATTTGTGTCCATGGCTAAAACATCCGCGAGCGCAAATATCGCCAACGCGCTGGGCGACTCTAAGTGTTGCTTGATGACTGCGCGCATGGTTTCCGTCGTGCATCGCTTCGGCGTCGTCGAGATATCTTGACCGAGAATTTGCGAGTAGTACTTTTTGCGTCGATTCTCGTCTTCTTCGAACCAGGCACGAAAAGTTGTCGTGTCGTGACAGGAAGGAGAGCACACGGTATCGTACGGGTATCTGCTCGGAATACCGAATTCGCTGTTGTTGTTCTCGTCTTGCTCAGGCGCCGGCATCCGTTGAATGCGCAAACCCAAAATGCCTAAATTTTGCATCTCTCCGGGAACAAAATCGGGAACCAATCCCAAGTCTTCGCCACATACGAGCATGTTTGTCGAGTTTGTAATCGCAGGTATCGTCGTGTGCGCGTTTTGGGTCCACAAGAATCGTTGCCGCGTCGTATAATGTTCATGACTGATTCGAGAAAGTGCGCTGCGTTGCCAGCACTCGAGCTTTTGAAACAGTCGAGTTCGTTCCATATCAAACCTTGGATAAAACGCATCCTTATCAAACATTGCAACGCTATGAACACCTTCGGTAGCGTTTGGATCGTACGCCGATCTCAAGAGACAGACGTTTCTGGTGAGTTCGAGTAAACCGTTCTTAATTTCGTTCGTTTCGGCGACGAGCCAATCCGGCGATCCTTCTCGAATTTTCAACTGCTCGCACTTTAAAATTTGAACCTCCGTGGAATACTCAGGTTTGAACGTCCAATACTTGTTTTGCAACCGTTTGGTAAACGAGAGATCTCCACCACCACCACCAATTATACCAGCTCTGTTGACGTTTGAATCGCTAGAGTTCGAGAAGAGCTCGTTTTCATCGAAAAATCGAGCGGCAACTTCCGCCGCTCTCGCGCCGAAAAAGAATTCCAAGTCAGACGCATCTGCTCTAGGAATCGTCAATCGATCGATGTCCCAAAGACCGACCGCTTCGAGCTCTTGCCTTGATATCGGGACAGATGGGCGAAAGCGACCCATGATACCAGACTCGCAGTGCGCCGGCAGTTCCCATATGCGAAAGAACCCCAAGATATGATCCACGCGAACGAGCGAAAAGTATTTCTCCATCGAGCGTAATCTCGAACGCCACCAACTGTAATTTCCATCCCGTTTCATCTGTTCCCAATCGTAGGTTGGAAACTTCCAATTTTGACCGTTCTTATCGAACGCATCGGGAGGTGCGCCCGTATTTGTATAGAAACGGAACAGTTCTGGTTTTCTCCACACGTCCACAGAACGTTTATCGACACCAATCGGTAAATCGCCTTTAAGTGCGATGCCAAACTGTTTCAAATACGTCGAGGCTTCTTTCAGTTGCATGTGCAAACGCCACTGCAAATAGTACACGAAGTGCACACCTTCAGAATAAATAGGAGATGTTTCCGGATCGGTTAATTTTTCGATCAATTTATCGTCGCACTTCGCGAGGTGACCCCACAGCCAATGCTCCGTGGTTTGAAAAATTTCAGCCAACGCGCAAAACACCGCGTACGGTTTCAACCACTCCTGGTTTTCGCTCACGAACCTCTCGAACGACTCAATTAAAGCTTTCTTACTGTTACTACTCACACCCGCGCTACTTTTACTCGCACTACCTAACCCGTTCGCATAACTACCACTTTCCGTCGTAGGCATCGATGCGAGAAAGCGCTTGTGTAATTTTCGAGCGACAAACATTTTCACTCGAAGCGTCTCTTCGTAGTCGACGTCTTTCAGCTCTTGAAGCTCGCGACGTTTCGCCTCGATAAATTTTGTCATCTCTTCGCTTCCAGGGAAGTTCAACTCCTCCTGATCGAGCTCAGTCACGCGCAAATACATCGGGTGTAAAGCGTGAACGGATAGCGAACTGTACGGATAGGAATCCCACCACATCCCGTGCACTCTCGTGTCGTTGACTGGGAGCAACTGTAAAATCCGAAATCCAGATTCGCGACAGAAATCCGCCATCAATTTGAGATCTGAAAATTCACCGCAACCGAGGGACTTTGAGGATCGTAAAGAGAAGACTGGCACCGCAACACCCGCACAACGAAAAGCTTTCGCATGCGCAAAGTGTCCGTCGGACGCGACGATACATTTTGGTGGCTCATACGACGAAGATGTCGACGTCTTCTTTTTGGTCGGCGTCGCGCGGTGCCTCGTCGGTGTTTTCTCTGCGTCTTCCTCGCCGTCGTCGTTTATTTCCGTCGACGTTCCCTCGATTTCCCCACCCTCACGATTGTTGTTATTGTTATTATTGTTATTGTTTCTGTTTTTTCTATGCAGCTCTTCGTCGAATTGGCGTTTTTTCAAGTCCCAATCGATACCGATAGTTCTCTTACATTCTTCGCTTTCGATGACTTGCTCGATATCGTCGTCCCAAATTTCGTACTTATATCTCACGGGAAGTTCGCTCGAAGCGCACGCGACTTCCAAGTGCCAACAATATCCATTATTGTTGTCGTTACTACTCGAAGTGTTGTTCCTATCTTTAACGGTATGTTCTGAAGCATCGCTGGACGCAGGAGACAACACTTCGAAGCACTCGTCGTTTCCCATTCGCATCGCTCGCGAGCGATCCCACTTCCCGAGCGATTGACAACTTCCCGTCACTCTCACGGAGACTTTACTCCCCGGTCGTTTACTTGGCATTCGCATCGCTTTCACTTGAAATCGCAAAACTACCACGCGTAAACTCGCGTCGCCGTTCGCATCATTCTTCTTCCCGGACAAAATGCCGCTTCGCAAAAATTCGCACGGCTGAGGCTTCACGACCGCGGCGGCGTGCGTCGCTCCTCCTTGTCCTCCCGCTAACACTTTATCCAAAACCACCTCGGCGAATCTTCTCTTTGAAAACAGCGTCTCTGCGTGGTTTTTCCTTTCAAAAGTATCCGTAAACTCCACCACGTTCTCGCCGTTCCCGGTTAAAGCTCGCGACGTCTGCCGTTCTAGTTTTGCTATTCGAATAGGTGCGTCCCATAATATCACCGACCCGTGCGAATCCACCACCGCGTACCTGTATTCGAACGGTTCGTCCCATCGCATGGTTTTCGTCGCCGTCCACAACAGTTCGTCTCCTCCTTCGCGTTCCTCTTCTCCTTCGTCTTCTTCTCCTGAATCTTCTTCATCATCTTCGAAACTTTCTTCCTCTTCTTTTTCATCTGCGTTATTCTTCGTCTTCTTCGTCTTCGTCTTCACGGTATTTAAAACGATGTGTTCGCAGCTCATCCACGCCCCTTTCGTCGCGTCGTACTCTCCCATCGCTTGCGATTTCCCGCACACCACCACGTTCTCTCCCCATTTGGTATAAAACTTCACGCGGAATTTAAACGTGATTTCTTTTCTCAATTTTCGTACCATTTTTTCATCATCATCATCATCATTTTCGTCGTCGTCGTCATCTAAAGTCATCGACGCCATCTGTCCTCGAATTTGAAGTGGACTACCGTGAGTATTACGAGTAGTACCCCCGTCGTCGTGTTCGTTACTTTTACGTAAAGTCGCGCTCATATATCTTTCTTCTTCTCTGAACAGAAGTAGTATAGAGAAAGTAATGAATGCGACAAAAGAGAAAGTTTTTGTGTTGTTTGTTGGTACAAAAAAAAAGCAAACGAAAAAAAAGCACAAAAAAAGGCGGGAAAAAGGACTTGAGCCACTTTTTGCACTTTTCTGCCGCCCCATCGATTTAAGAAGACAAACTTCACAATAATAATAATACTAATACTAGTATATTCTCAAACGCTCACACACATATATATAATATATCGTTAAAAAGAGTATTCGCTCTTCGCGCGCTTCTCTCTTCTCGCTTCTCATCAGGGAGTGGTAGTAGTAGTGTGAGAAGCGAAAAAAAAGCGACGACGACGACGACGAGACTCCAAAAATCATTAAAGCGTGGTGTGGCGGCGAGTTTTTTCTTTCCAATTACGAGTTGTAAGATGTCTTCTCTTATTCGAGTCTTTTCTCCCTCGACGACGACGACGACGGGTACGACGGGTGCGAGAGCGCCACTTTCGCCGCGCTTGAACTCCTTTTTCGCGGGAAGGCGGCGGTCTTTGGCTTTTTCTTCTTCTTCGTCTTCTTCTTCTCGCGCGTTCTCCTCCGCCGGTGTCACCAATAATGGAGCGGCGGCGACCAACGACCGAGCAGGAGGAGGCACCAACGCGAAAGAAGGAGAAAACTTCTTTGATGAAAAGAAGGAGGAGAAGAAGACAAAGAAGACGCCTAAAACGAAGACCAACACGATCGATTCGAGCAAAGCCGTCATCGAAATCTCCTCCAAGGAGCAAAAAGAGTTGGACCGAGAGGCGGCGAAGTTTGCCTCCTCTTGGGCGAAGGAGTTGGCGAAAGCCTCGGCGGAAAGCATGGAACAGTTGGAACTGACAAAGACGGTGAGCGATTCGGAATTCGACGACGAGGAGGAGGAGGAAGAAAAGGAAAAAGGTGTTCCAGAGGACGATCAAAAAACGAGACGACGCCGGACGAGGAGAGATTGGGGGACGATTCCGCAAGAGTTGTTGCCGAAAGTCGCCGTCGTCGGTCGACCAAACGTAGGGAAGTCTGCGTTGTTTAATCGATTGACGGGGACGAAAAGAGCGATCGTTTTTGACGAACCAGGGGTCACGAGAGATCGAATGTACGTGAGAGCGTTTTGGGGAGATCACGAGTTTATGCTCGTAGATACGGGTGGGTTGGAAAACTTACCCGGAGACCCGAACGCGGCGCCTTCGATCGATAGAATTGGAGGCGTTGAAATTTTACCAGGGATGATTGAAGCGCAAGCGGCAGAAGCGGTGAGAGAGGCGGATGTTTTAATCTTTGTCACGGACGGTCAATCCGGATTGACTGCCGCGGATAAAGAGATTTTTAGATGGTTGAGAAAGCATCACGCGGATATTCCAGTGCATCTAGCGGTGAATAAGTGCGAATCGAGCACGAGAGGCGAAGAGATGGTTTTGGATTTCTGGCAGTTGTCCTCAAAAAGCGTGGCGCCGATTGGCGTTTCGGCGATTAGCGGCACGGGAACCGGGGAACTGTTGGACGCAGTTTGCGAAAGCTTACCGGAACCACCGACGATGGAGGAACAAATATCTATCGCGGAAGAAAATAAGGAGAAAGAGGATAAAGAGTTACCTATTCAAGTCGCCATCGTTGGACGACCAAACGTCGGGAAGAGTTCTTTACTGAACGGCTTAGCCGGAACTCCGAGGTCGATCGTGTCTGATTTTTCTGGAACAACTCGAGATACGATCGATACGGATGTAGTCGATAAGAATCATCCGGATAGAGAGTTTACGTTGATCGATACGGCGGGTATTCGAAGACGAACGCAAATTAAAAGGGACTCAAAAAGTATCAAAGGCGAGGAGAAAAAATTTGGTTTAGAGCAACAATCCATCGGGAGAGCTTTACAAGCGATGAAACGCGCCGATGTTGTCGTTCTAGTCATCGACGCGACGGAAGGCGCGACGCAGCAGGACTTCGTTTTAGCCGAAAGAGCCGTGCAAGAGGGATGTGCGCTCGTTTTGTGTTGCAACAAGTGGGATTTAGTGGACAAAGATACGTACACGATGAACTCGTACACGGACGACTTGCGCTCGAAGTTGCGAGTGTTTGAGTGGGCGAGTATTATTTACACAAGCGCGTTAACTGGGCAGAGAATTACTAAGATTTTAGACGCTTCCTACGAGGCTTCCGTGATACACAAGAAACGGTTAACGACGGCGACGTTAAACGCCGTCGTCCAAGAGGCGACGTTGTGGAAGGCGCCGCCGGCCAAGGCGAACAAGAAGGGCCGAATCTATTACACCACGCAAGCGGCTATTCGACCTCCGACGTTTGTGTTTTTTTGCAACGACCCAAAACTGTTCTCGGATACGTACAAGAGATTCATGGAAAGACAGTTGAGGAAAAATATTGGATTCGATGGGACACCTATTCGCTTGTTGTGGCGCGGGAAAAGCAAAGGTGGGGGCCTCGCCAACGCCACTGGAGGCAACGCGAAGCCTTCCTCGAAGTCGTCGTAAATTTGATTTGACCAAATTATATAGATAGTTTTGCGCGTTGATATGTTATTAATAAAAATGAGTTGTGCGTTGTATACAGTAGCACGCGTGTGTGTGCTTAATGATGATATCTTATGTACGTTTATGATGGTGAAGATAAGAATCTTCATTTTGTTTGTTTTGTTCGTTTCTTTTTCCACGAGG
>ENA-OWPI01001814-OWPI01001814.1-marine-metagenome-genome-assembly--contig:-NODE-1814-length-22124-cov-5.939221_pt1 | contig 22124 bp, 16 predicted proteins | sample MGYA00238138_ERZ651775 | MGnify/ENA primary metagenome ERZ651775 (study PRJEB26906, sample SAMN06265043) | marine metagenome | isolation source: Helgoland LTER site | place: Germany:Helgoland, sampling...
TAATTTCACTGGCTTGATGGCATCGAGCTTTATATAGCCACAGAGATGATCAAGGTAATCTTCTAGTATGGATACCTTCTCAAAAGCACCGCGTTTGTCGGGGTCTACCGCTCCAAAATCATTAGCCTCCGCGATTGCCTTAATATCAAGTAACCCAGTATCTGAACTAACTGGCCTGGATCCTTCTCTAATGGGCTTCATGCCGTTGTAATCAATCGGGTTGTGGCTCGCAGTGACCTCTATACCGCCCCCTGCATTCAAGTGGGAAGTTGCAAAATAGACTTGCTCTGTACCTACCATACCAATATCAATAACATCACTGCCAGCATCACGAATACCTTCACCGAGGGCCTTTTTTAAAGACTCACTGGTTAATCTAACATCGCCACCTAGAACCACATTTTTAGGTTTAAGAAACTCGGCATAAGCGCGCCCAATTCGATAGGCAATGTCTTCGTCTAACTCAGTGCCCAATTGACCACGTATGTCATAGGCTTTGAAACAGGTTAGTTTTTCCATGAAAGATGTCACTCCGAGGATGTTTAAAATCAAGTAGGTCAGAATCGATGTTTTAGAGAGCCGGCAGTTTAACAGATTAATTAAAGGCTAATAAATTAATTCCTTAAATAAACTTAAAGGGGTGCGATGGCTATTAACCCCACTGAAACAAGCTCTTAATCTATACATACGTGAAGCTTCAATTGACAAAAACAAAGGCGATTACTATAGTTCCCACCGCTAAATTGCAATGCGCCAGATGCAATCAAAACGTACTTGTTACAAAGCCCAGGTGGTGAAATTGGTAGACACGCTAGCTTCAGGTGCTAGTGCTCTTACGGGCGTGGAGGTTCAAGTCCTCTCCTGGGCACCATAGATTCTTTTGTTCCTCAACTAGGCACTAGCAACGCTCTTAGTCCTTGTGTTTACTGATGTTGATACCCCTGTAGTTCATTGTCAGAGGCACATTCACGTCTACCAATTTCTCTACCTCAGACCCACACAAGGCGCCCATATTTTTTAAAGCTATTGGAATTCCATTATTGACACTCATCTTGAGTAATATTCCACTGTTATTTATTGTTTACTTAGTAGTACAGTCGCCGTACAACTAACCCTTGTTCTCATTTAACCTTAGAGACGACAATAATCTAAAGAGGTGACATGTCAATCTAGCTCTGATTTGACTGTATTGGGCATTCAGTTATGCTTAGAAAAAATTATCTGAGGTTAGACCATGATCAATCTATTGAGCCGCTTCACCAAATACTCGGTTGTCCTCTTAGGCTTTTTAGCCGTCACTCTTTCACATGGTCAGGATGATAGAGCGGAAGATACATCCATCCTTGATATTGATGCGAATGGTGAGGTTGATGCCTTAACAGACGGTCTTTTGCTATTAAGGTCAATGTTTGGTTTGACTGATGATGTTCTCATCACGGGTGTTGTATCGTCTGATGCGACTGTTAGTGATGCTAACGACATTGACTCCTATATAACCAGCATTAGGGGCATGACCTATGGTGGGTTAACTGGCTCTCAAACAGGCGAAAGTGTAACAGAGCTAAGCGATGCATTGGTCGAAGATAACTCTATGTACATTGGAAATGATCCATCAGCAACGACTGACGCGGCAGAGTACAATCTTGCAATTGGAGCGACTGCATTAGAATCTATTACATCTGGCAATAATAATACGGCTGTTGGTCATGATACGTTATCTGATAACACTGAAGGTTATTGGAACACAGCCACTGGTGCCTGGGCTCTAGGTTTAAACACTACTGGGTTTTGGAACACAGCTTCTGGTTATGCGGCTTTATATTTAAACATCACAGGTGAGAAAAACACAGCCACTGGCACCTTGGCTCTTTATAGCAATACTGCGGGTACTGATAACACAGCAACTGGTTCCGTCGCGCTGTATGAGAACACTACAGGCTATGGTAACGCAGCTACTGGTGCGGGGCGCTCTATTATAATAATACCGGAATTTACAATACAGCCTCTGGGGTAAATGCTCTCTTGTCTAATACAACAGGTACTTACAATACTGCTATTGGTTATGCGGCTGATGTCGCTTCGGAAGATTTAACTAACGCCACCGCTATTGGAAACGGGGCTTCTGTTAGTGAAAGTAATAAAATAAGACTTGGCGATTCAAATGTCGTTGTCATCGAGGGGCAAGTGGCTTTCTCCGCCTCATCAGACAGAAGATTAAAGAAAGACATTACAAACACCAAGTATGGTTTGAAGACAATATTAGAGTTAGTGCCTGTTGATTATCAATTAAAATCAAATGATCTTTTTCAAGTTGGCTTTATAGCTCAAGACCTAAAGCCTATTTTGCCAGAGGCTATTACGGGTATTGAGGGTGATCTAGCAAAAGGTGAAACATTAGGAGTGACTTATACAACTCTAATCCCTGTGCTGACTAAAGCCATTCAAGAACAACAGGCGCTAATTGATGCTCAAAACAAGGTGATACAGCAACTTCAAAAAGACATGCTAATACTTAAGCAAAAATAGGTCTCAAGGCTTTTCAAATCTGTGCATAAGCACCAAGATCTTTCACGTGGGTATCTAATGCGCTCTGAATGCTGCGTTTAGCTAACTTTCCCGCTCACATGGTTTGACTAGACAGGGTATTTAGCTATGATTACAGACTCAATAAGAGGATGAATATAGCCATGAGAAGCTCAATAATTATCGCAGTTTTGTTGTCAGCCAACATTTATGCAAATGAAACAAATATGGAGGTGGTTAAGACTAAGCCAGTCTTCCGCAACATTTCAGTTCAAACACCTGTGTCATATGAGGCAGAAGTTTGCCATGACTACAAGCGAAATAATAAAGGAGCTTTAGAGAAAGTCGTTGATGGTGCTTTTGGTTCTACTGGTGGCTTAGTCGGAGCAGCAGCAGGAGTGGCTGTTGTTGACAAGCTTGGTGGTAACACTGGGGCCAAAGTTCTAGGTGGATTACTCGGTAACAAAATTGGTAACGACGTTAGCTCCCAAAACAAAAATGTGGTCACCAAATGTGAGACTCAAACGAAAACAAGATACGAGACAAAAGATGTGGAAAGGCTAGAGCACTACCTAGTCACAGTTAGCTATGGCCTGAATCGTTTTATAGTTAAAAGAGATTTTGAACCTCAGGTGGGTGATTTGATCAAGGTTAATCTAACTGTAAATTGAACAACCACTCCAAATTTGCATATGACACGCTAGTTTTTAGGGAGGTAGCTAGACCTCGATTCGAGGACTAGCTATCACCTCAATGGAGTTACTGCCTTTCATAACCTTTCAAGATCTGAACTTGAGTTGTATTCACGATTGTTCTCTTGCTACCCACAGCGGCATTGAATCTTACAAATGCAGGATGAATTAAAAGCTGTTCGCTTATAGATGAGAGTTCGGGTATTGAGCGAGCTCCTGTCCAAACCCAGTGTGAGAACTTGTCCCGACCAAAATAAATAGCGCCCAAACCGTAAGAGCGAAGGTCTATATCTTTGGATGCTGCTTTCATCATTTTCATATAAGCTCCAGCATAAGCTGCTTGGTCTTGAGGTTCGACGATGATGTCAAATTTTGAAAACACAGTATCCTGAGTCCAGTCATTCTCATCAATAGGTGCTGCGCCCATGTACTGCATAACTGGTGTGGTGCCTGAAGCCGCTAACTCCTGCAAGAAAGTTATAGCATCTGGGCAGCTACGCATTATTTCTGCTGCTTTGGACTGATCATTAGAATTTTGGAATGTATTGATAATGAAGTGAGTTGAAGAATAAGCTCCATTAAATAGCTCCTGCGCCAGTGCCACGTCGGCCGGATATTCCTTGCCGCAATCTGAAGCCCAGAACTGATCCATCGCTGCGACGACCGCAGCTGGATTGGTTACCTGAAGATGATAGAAAGCATAGAATGGACCACTGTCTTGATGATCATCAGCAAAAATCAGACCTGAAAATAGGAAAGAAAAAAAGAGTACTAAAAATTTCATTTTGTATTACCTCTGTTATTAATAAAAAGCACACCACCTAAGTATAGTGTGGGATCTATAAATTGCCATTAGGTCTGCCCAATAATCAACATTGGAAAATTGGAAGAGTAGACATCAGCACTCAGTGATGTTAACCGGCATCTCTAACACATGGATGGCTAGGCCACCTCGAGCGGTTTCCTTGTAGCGATTGTGCATATCCTCGCCGGTTTTTCTCATGGTGAGAATCACCTTGTCCAAAGATACAAAGTGGGACCCATCGCCACTCAAAGCCATCCTTGCAGCATGAATTGCTTTTACAGAGGCCATCGCATTGCGCTCGATACAAGGCACCTGAACCAAACCACCCACTGGATCACAGGTCAGTCCAAGGTTGTGCTCCATGCCTATTTCAGCGGCATTCTCCACCTGTTGAGGTGTACCACCCATCACCGCAGTCAGAGCACCAGCGGCCATGGAACATGCGCTACCCACCTCTCCTTGGCAACCCACTTCTGCCCCACTTATGGAGGCGTTTTTCTTATACAAAATACCGATTGCTGCTGCGGTGAGTAAGAACTGAGTTACACCTGTGTCACTTGATCCGGGAACAAAGCGCATGTAGTAGTGCAGTACGGCGGGGATAATACCCGCCGCGCCATTAGTAGGGGCGGTAACTACTCGCCCTCCTGCCGCATTTTCTTCATTCACAGCAAGTGCATAAAGAGTCACCCAATCCAGTACTGTTAGCGGGTCAGATAAAGCCGCCTCGGGTCTGCTGAGTAATTTAATTTTTAGCTCACTGGCACGGCGCTTTACCTTTAGGCCCCCGGGCAATATTCCCCTGGTACTGACGCCATTATCAACGCACTCTTGCATCGCTGACCAAATTTTAAAGAGGTTCAGGTTAATCTCTTCCTCACTTCGCCAGGCTAACTCGTTCTCCCACATCAGCTGAGAAATGGTCAACCCAGTTTTATCGCACAGTGCTAATAAATCATGGGCAGAATCAAAGGGATATGGGATAGATGTGTTGTCCTCAACAATGCAATCTGCGGATGCTGCAGCCTCATCAACCACAAAGCCTCCGCCAACAGAGTAGTAAACTCTTTGTTGTAAAAGATTTTTATCAGCATCAAAGGCTGAAAACTTCATTCCATTGGAGTGATAGGGAAGTGTTTTTTTTCGATGCAATACAAGGTCGTTCTTTTGGCTGTATTTTATAGAGTACTCTCCAGCCAACATGATTTTTCCATTGGAGAGAATATCCTCCACCCGCCTATCGATCGACCTCACATCAATCGTTTCAGGAAGCTCTCCTTCCAGACCCATGATCACTGCACCAGGGGTACCATGACCCTTACCCGTTGCACCCAGCGAGCCATACATTTCGGCTTTCACTCGAACAACGGAGCCAAGTTCTGTGCTATCGCGAAGCCCTTTAATAAAGCCATGGGCCGCACACATGGGCCCCACGGTGTGCGAGCTAGATGGGCCTATACCAATCTTAAATAGGTCGAAAACGCTGATTGACACCAAAACTCTCCTTCTAAACACCCCACGAGTGATTCATCGCAAGTAATTGATTACTAATTAGTACACACTGCACGAATAACACCGAGCTACTGTGGAACAAAGGACGCCAGTATGCGTGAAGTTTGATTTGCGACGCTGTCACTGATGCGACACCATCACTCAACAGAGCGACTAACAATCTGCAAAAAGCCAGATGGCAGGGGTCAAACTCGCTATCAGGCAAGAAACCTAGGTTGCATAGGCAAATTCAGGAATCGTGCGTTTAAAGCGGAAGTACATAAATAAATATAGACTCATGGCCACAAGAGCCGCGGCCGAACACATAACAAAAACGCCTGAGTAACCTAGGTTTAAACCTAGAATCGATGCGGCCATATTAGGCCCAATAATCTGACCAAGGCCCTGAGCGCCGGGCATCAAAGAGGCAAATCTACCAGTTTTATCAACATTGGCAATGGTCGACATTTGATAAACATCAATGAAGATCCACAAACAATTAAACGAGAAGACACTAATCAGAATGTTTTTATCGGTAATACCATTAGCAAGCATGCCAACAATTACCGACATAGTTATCAGGGTAACGAGTAGAGGCCTAAGTAGCCCGTAACGATTACTCAGTATAGTGGCAAAAAGACAGCCCACTAAACTACAAAATGAAGACCAGGTTAATACTTGTCCCACCCATTCAGAGTCAGCTTGGTCTGCAGTGGCGGCCAGTTCTATATAAGTCCAGTAGGCGCCAATATTAATATAAGTTATCACCATAGCAACCAAGCATAACCAAGGAACGTAAGCCGGTATATTTTGGTCGACTAATTTGCTATCCGATACCATTGATACTTCAGATGATTCTTCGGAAGCACGCGCGGGGATCCAGCCTATAAACGCCAGAGTAATTAAAAAACAAACTATAAATACCGTATAAATGCCAGACATAGACAGCAACGGTAAGAAGTGCATTTCCAATGCTTGAGAAAAAGCAAATGCAAACAACATAGCATTGTATGCCCTTGCTGGTTTGGAACTTGCACCTAAACAGGACACTGCAACGGCTGTATAAATACCACTTCCTAAACCGGATAAAAACCGCAACCAAAGGACCTGGTCATAATCTACAATACTGATACACAAAGCATTGGCGATCACTGCCAATGATAGGCCCACCAGCACCAACATCCGTCTGTTAACCTTGGCGATAAATATTGCTGTGACTACCGCACCAACTGACAAACCACCCAGATCAGCACCTGCAACTCGCCCCACCTCCACCTCGGAAAAACCCAGTAGAGTGACCCAGGCGGTACTGATCACCGGAATACCCACCAAAACACCATAACCAACTAAGGTCATATAGAGGCTAATCGCAATAGACTTCCAGCTGTCAAAAGGGTTTTTTAACCCGGTATTTAGCGCATTGGTTTCACTCATTGCTCTACCTCTATGTTATTTGGATTGAAACTAATTGAGCCGGCTATCAAAAGCTCTAACAATGACCCCGCGAGTGTCAGCGGGGTCAATCACAGCATCAATTTCCAGATGCGAGGCGGCCTCAGTGGCTTTACCTTGTTCGTACATTTGTTCAAGTAATTGGGCAAATAAAGTCTCTCTCTCTTCTTTGTCGGCTACAGCCTCAAGCTCTTTCTTAAAGCCTAATCGCACCGCTCCTTCAAGCCCCATTCCGCCAAATTCACCGCTCGGCCAGGATGCACTGTAAATAGGCTTATGAAAACTACCTCCCGCCATAGCCATCGCACCAAGGCCATAACCTCTGCGCAAAAATATAGTAACCAGCGGCGTACTTAGTTTGGCGCCAGCAACAAATAACTGCGCCATTCGACGCACCGCGGCCTGCTCTTCACTAGCGGGACCCACCATGAAACCAGGGCTATCACAAAGGGACAAGATGGGTATATCAAAATTATCACAGAGAGTGATAAATCGCGCAGTTTTCTCGGCGGCCTCTGCATCTACTGCACCACCAAGCATACGACAGTCATTAGCGATCAAACCAATCGCTCTACCCTCGATTCTGGCAAAACCAGTAATCACAGCGCAACCATAGTCTTTGGTTAGCTCTATAAAACTTTCAGTGTCTACCAAGGAAGTAATAATTGAGCGCACATCATAAACATAGCGCCTATCAGCGGGCATCATGTCGCGCAACGCGAGTTGGTCTGTGCACTGCCAATCTTCGTTATCTCCCTGAAAATAACTCAAACACTGCTTGGCTAACTCTGTCGCATGATTCTCATCATCTGCCACTAAATCAACCACACCATTTTCTGCCTGAATCTTAATAGGCCCGATATCAGTTGGTGAAAAGCTACCCAAGCCACCCCCCTCAATCATTGCTGGCCCAGCCATACCGATCCATGAACTTTTGGTGGCAATTCGGATATCTCCACAACCAAACAAGGCCGCATTACCCGCAAAACAGTACCCATTGTTTACAGCAATCATGGGCACTTGGCCGCTCAGACTAGCCCAGGTCGCGAAAGTGGGTACATCTAGCCCGGCGATTTGTATCTTTACATCGGTGTCTCCAGGGCGACCGCCACCACCTTCGGTGTACATAACCACAGGAAGAAATGAGCGTTTTGCCTGATCTAAAATACGATCAATTTTACGATGATGAAAATACCCTTGGGTTCCAGCAAGCACCGTGTAGTCATTAATCACTACAGCAACTTGAGTTGCATGCTCCCCAAATTGATCTCGATTAATGGTCGCTAGACCCGTAATAACGCCATCTGCTGCGGTATCAGATTTAAGCTTCTCGGCAGTCATTCGATCGCGCTGAGCGGCAACAGCTAACTGCCCATACTCAATAAAAGAGCCATCATCACACAGTTGGTGGAGATTCTCACGAGCGGTACGGTAACCTTTGGCATGGCGCTTAGAGACTGCTTTTGTGCGGCCGCTATCTAGGCTACTCTGTAATTCTTGATTCAGCGTATCCAATGGATTGCGAGTGTCAACTGCCTTAGATTGAGTCTTTTTCAGAGCGGGGCTGGAACCAATAGACTCTTCTATCCGACAGATCTCATGGTCACTCTGAATTGTCTCTCCGACAATAACATTCACATCGATAATATTACCTGAAACAGGGGTCTCAATGGCAGTCTGCATTTTCATGGATTCTATGGTCGCAATAATTTCACCTTGCTCAACGTCCTGCCCTGATTTCACAGCAACACTAACCACTGCCGCAGCCATGGGCGACACAATAGAATGAGATATACCTTTGTTACTTTTTTTCACGAGCTCATCCACAATAATTAAACGGTATCTTTAGGCAGGATCAGAGCTAGTTTCAGCCACATCATCCAACTCTGTGTTAACACATAGACGCATCACTCCAGCACTCACTAGGAGTAATGCGCTACCATAGTACAACCAGTTAATTCCAATCAAGCCTGCATTAAAACTACCAAAAAGCATGGCTACCAAAACAAATAACCTTGTGTACTCCAATTGTTGCATATAGTGCTTACCATCCAGTGCCGCCCCTATTACCAATAGGGTGTAAGCTTGGGCAATCACAGTTGCCCAAAGCACCTCAATACTTAACACTGACACCTTTTGGGCCCCCCAAAAATGGAAGAAGGAGATCAGTACATATTGACCAATAATGGCAATACTAGCTATGGCGCCTAACTTTGGATCATATTTTTTAAAGTCTTCGAGATCAGACTTGGCAGCGGGGTAGCGTTCTGCCATATCATCCGGTCGCCAGCCCGTGCGCGACCACAGTATTCGCACCTTATCACTCCAATTAGCTGTTCCCCATGCATCACGCACCATAGTGATAAACACATGAGTATTGGCCCATATTGGATTCCAACTCTCAAGGGGTGAGCGGATGCCATAGATCGGCTTTAGGTCTTCTTCCTCTTCTTTAAATGTGCCAAATAGCCGGTCCCAAATAATCAATAAACCGCCGTAGTTCTTATCAATGTAGCTGTGGTTTTGTGCATGGTGCACGCGATGATTTGAAGGAGTAATCATGAACCACTCAAAGATTCCAAGTTTACCGATATGTTGGGTGTGTACCCAAAACTGATAGACCAAATGAGCAGTGGCAACACTAACGTACATATATATTGGCATGCCGAGAAAAAAACAGGGAATGAAAAATACCCATGTCGTCAGGAAGCTCGTACTGGTCTGACGCAGAGCCGTACTAAGATTATAATCCTCGCTCTGGTGATGCACCACGTGAGAGCCCCAAAAAAATTGGCGCTCGTGGCTAATCCGATGAAACCAGTAATACAGAAAGTCATACAATAGTATCGCCAACAACCAATGAGCATAAGATTCTATATTGAAGGCCCAAAAGGCAAAGTTCTGCTCAATCCCTGAAAATACGATAAGTCCAATATTTAAGAAAACGAACTTAGTCACCGTACTTAACAGGCCTAGACTCATACTATTTAGGCTATCGTTAATACGATAGGTATTGTTACCCTTCAACCAACCCCAGGCCAGTTCGACCAGAATCAACAGTAGAAAAAAAGGTATTGCATAGGTTACAAAGTTCATCGATTTGTTCTTTAACTCCGCAAAGGTTCGTCTAACTTATGGCAAAAGCGCATTAATAGCAAAGGACCCCAACCAATGTCCGCCCTCATAGCTATCGTCAACTAAGTTAGGCAGCGAATACGCTAAGTGCTTATCAGCAACCACCTCAAGATGACGGAACTTCGGGTATTGTCCAGCGAGCGCCGACAGAACCCAAGCGCGGCTAAAATTAAGACCGTCCAGATGCACTAGTTTGCCATCTGTGCGATCGTATACCTCGCCTACCGCTAATTCAAAATCCGGTGACAACAGCTGAGGCAAAAAATCTTTTACCCAAATCATAAAGTGTTTCTCAGGCAACACCCTTCGCATCAAATCTAACTCTTCCAGACAGGGCGACAAGAAATCATAACCACTAGGCTCCCACTCAATTGGGCAGTTTTTGTCTTCAAGATAAAAATCTTGCGCTCGCTGTTTTATTGCCGCTTTTAAGTCAGAATCATCAAACAGTACGGCATAGTCCCAAGCAAAAGTAAGCCCAAATGCAGTATTGGTGTGCTCTCCTACCCTAATGGGATAAACCAACTTGGGTAAATGCATCACATACTGATCTGATAAATGCTCGGCCAAGGGTTTGAGAGCCAGTGCCAAGGGAGCAGCCACCGGATCATCCCAGGTGTGCAACTCGCTCATTAACTTTAGCAACCAAGCCCAACCGTAGGGTCTCTCCCATGAACTATTGAGCTGGAAATAATCAAGATCAGTAGCTACATTAGCGGGAGTAATGTGCTGCTGCAAAATTGATAGGGCTCTATCTCTGCCCTCAATATCTGGAAAGGCTTTTAACAAGCGTATCATTGACCAGTGACCATGCACCGCTGAATGCCAATCAAAACAACCATAAAAAGCTGGATGTAATGCCTTGGGCGATGCCAAATCATCATCACTGTACAGCGTCTGACTCAGCTTGTTGGGGTATTCAGTTTCAGCACAACTCAGTGGCAACTGCATTAAATTGGCTGCCTGATGAACAGAAATTGAAGTTGAGTTATCTATCCCTTGAGAGACTATGGCTTGGCTGGACATGACAACAACAGCCAGCAGAAACACTTTGACATAGCAGCGACCATTAATGTTCATTCATTCTTGTCCTTTTAAGTGGTCGGCCATCTTCCTAGCGGCCGACAGTTTCGATTTGAAGTTAGGATCCCGTGCCGCTGATGCACCTGGTTGACTAGAGAACCACACCATGACGGTATTGGACTCTTGATTAATATAAATAACCTGGCCGTGAATACCCACAGCGCAAAACTCGCCTTTAGCCTCATCCAATACCCACCACATATTATGATAAGAGGACCAGGGCTCGTCTCCATATTTAGAGTTTTGCATCATGTTAGTGCGAAGTTTGTCACTAATATTGAGTGTTGCATTCACCCATTTAGCCGGGATGATCTGCTCACCATTAAACTGACCATTATCACGAATCATCATGCCAAAACGCGCTGCATCACGCGTAGTGCTATTCATACCTCCAGTCACAGCAGGCATAAACGCGCGATCAACAGCGATATAAGCATCATGCTCAGCACCAATTTTTGACCAAATATTTTGCTGCACAAAGTCTTGAAAAGGTTGCCCACTAACACGAGAAATCAACCATCCTAAAACATCAGCGTTACTGGAGTTGTAATCAAAATTTTCCCCTGGGTCTCTCTTTAGATCAGGCTTGATGTATTTCGCTAAAAAATCATGCACGCCATAAATTTCTGCTTCATCTGGTTGCACATCGGCTGCACCTTTTAACCATCCTAAATTCAACGCAGGCGCATAATGAACAGCAAAATCAGAACTAAGATCGGTGTAGCTTTCTTTGAAATCAATACTGCTCGCCATATCGAGTACGTGTTGAATAGTAACCCTCTCAAAACCACTTCCTTTGAGCTCTGGAATATATTTAACGGGGGAAGCTGACAAATCAAGTTTTCCGGACTCTACCAACAGCCCAAGTGCTGTAGTGGTCAATGATTTACTCATGGAAAACCAAATATGTTGGGTATGAGCGTCAAATTGTCTAAAATATTTCTCATATAGTAATTCTTGACCCCGAACGACTACCACTCCATCTGCGTAATTTTGGCCAAATAGCTCCTCAAAAGCCATTGTCTTGCCAGCGCTGTCAGGCACTAAGAAATTGCCAAGATTTGGCTGTGTAGGCTCACCTAATTCTAAAATTTTCCCCTCGCGAGGAATCATAACTACGTTGAGAGGCGCCCCTGCATTGCTGAATGTCCATTGACTAATGGGGTACTCCCGATAGTTCTTCATGGTCGCCTGGCTAGATCGCGTCGGCGGAAAGCCTTCCATGACTGTAACGTAACTCGTCTCTTTAGCCGCACTCTGAGTGGCAACTAGTAAAATGGAAAGACAAACTAAAAACACTGAAAATTTTATTTTCATTAATCAAACCCCTGCGATTTTTAGATTCCTTTGAGTCTCTTGTTATTTTTATTAGTTGACCTATCAAGCTTGAAAAATAGAGTAACGCCAACCTGTGCCGCTAACAAGATAAATAATATATTCCATTTTTTTGCTAGAGGAACAATACCTTCGAGATAGATCCTAAATCTGTTACTTAAATATCCTCTTGATACAGTCATTGGCTATCTCATGTTTTTAACTTATCCTTGGCCCCATTGAGCACTAACTAACGTATTAGTGTATTAGATACTTCAACCCTTTCAACAAAGGATAAAACCATTGAAAAAATTAATCATCCTAACATTGGCACTTTTAATTAGTGCCTGTCAAAAAACATCAGAAAATACTTCCAACCAAATAGAAACCGCATCTTCAGACGATACTACAGCAAGCACTTATGCCGGCGACTGTGTCGCTGCCAATGGTGAGCTTGTTAAAATTGACACTGTCGATCGCGACCAGTGGGGTTCAGCGGGCCTAGATCTAGAAGCTATGGATCAACGTTTCAGCCCGGGAGATAATTTCTTTTGCTATGTGAACGGCACTTGGTATAACAATTTTGAGATGCCAGAAGACAAAACACGTTATGGGTCATTCACCCTGCTACGTGACAAATCAGAAAATCGTGTAAAGGCAATTATTGAAGAACTGGCCGGCGCCAAACCCGATGAACAGACACTCGAAGGAAAGATAGCGGCTTTCTATAACGCCTATCTTAATGCTGAGTCAATTGAAGCTGCAGGCATGTCTCCGGTCAAATCACGTCTAGAAAGAATTTCTAGCATCACAAGTCTCGATGAATTAGCCACTGTGTTTGCAACCGTTGGTTTTTCAAGTCCTGTGGGTGGTTGGGTAGATGTAGACTCCAAAGATACTGCAAATTATATCTTTTACATAACTCAAGGCGGTCTTGGTTTGCCTGATCGGGATATGTACCTCACCGATGAAGGTAAAAATGTAGAAACACGTCAGGGATATCTTGACTACTTAACCCTCCTTTTAGGCGAAGCAGGATACAGCGGAGCTAAATCTGCAGCTGACCGAGTTTTATCGCTTGAGACTGAAATTGCAAAAGCTCACTGGGATAGAACTGTTGGCCGCAATCGCAGTTTAACCTATAACAAAATGAGTCGTTCTGAATTAATTGAACTAGGGGGCGCATTTCCTGTAGAGACTATGCTGTCCTCTCTAGGCTTAGGTGACCAATTACAGTTTGTCGTCCGCCAAGTCACTCCAGATGGTGCCAAGATCAAGGATCTTGGTCTGAGCGATGAGCAGGTGGCTAAAATTTCTGGTGGTGGCATCGCTGGAATAATGGCACTGATGGCCCGCACAGAGTTGGATGACTGGAAGGCATATTTAAGCGCACACCTCTTATCAGATTTCGCTTCGGTTTTACCTGCGAAAATTGATCAGGCCTCTTTTGAGTTTTACTCTAGACAGCTACGTGGTCAGGAGAAACAACGTCCCAGATGGAAACGCGCCGTCAGTGCGGTGGAAGGTGCTTTGGGTGAAGGTGTGGGAAAAGTCTATGCCGCTCGCCATTTTCCAGCTGAAAACAAGGCTGCGATGGACCAATTAGTGGGTAATTTGCGCAAGGCCATGAGTGATAATTTGGACAATTTAGATTGGATGGGTTCCGACACCAAGGTTCAAGCGCGCGATAAATTAGCCAAATTCACCCCCAAAATTGGCTACACCAAAAAATTTGAAACCTATGACAGTCTGATGGTTTCTGACAGCGCTTTTGCTAACGCCATAGCTGCCAATGAGTGGGGCTATAAAGATATGCTGAGCCAACTCGGACAACCCATTGATAAAACAGAATGGTTTATGCTCCCTCAAACGGTGAATGCCTATTACAGCCCCAACCGAAATGAAATTGTTTTTCCAGCGGCCATTTTACAACCTCCATTTTTTAATATTAACGCCGACCCTGCGGTAAATTACGGTGCTATTGGTGGCGTCATTGGTCACGAAATTGGTCATGGTTTTGATGATCAAGGTTCTAAGTCAGACGGAAATGGTGTGTTGCGTAATTGGTGGACCTCCGAAGATAACGCAGCCTTTGTGGCAAAAACTGATGCCCTTGTTGGTCAATACAATGCATTTTGCCCGTTAGACAATGGCGAAGCCTGCATCAATGGACGCCTTGGATTGGGTGAAAACACGGGTGATCTAGGTGGTTTGTCCATGGCCTATAAAGCTTACAAGATGAGCCTGGATGTCGATGGGGATGGTGTTATTTCCAAGAGTGAAGAGGCGCCAATCATCGATGGTTTGACGGGTGATCAACGGCTCTTTATGGCTTGGGCCCAGGTATGGCGAACAAAATATCGTGAGGAGTCACTGCGTCAGCAGCTTATTCGGGGGCCTCACAGCCCTCCTTACTACAGAGTAAATGGCATTGTGAGGAACTTTGACGAGTGGTATGAAGCTTTCGATATAGGACCCGACCACGCACTCTATTTGCCTCCAGAGGAGCGCATTCGTATCTGGTAGCAATTTGTAATGGAATCGAGCAACAAAAAAGCACAGCGAATTGCTGTGCTTTTTTGTATTCACCTTAATTCATTCGGTTAATTGACAACTTCCATTTCATCTAGCAAGCGATCAGCCTTATCCAGATACTTCATCACCCAAAGCATGTACCGACTATCAACCTGGATAGATCGGTTCGTATCATCGTCATAACCCCAGTCCGCAATAATACTTTCATAAACACCATCAAACAGTAGCCCAACCAATTCAGCGCGGCCATTTAGTGTTGGTGACCCTGAATTACCACCCGTACTGTCTAATGTAGAAAGAAAATTAACAGGGACCGAGTCAATCTCTTTGACATAAAAATCACCGTACTGTTTTTGCTTGATCAACTCTAACTGTTTCTTAGGAGAATCAAACGGGTCATCACCAGAGTCTTTGGCAAGAATCCCCTCTAATCGAGTAAAGGGCTCAGCACGCAAACCATCCTGAGGTGAATACCCTTTTACATGCCCTACTGCCACTCTCAAGCTAGAGTTTGCATCTGCGTAAACCGGTTTACCCTGATCTCGGTTAAACGCAATAATCGCTTGCATGTATAGAGGACGAACCTTCATTAACTTACCTGCTAGCTCTTTATCATCTCTCTCTTGCTCCATATTAGTGTCATACATTGCCACCGCATATTGAATAAAGGGATCTCTCGAAGCCTTAAACTCCTCAACAGATTTATCCATCCAAGCAAGCCTCACATCCAATTCGTTCAGCTTAGTTTTTGAATACATTCTATCCAACGTTCGCCGTAACTTCGCTCCATTAAACGTTTTACCCAACTTAAATACCTTATCAAACTCAGAAAAGCGCTCTTCCATAGGCAGTACCGAGTAACGCTTTAGCATTTCAAATAACAATGCTTTTTCAACACTAGCTGCATAACGGCGATCAATACGCTCCATGCCTGACTTGAATCGTGTCATATCACGAGTTTGGTAACCGGATTCTCTCTCCATATCATCCAGCAACTTCTCATTAGCCAGACGATATAAGCGCGTTGCGGTGGGCAGCATGGCGGTATAGCGCATGTATCCGACAATTAAGTCTCTGGCCTTGTGAGCCTGACTTTCCTGAATAAGCATATCCAGTGTTGCTAGTGTCTTACCATAGGTTGCCTGACGCTCAGCGCTTTGATCAATCCAATTAGCAAGTTTCGCTTGGCGACGTTTGCGATCATCAAGCATGGTGGACTTTCCATAAAACTCAATCATTGAGGTGAAATTTTTTGCATAGTTAGCTAACCCCGCCAACATGCTCTCGTACTTAATCCGCTCATCAGTACCCTCTGGCGCAGTCTGCTCAATAATCTCGATAAAACGCTCGCGTAGTATTTTTGCCTCTGGATAAGCCCACTCAAACTGGTTCTCAACCTCAGTGGCAGTGCGATATCTATTTGTACGGCCCGGGTAACCCGCCACCATCACAAAATCACCTTCACTAACACCTTTTGCTGACACTTTTAGAAAGCTTTTAGACTCATAGGGAATATTGTCAGCACTGTAATCCGCAGGTAACCCTTGTTTAGAAACGTAGGCGCGATAAAACGAGAAATCCCCCGTGTGCCGAGGCCACATCCAATTATCAATGTCTCCACCATACTTACCAATGCTGCCTGCTGGGTTATACACTAAGCGTACATCGCGAATTTCTAACTGCTTAATTAAGTAGTACTCCAACCCACCATGAAAACTGTAGACTTGGCACCTATAACCCCCCTCGCTCTCACATTCTGCAATTAGCAATTTTTCACGGGCATCGATGGCCTCATAGAAAGCATTTCCCAATTTACTCTCAGTGCCTGCTATCACTTTTGCAGTCACATCCGTCACATCTTCAGTCACATAAACTCGTGACCCTGGCGTGGCGGGCAGCTCTTCACTAAAAGAAGACGCTAAAAAACCATCTTTCAAAAGATTATTCTCAGGTGTGGAGTTGTGCAATATGGAGCCATAAGCACAATGATGATTAGTAACCACCAAACCCTTGGGTGATACAAATGAGGCTGAACAACCACCTAAGCTAATCACCGCATTCATTGGGAATTCAGTCAATCTAGAAATTGATGTGGCGTCTATTTCAAGTCCTTTATCCGCAAGCTCACCAGCAATAGCGGGTAATTGGTGGGGTTGCCACATACCTTCATCTGCTTTGGCGGCAGAAAAAAGCATTAAAGAAGCTGCCAGAGCCACCACGGCTCCAAGATTCAATTTTGTCATAATATAAAGTCCGTTTTTAAAAATTTAAGTACAGTTTAAATTGCACTGATGGCGTTATGATAATCAACCCTCTAATAGCTTATCCATACCCCATTAGTGGTTTGGCAATCGACAGAATCTAAAATCATATGAATGATCAATCCAACACCGATAATACGGGTTTTTGGTATGAAGCAAAGAATCACATAAAGAGAAATAAACCAGGGCTGATGAAGCGGGTGAAAACCAATACTACAGCGACTAGCATCATAAATAGGGTTAGCTAAAAGATGATCGAGGTCCACCATCATTGTTGCCATCATCAGCAGGTAGGCCGACTGCCAGCGATGCCTATAAAGCAGGCCAACAACAGCGGCAGGCACAGCAAAATGTAAAAAAAGATGAAACACTAAAACCCAGTAACTCCACTGGGTATAGCTGGGTAATCTCCCACTAGCGGGGCACCCTTTGCAACAGTTTGTATGGCCGCCTCTATAATATCCAGAGCCTCAATAAAAACCTGTTTATCCATGTTAAGGGCAGGGTACATGCGCACCGTGGGTTCGGTATCACAAATGGCCCACACTCCATTGACTAGCATTTCGTTACGAACGGTTCGAGCGACATAACTATCATCATAGTCATCACCAAACTGAGTTTTATCGGGATGAGTAAACGAGATACCCATCAATAAACCTAAGCAGCGAACATCACTAACAATTGCGTATTTTTCTGGCCAATCTGCCATTCTCGACTGTGCGATATCTGCCAGCTCTGCCGCTTGCTCTACCACATTGTCACGCTGAAAGATCTCGAGTGTTTTCAAACCTGCAGCACAGCCTGCAGGAGTGCCCGCGAAGGTGCTACCCGCACTAGCACGTGGGTTATCACCTAAAATCTCATCACGCGCAGCTACCCCTGCACAGGGTTCAACACCCCCGGAGAGATTTTTACCCACGACCATCATGTCAGGGATAACATCGTAATGATCAATGCCCCACATTTTGCCTGTGCGTCCAAGACCCGTAAGTACTTCGTCCACAATCATCAACCAATCATTTTCATCACAAATTCGACGGATACCCTGGATGAAATCAACAGATGGTATCCAGTTGCCGCCCTCAGCCAAGCCTGGCTCGACCAAAATCGCAGCAATATTCTCCGCTGGCACAATATATTCAGGAATGTGGGATTCTAAATACCAAAGACAATAGTTAACATATTGTTCGGGAGTCATGTCTGCTGGAATGTTTTGCGAATAAGGGTAAGGTGCCTTGATGACCGCTGCACCCCAAGGTTCCATGTACAGGTTGTGCTCGCTAGTGTAGCCACTGATAACTTTGGTACCCATACCGGCACCATGAAAAGAAGATGTAAAACTAATGATATAGCGTCGCTTTTTATAACAAAGCGCGGTGTGAACTGCAGACTCGACCGCCTCGGTGCCAGAAACCTCAAAAGTGAAACGAGGTAGTTGCTTGCCCGGCATAATGTCTGCCAGTTGCTCGGCCAACTCAAATCTAAGAGGGTGCTCCCAGTGATAGCCATATCGTTGATGAGCATCTTGCACAGATTGCAGAACTTCTGGATGGCAGTTACCTAAAGGGTTAGTTGCCCAACCATTTTGGAAGTCAATGTATCGATTATCATCAAGATCCCATACATAATCACCTTCTGCCCTGTCCAGTATGATTTGTGCAGGTGGGATAAAACCTCTGGCGGCGGACGCCACAGCGTCTTCATCATAATTGAGTCCATGCCTAAACAGCGTTTTGCCAGCGTGGAGTCTTGCAGAGGTTTTGGGGCCGGGTAAGATGTAAGCCATAATCATACGTCCAGTTGTTAGAGGTGCCATAAATCGCAATAAGGGTTGCTTATCGCTCAGCAGTGTCACACTATACAAGCATATAGAGGTTTAAACAGGCATTCAATTAGTCAATTAATAGGGCTACTATCATGGGAACCACCAAGCCTGATAATCATCAGGAACGCAGAAATCTTCTGATTGATGCCACCATTACTGCAATTGCCGAATTTGGCCTCTCTAAACTAACACTGGCAAAGATTAGTTCGATTGCTGGTTTGACAGCGGGAACTGTCAATTTTCATTTTGATAGCAAAGAATCTCTATTACTTGAGACCTTAAACTTTGTCTCCGAGGAATTTGATCGCGGTATTGCTAATGCTTTACAGAGCGCTGGGCCAGATCCTGCAAAACGATTGGCAGCTATTATCGATGCATCCTTAGATCCTGAAATCACTGAGCACCGAAAAATGGCGGTTTGGCATGCGTTTGATTCTGAAAGCAGAGGCAGGGAGGATTACCAGCGTATTCGCGGCAATTTAGATCGACAAAACTTCAAATTAATACTCAATCTGTGCGAACAAATTATTACTGATGCTGGCAAACAATCTGATATCAACGCTCGAGCCATTGCTAATGCTATCTCTGGCATTACCGATGAGGTCTGGAAAGAAATTCTTTTTGCCGGCGAGAGTTATGACCGCGATGATGCACGCCAAGTATGTCTGAGCTTTTTAGCTAGCATTTTCCCTTGGTGCTATAGCATGCCTGCGCGTGAAGATGGGCAAGATCACGTAGCCAAAAGCATCGAAGTGACGAGAGCCTCATCAGAGGATGCAGATGCCGTTGCTGTATTATTTGATCAATATCGACAGTTCTATGAACAAAATAGTGATGTTGCGTTATCTAAGAACTATATTAATGAGCGCATTAGTACAGACACTTCAGTGATCTTTGTAGCACGGGTAGATGAGCGGCCTGTTGGCTTTACTCAGCTTTACAGCACCTACTGCAGTGTAGACGCTGCATCGATCTGGGTGCTTTACGATCTCTACGTACAACTGGATGCTCGACGATTAGGCGCTGGAAAAGCATTAATGAATAGCGCTCTTGCTCACGCTAAGGCTTCAGGTGCATCTCGGATTGATCTTGAGACAGAGATTAATAACGTCAATGCACAACAGCTTTATGAATCCTTGGGTTATGTGAGGGATACTGAATTTTACAAATATTCTCTAGAGCTATAAGAAGGGTTTTATGTCGAAATTACGTGCAAAACAGAAAGCTCAACGCCGCAAGTTGATTGAAATTGCAGCGAAAAACCTTTTCGTTGAGAAGGGTTTTGAGATGGCTAGTATTGAAGAAATTGCCACTTTAGCAATGGTATCACCTGCTACTGTTTACAATTATTATGGCTCTAAAGATGAATTACTGTTGGCTATCGTTGCACTAGGCGAGGTCGGTATTGCAGAGAAAGATTCTGAATTTACTCTACGAGCCGCATCAGAAAATCCTATTGACTTGGTAACCGAAATTATTATGTCAAATGTTCATGACACTATCTCCACACTGTCCAGAGAGCTCTGGGGTAACGTTATTGCTTATATTGCAACAACATCAGACAAAACGGTAGCACCTAGATATATTGATACTATTGCCGGAGGTCTGGGCACGGCGATTTTTCACGTATTAGAATCCTGTCAAAAACAGGGAAAAATCAATTCTAAAGTTGATGTAGATTATCTTTCTGCTTTTTTAACACGAAACGAGCGGATCCAATTTTTAAATTTCATATACCTAAAAGATATGTCAATTACCGATCTGGGTAATTCTATTCGCGAAGATGTAACATTTATTCTAAGCCCCCTTCTTAAGTAGCCACAAATGCGATGATTCAAAGAAAAAGTGGTTCACAAACAAATTATATAGAGTAGACTCTAAATTTATTGTAGACTGTATCAAAAGGTTTAAATCATAAAGAAATGAAATGTAAAAGTAGGAGGAGATTAAGTGAATCTTTTCTTGAATTTTTTGCTACCAAGGGGCCCAAAAATGAATCCTATGATGTCTTTTAATAAAACTAAAGTCGCTACAGCCATTGCCTTAGTAACAACCATGACAGCTCAAACAAATTACGTATCTGCCGCGGAATCAGCAACCTTAGAGGAAATTGTAGTTACTGCAACTCGAAGAGAAATGAATGCTAGCGACATTCCATTCAATATCTCTGCAATATCAGGAGAGGAGATAGAAGCTGCTAACATCACTGATGTTCAAGAGTTGATGCGCGCAATGCCCGGTATATCAGTTTCTGATGGTGGTGGCCGATTTGCAGAAAATAATAATGTTATTACGATTAGAGGGCTCAATGTTGATCCTGCGGCTACAGATCGACGATTTCTATCTGATCCAACAGTATCGACATACGTGGGTGATACACCTGTTTTTGCAAACTTTGTTCTTAAGGATGTTAAAAGAATTGAAGCTATGCGCGGACCTCAAGGAACGCTGTATGGATCAGGCTCGCTAGGTGGTACGGTTCGATTTGTTATGAATGAACCAAGCACTGAGGGACTGGAAGCCAGAATAGATACCTCAGTTGGGACAACATCGGGGTCACCTGGACAAAATTTCAGTGCCGATATGGTTTTAAATATTCCTCTTTCGGATGACTTGGCCTTTAGGTTCAGTAGCGGCATTATTGATAATGATGGTGTGATCGATTACGCAAATGTCTATGCGACAGATGCTAATGGGGTGCCATTAGCAGAGGACGGTGATATCGCCTATGGGAAACCCGTATATACCAATAATAAGCAAGCTGATACCGTTGACGTTGACTATGCCAAAGCGGCGTTGAAGTGGGAGCCTAATGATAATTTTGAGGCCACGCTTACCTTTATGAATCAGAAAGGTGATTATGGTGGTCGGCGACAGGCGTCATCCGGCCCCGACGGATGGGGAGAATACTACGATGATTACGAAATCGGCGCAGTCATTAACGAGCCCTCATCTAATGAATCTGAGTTCACTAGTCTTGAAATGACTTATGATTTAGGATTTGCAAC
>ENA-OWPI01001815-OWPI01001815.1-marine-metagenome-genome-assembly--contig:-NODE-1815-length-22123-cov-7.337295_pt1 | contig 22123 bp, 47 predicted proteins | sample MGYA00238138_ERZ651775 | MGnify/ENA primary metagenome ERZ651775 (study PRJEB26906, sample SAMN06265043) | marine metagenome | isolation source: Helgoland LTER site | place: Germany:Helgoland, sampling...
TGTTATCGCCACTGGTAGAACAGTAATGATTAAAGATTTTATTACATTATGTTTAGATGAATTAAATATAGCTTATGAATTTGAGGGACATGAAGTAATAGATACACATACTAGAGAGCATATAATCAAAACAAATCCTAAATTCTTTAGACCTGCAGAAGTAGATTTACTTGTTGGTGATAATACAAAAGCAAGACATAAGTTATTGTGGAGACCTAAACATACATTAGAGAGTATGGTAAAAGATATGATAAAAGCTGATTTAAAAAGATGGAAAAATTAATCTGGACAGACGAAGATAAGTTTTTTATAACAACTTTTAATAAAAGGTTGTATGATGATTACGCACATAAGTTTTTACAAACATATGCGGAAACAAAACAAACAATTAAAATGATTTGTTATGTGGAAGAAGATTATCAATATCCTAATTACGCTGGAATAACTTATGTAAATATACTAAAAGAGATGCCAGAGTTAGTTGCGTTTAAAGAAAGACACAAAGATAAGATATGGACAGACGATAGTGACTTCTTACAAAACGCTGTTAGATTTTCTCATAAAGTATTCGCACAATACCACGCAAGTAAATTAGGTAAAAAGTTTATGTGGTTAGATGCAGACAATATCTTTATGAAAGAGATACCAAATAACTTTATGGATACTTTTATTCCAGGTGATACATTTACTACATTTTATGGTAGAAGTCACTACACAGAATGTGGTGTTATTGGTTTTAATTCTACACTTGATATTAGTAAAAAATTCTTTGATACATATTTAAGTCATTATACAAAAGACACAATATACAATCTACCTAATAAAACAGATTGCCACGCATTTGATAATACTAGAAAACTTGTTCCTGTTAAAGAACGAGATAAGAATGATGGACATGGTGGTCATATCATAGCTAGAGATAAAGAAATTAATCCTTATATAGATCACAAAAAAGGTAAAAGAAAATATAAGAACAATAGTCCAGAATGGGTAAATCAAACAAATGGTTAAGAAAAAAATATTGATTATGGGATTACCTGGTAGTGGGAAGACAACACTAGCAAAAAAACTAATACCTTTTTATAATGCCGTATGGCTTAACGCAGATAAAGTTAGAAAAGAAGCAGACGATTGGGATTTCTCATCAGAGGGTAGAATTAGACAAGCTGATAGAATGAAGACATTAGCTCAAAAGGCAATAGATGAGGGTAGAAATGTAGTGGCTGATTTTATCTGTCCTACAGAACAAACAAGGTCAGATTTCAATGCTGACTATATAATATGGATGGATACGATAAAAGAAGGTAGATTTGATGATACAAATAAAATGTTTGTACAACCAACTAATTATGATTTTAAAGTTACACATAAAGACGCTGATATGTGGACTTTTTTAATTAAACAAGACATACAAGAGAAATTTAATGATTAATATTTTTATAGGATACGATAGAAACGAACAGATTGCGTACCATGTTCTATCACAAAGTATATTACGAAACGCAACAAGACCAATTAGAATAACACCACTTTATCAACCTAATATTAAATATGAATTTAGTAGAGAACGAAGTAAGATAGAATCAACTGAGTTTTCTTTTAGTAGATTTATTGTACCTAAACTTATGGACTATTCTGGTTGGGCATTGTTTATGGATTGTGATATGTTAATGAAAGCTGATATATCGGAACTGTGGGCATTGAGAGACGATAGATATGCAGTACAAGTTGCCAAACACGACTATGTACCAAAAGAAAAGACAAAGTTTTTAGGACAAGAACAAACAATATATCCTAGAAAGAATTGGTCTAGTTTTATGTTGATGAATTGTAGAAAGTGTACAACACTAACCAGTGACTTTGTAAATACATCAACAGGTTCTCAACTACACCAATTTAAATGGATAGATGATGATAACTTAATAGGTGAGATACCATTAGAATGGAATTGGTTAGTTGGTGAGTACGATAAAAAACCTGATGTAAAAAATTTACACTATACAAAAGGTGGCCCATATTTTAAACATTATAGAGATTGTGATTATGCTGAAGATTGGTTTGAAGAATATAATAATATGAAAAAAGTTGATATTGAATAATGAACATAGAGTTTGGCGGTGGGGAAAACCCTCGTAAGAAAGACTACAGACAAGTAGATATACGAAAGATTAGAGAAGATGATATTGTATGTGCCGCTTGGGAAGTAGAGAAACACATACAACCAAACACAGTAAACAACATCTATTCACGTCATTTCTTTGAGCACTTAACTCACGCACAAGCACAACGAACATTAGACGCATGGTATAACATATGTCAAACAGGCGCAGAGATTACTATGCTTGTTCCTAATATGAACTTACACTTATGGCAATGGAACAATTGGGATAAGTTAGATGACAAACAAAAAGATCATTGTCGTGCTGGATTTTGGGGTTGGCAAAGAGAAGGTGACGAAAGTGCTTGGGATTTACATAAATCAGGTTATGATTTTCAAAAACTAAAAGAATTAGTTGAACAACATAAATTTAAAAACATAGTAAAGGTAATGCCAGATGGTCCACAAGACAAACACTTGGCAGTAAAGTTTTATAAATGACAACACTAAACGTATACCTATCAACCACTGGTGGTGGTAAACGAGATATAATGAGAGCATTTGGCGAAGGCGCTGAACTTGATAATGTCAAAGTAAAGTATATTACTGAACATACATTTGAGGATAGTGATTACGCTATGGTCTTTGCTTATAAATCACATGGTACAAATACACCTAATCATAGATTTAGACAAGAAGTAGTTGATAAACAAGGTGAAAAGATATTCTTTGTAGATAGTAATGTTCTTAAATCGTATGAAAAAGACATTAGATATTTTAGATTTCCATATAAGTCTGTACACCCACATGAAGCAGATTATATGTTAGATGAAGATACTAGTAGAAACGATAAGATAATGAAAGATTTAAATTTAACTATTAAACCTTGGAGAAAAGAAGGTAAACATATTTGTTTATTTTTAAATAGAGGTATTGGTGGCTTCTCTACATTTGGTAAACCTAGTTATGAATGGGCAAAAGAAACAGTAGAAGAAATTAGAAAGTATAGTGATAGACCTATACTCATTAGATCACATAGACATGCTGATGAGCATTCTATAAGAGAAGATAAAAAGAATTTAGATTATATATTAGATAATTATAAAAATATAACACACACAGCACTAGGTAAAACAAGTATATATGATGACTTGAAAAATGCTTGGGCGTGTGTAGTATATACATCAACAGCTGGTGCTGTTGCTATGTTAGAAGGTGTACCTATGATCTCTACACACCCAGCTTGTTTTTCACATAAGTGGAGTGCTGGTAAATTAAGTGATATAGAAAACCCTATACTAAAAGATAGAACATATTATATAACACACTATGCGAATGCTCATTGGACTTTAGATGAAATTAGACAAGGTTGTTATTGGAGAAAGCATGTACAAAATTAGTTTAAAAAATATAGATGTACATAGAGAGTATGAAGGTGGTGATACATCTAATAAATTTGTTGTTGCTTTTCAAACAGGTAAAGGTCATAATGATGCCTTACTACAGAGAATGGTACTTGGTAGACATTTAAGAAAAGAAAATGCTGCTTGGCAAAAATATGATGAATATAAAAGTATAATGAATTTTAATGAACAAAATTTTATAGGTTGGCCACCTAGTAGAAGAAGACCTACTCCAGCAGAGGCTAAGTTGTATTGGGAAATATTAGAATCAGAAAAACCACATAGAATAGGTAAAGGTTGGATAAAATCATATTGGTTTTGGGGTTTTATGAGAAACACAAAAAGAATAGTAGAGATTGCTGAGAAACATAATATAGATTGGTTTTTTATAGATCACGCATACTTATATCATCAAAGACATAGTATGTTTGAAAAGTATGGTGATATGAATAACTGTTTATTTAGAGTTGTTAAAAATAATTATGTTATAGATAAGATTACAGATACAAATGACAATAGACTATTACATTTAAAAGCTAGATTTGCTAAAGATGATGAATTAGATATGTTACCTTGGAATAAGAAAGGTAAACACATTGTAGTGATACCACCATCATATTGGTTGTGTAAGAATTTGGGTTGGAATGCTAGTGTCGTATTACAAGAAACAATAGACACATTAAAGAAACACACAGATAGAGAGATAAGAGTAAGAATAAAAAAGATGAATGGTAATTATAATCCAGTACCTTTACACGAAGATATGAAAGACGCACACGCAGTTGTATCATTTCAATCATCAGCTGCTGCGAAAGCAATCATAAAAGGAACACCATCATTTACAATAACAGATAAGTATTCAGCAGCAATACCAATGTCACAAACAGATTTAAGTAAAATAGAAACACCAATCTATCCAGACAATAGACATGAGTGGTTATGTAATTTAGCTAATCATCAATTCTATGCTGATGAGATACAAAGTGGTTACGCAGAAAGGTATTTAAATGAGCAACACGCCTGAACATTTAGGAGGACATCTTAATAGAACAAATACAGATGAGCCTTTATTAAGATACATAAAAGAAAGATTTAAAACAACATCTATGTTAGATATAGGTTGTGGTCCTGGTGGTATGAAAGATGTAGCCAATGGACTAAACATAGATTGGTATGGTGTTGACGGCGATAGCACAGTTATAGAGAATACAGATTACTCACTAGTACATGACTTCACACTAGGAGAAGCAACACTAGATAAGACTTTTGATTTGATATGGTGTACAGAATTTTTAGAACACGTTGAAGAAAAGTATGTGCCAAACTATATGCCATTATTTGAAAAAGGTAAAATGGCTGTAGTCACTGCGGCACCTCCAGGTTGGCCTGGTCATCATCATGTCAATTGTAGAGAAGAAAGTTATTGGATAGATGTATTTAAAAACTATGGTTTAAGATACAACGAAGAACTAACAAACGAATTTAAGAGTTTATCTCAAATGAGAAAGAACTTTTTTAAAAGAGCTGGAATGGTATTTTTAAAATGATAATAGGTATAGAAGGTAGTTTTAGATTAGAAATGGGTTGGCAATTCCCAGAGCATAAAGATTTTATGTTATGTAATTTTGACGCTGCTAAAAGATTAGATATGAAAACAGTTGACGCATTTATTCAAACAAATGTATTGGGGTTTCTTAAAAACAATATGAAAGACCAACATGAGTTTATGGATAGTACAGGCAAACCTAGAATAGTTGTTGAACAAGCTGTCTTTAGGAAGAATATAGACTTTGATAAACCAGAAACTAATTACTACAAAGTAGGACTAAATCATTTTACATATAATGAAGGTAAGTTTTTTAATCATAATAGTCCAAGTGATAGATGGAAAAGAATACAAAAAGAACAAAACATAGAAATTAAACCATGGCGACAAGACCGTTATGATGATAGTAAGTATATTTTATTGTTATTACAAAATCCAATAGATACAAGTTTAAATCCATTATTAGAACGAGGAGAAAAGTACGAAGAATGGGTATCAAAAACAATTAGACAAATTAAGAACATAACAGGTAAAAAAGTAAAAGTAAGATTACACCCTAGGTTTCAAAGTAGATTTGAGAAGTTTGATTTATCTGAAGCAGATATGATAAGTAATAATTATGATGGTTGGAACAAATCCAATGGTGGTAATTCTTTATATGAAGATTTTGAAAAGGCTTGGGCATGTGTAACTTTTTCTAGTAACTCTGCGACAGAAGCTATATGTGAAGGAATACCAGTAGTTAATTTAGATAATTCTAGTTTTTCTTGGCCTGTATCCTATCACACACTTGACATATTGACCAATCCTGTGATAGAATGTAATTTTGATAGAACACAATGGTTAAACGATTGTGCTTATACACAATGGACATTAGACGAAATAAATAAAGGTATAGTACATAAGAGATTATTAGATGGCAATAGAACTTAAAAATTCATTATTCATACACAATCCAAAGTGTGGTGGAAGAACCGTAAAGCAAATGCTTAAGAAGTATGTTAAGAATTGTGTAGTATTAGGTGACGACATTTATGAAAGTCACGCCACACCAGATACTACAAAACAAGTATTTGGTTTCATAAGACACCCAGCTACATTTATCCATAGTTTATGGACACATAGAAGTAAAAAGAAAGCTCATGGTAGTGATTGGAATTGGCACCCAGATATTAGATTAGAACAAGAATGTAAATCACAAGATTATAATACCTTTGTAGAAAATGTAATTAGTAAAGAAAATATAGTATGGGATTATTACCAACATTATCTTGGTAAGTATCCTAATGTTCAATATTGTAAAATGGAAAAACTACCAACTAGTTTAATCCATGTACTAAAATTGAACAATGAAGATTTTGATGAACAAGCTATTATAGATAACATTTATGTTCACGGAGCAAATGATAGAACTAAAAATACTCCAGTCACATTAGAAACCAGCATGACTTCAGATCAATGTAAAAGACTTATGTTGTCAGAAACAAAACTACAGGAGTTTGATTACCATGCGTTTTGATAATCCAATATACGATCATGGCTTTGTCTTTCCTGACATTGCTGACTTTCCAGATATACTACATGAAAAGAGATATAGAGGTAATGGCAATGAGGAATATGTATCTGTAATGAAAGAAGGATTACAAAAAGGTGATCTACATACATTTGAAAGAGGTTATCAATGGTATATGAAAAAACCAGACGTAAAACTCTTTAATAAATTAAATGTTATGTTTCAATTTTATAATGACTTTGAAGAAAGTAAAATAGAAAACAACTTACCCTCAAATGAAATTTATGAAGACCTTTATGAAAATGGTATATCATATAAAAAAATAGATATAAAAGAATTAAGAGATAGAGTAGACCAAGAGATTAAGAACTTAATTGTGTTACCTGATTGGAGACCACCACCAGGACAATTTGATAGAGCAAAACAATTGGGTCCAGAGATCGTAAATCTTGTAAATGAAATGTTCCAATCAAACGGAGTGTTACAAGGTGCATCTAAATATAATAAAGGTCATAATTTAACAGTTAGAAATGTAGTATTACATATTGCTAAACCAACAGATGAAAACTATAAACAATTTCTATATGATTGTAAGACTGTAACTAAAACAACTAACTTACACATAGACCCAAAAGAAAACGTAATGAAAGCTATGTTGTACTTGAATGATATAACAGAAGATGATGGTCCATTTAGTTATGTAGAAAAATCTAATAGATGGATATATGATGATCTACAAAACATATTTGGTAGAGCTATATCAACAGGTAGCTACTGTCACACACCAGATTCTAGAGCTGTCGTATTTCAATTACCAAAACAATTAAGAATATCACATAACTTTGGTAGATGTTTATTAGATGGTTCAGAACAACAAGAAATGATATTAGAAAAAGAAAAACTATTTACTAGTGACAAAGGTAATTTATGTATCTTTGATCCAGCTGGTATGCACAGAGGAGGGATTTGTAAATCAGGGACTAGAATTGCTTTACAAATATTAATGAAATGACATTAAAATTATCAGAAGGCGTATTAAACAAAAGAGTATTTAAACAACAAATATTAGACTTACATTTAAGAGAGTTTATGATAGGGCAAACAACACCTTATCTAAACAAATTTAAAAACACATTAGATATTGGTGCAGCAACTGGTATGTATGCTAGTCACTTTGCTAAACACTCCAAATCTGTTATATGTTTTGAAGCAGTAACACCTGTGTATGAACAATTAGAAAAGATTAAACAATCAAACGCAAATGTTATTACTCATAATATTGCTGTAAGTAACCATGTGGGTACAAATGATTTTTATGTAGATGACCAAAGATTATCTAATTCTAGTTTTCAAAATCTAGTTGGTGGACAAAAGATAACAGTAGATACAGTAACAATAGATAGTCTTAAATTAGTTGATGTAGGATTTATTAAAGTAGATGTAGAAGGTGTTGAGTTAGATGTATTAGTAGGAGCTGCTGATACGATAGCAGAATATAAACCTACTTGTATGGTTGAGATATATGAAAAGTTTAACAAATATCCAGTAGAAACTACATTTGAATTCTTTTTCAATAGAGGTTATAGATGTTTTTATAATCATAGAGCTGAAGGATTAAAACCAGTAAGAGATATAGCTGAAGGAATAGAGGCTACAAAGATACCTAAAATTACAGATGGTGATTTTTTATTTACAGTATGATAATAACACACGACATACCTTGGGATAAGTGTTTATCTCAACAATTATTTCCTGCTATCAAAAAAGGGTGGAAAGATACAAAGATGAAACCTATACACTTTTTTTGGGGTTTAGGTGCTAACAATCTAAAAGAGATAGCACAAGTAAAAGAAAAGGGTGAAGAATGGTGGTATGTAGATGTAGGTTATATCACAGAACAAATTACAAGATACCCATTACCAATTATCAACGATTACGATAGAACATACTTTAGAATAGTAAAAGGTGGTATGCATATACGAGGTGGCAAACCAAAAGATGGATCACGCCATAGAACATTAATACATCAAGGTATAGATGCAGAGTTTAAAGGTTGGAATCAAGGTGAATGCAATCACATATTACTAGCGCCATCATCACAAACTGTTTGTTTTTATAACAATCAAATGACACAAGAAGATTGGATAAAAGAATGTGGTGAAGAAATAAGAATATACACAGATAGACTTATTAGAATGAGAAACAAACCAAGACCTAATAATGAATGGTGGGGAACAGATATAAAAGATGAACTAAAAGATTGTCATGCACTAGTAACTAATATGAGTTTGGCAGCAGTTGACGCTGTGTTAAACAAAGTGCCAGTGGTTACACATAGTAATAATGTATGCTATCCTTTGTCAGGTAACACAGCAAATATAGAAAATAGAACTATGAAACCTAGAGAAGATGTTACAGTGTGGTTAAGAACAGTAGCAAATAATCAATTTACCATACAAGAGATAGAAGATGGTTTAGCATATGATATATTGAAGGATCAATATGAAATTTAGATTTAAATTTATGTTTGCTTGTGTATGGACTGGTTTTCTATTAGGACTATTAGTAGGTATATGGTTATGTTAAACTTTGCTTGTGTATTTTATGGTGACAAATATAGTAAGCCAGCTACAGCACCATGGTCTTATGTAACAAACTTATATAACATGGTTCAAAGAAACTTGACCATACCACATAGATTTATCTGTTTTACAGACAACACAATCATACATAAACGAAAAGAGTTTCAAAATACAAATATAGAATTTAGAAAATTTAAAAGACACGACTTTGAAGGTTGGTTTAATAAACTACAACTGTTTAGTCCACAAAGTGAGCTAGAGGGTGATACTTTATATATGGATTTAGATGTTGTAATTATGAAGAATATAGATGAACTGGCTACAATAGGAGAATCAAAAAACTTTGTAGGTATGAATGACTTTAATCCATCATCAGGTTTATTCAATTCAAGTATAATGAGATTTAATAACAAATATCATAGTATCATATGGGAAGAGTACATAAAAAGACGAGGTGATTTTACTAAATATCATGGTGACCAAGAAATCATATCTCAAATAATAAAAGACAAAGAAGATACAATATCCTTTCCTGATTCGTGGACACAATCATACAAATGGTTTAATAGAGAGGGTAAAAGATTTCATATAGATAAGATGACTTATGAAAAAGACCCGAATGCCAAGGTTTGTGTGTTCCATGGAAACCCAAATCCACACGAATCACCACAAGAATGGGTAAAATCGCTGTGGAAATAGTCAATATTGTGTCAAAAATAAGAACAAAATAAGAACATCACGCAAAATACCCTAAAAACCCCTATAAAACTAGCAAAATAGTTCTGTACTTATTAGTTAATCCTGATATTATAATAGTATGAATAACAAAGAAAAACAAATAAGACTTAAATTATTAAGTAAACGACTTGACAATGTGAACAAAACAGTATATAATAACCCTACTATGTCAATGTTCAACCTGTCAAAATTAATTAAGAAGATTAACAAAGAACAAAATTTATATTATAATAACAACTACAAGAAAGGACAAACACTATGTCAAAAATAAAACAATACATTGAAAACTCAGTAGAGAACGCTGTTGATAAGATAGTCTTCAAAATGAAAGACGGTCAGATTGACTTAACTACTGCGGTTGAAGAAGTTAAGAAACTTGATAACCTAGAAATGGTAGGTATAACAGAAGACAATGTTGAAGAAGTATTACTAACAGAAAGCAAATCTTAATGAGTAAGACTTTTAACGTTTGTTATTTAAGAGAGTATATGGATCCAGAACATCAAGGTGATTTCTTTTATGCCTATGAAACTATATACAGAAATGTACCTGAAAAGTATAGATCAAAATTTGACAATCAAAAAATGAAATTGAAGATTTTAAAACATTGTGATTGGAACTATAAAGAAACTGCAACTAACTTTGCTAATTGTACAAGAGTTGAACTAATTGATGAAGACAAATATTATACAACTTATGAAGAAGTATTTGGTGATACAGCTGCGGGTGATAAAAAAATGTTTAATGATTACGGTCAATCTTACGATACAAGACAATCATTTAGAAAAGACTTTAATAAAAAATTAACATATAAAAGAAACCCTATAAAAAAAATATTAGAACAAGAACGAGGTATACATTAATGAAATACGGTGAAGATAAAATTTGTAAAGAAATAGAGAATTATATAAAATCAACTTATAGTGAACATTACAGTACAACTAAAGATGGTTTTCAAGTACAAGATATGTTAAGACATTTAGGTATTGACAAAGATTTCTGTCAAGCCAACGCCATTAAGTATCTTGCTAGATATGGTAAGAAGAATGGTAAGAATAGAAAAGATTTATTAAAAGCAATACACTACATTGTTTTATTAATGAGTAGTGAAGACAACAAATAGGAGAACAATATGGACACACAATTTAAAGACACTGATATTATGGTAGTAAAAGAAGATTTAGGTAAAAATCTTTACAGAAAGAAAACTTATTACACACTTGTTATTGAACAAGATGTGTTAGCAAAAGATAAAGATGAAGCTGATAAAAAGTTTAGTGAATGTGGTATTAATCACTCAAACGTAAATGCTGAAATTACAGATGAGAAAGACGGAGTGATAACATATATGGTTGACGCAAACTATACAGACGGTGCTTCTACGGACTACCTTGGTAAAGTATGTTATACAGATGATGAATATGCTGAAGAAAACGGCGATGTAGAAATAGATCAATATGCTGATGAGGTTGATGTACCAGATGATGTTGATGTACAATTAAATTTAGAAGCAGAACAATTGAGAGGTAAGTAATGGCTAAAGAAGATTACAGTTCACACGATTGGCGTAAACATACAGACGATGCTGTGATTGTAGATGGTGAACACATTTTAAAAGTAAATGATAGTAGAGTGTTATATAAAAACCCAAAAACATTGAAAGAAGAAGAAGTAGATGTGTCCAGATTAATTAGAGTTTTTGTAAATAATAGAGACGATTTGAAAAGGAGTGTTAAGTGAAAACAGTAACCATAACAGTAAACAAAAAAACACTATCAGAAGTTTACAATCAAGTTGGTATGTTAAACGATATGGGGTTTCCTAACTTTCAAAAAGGTGAACCAATTTATAATCTAATGAGAGAAATTAAAAAAGATTTAAAGAACCAAAAGAAAGAACAAGACTTTACTTGGAAAGACTTTTTAGAATTTTGGCCTATGTCAATTGTAGTACCAGGTATGTTACTAGCAATCTTATGGGGAGCAGCGACACAGTAATGCCATTTGGACCAACGACATTAAGAAATAAGAGGGAAGAGTTTGTATTACAAAAGATAGAGTATTACAAAGTTAATGAATACATGGGTAGGTCTAATTGGAAAAGACACTACTTTGATACTTACAAAGAAGCTGTAAAGATGTTTAAGAAACTAAAAGAAGAAAAAAGAAAGATATTAATATATGCTTGTAGAAATGACGAGTTGGGTGAAATTTCAACAGGACTAAATGATAGGTTTATAAATGAGTAATCAAAGACCAGGTAAAATAGAAAAGAAATTAGATAGAAATGGAGATATGCAAGTCTTCAAATTCTTTAAGACAGCAGCAAAGTTATTAAATGATGAAGGCAAAGATGATGAGGCATTTTATATGGAACAAATGGTTGACTGGTTAAGAAGTGGCAAACCCTTACCCACAAGTGAAGAACAAATAACAAAGGCTTTGGGTCTATAATGGCGCATTTTAGGGGGGTATGTAGTATCGAATCGTGTACGAAATACCAATATACGGGTCGCTCAGCGGCACAAAACCTAGTAAAATCAACGATTTTTAAGGGGTTGACATTTAAATCAATACCTGATACAATTAAGACTTAATAACTAACAAAAGGACAAATATGACATATATGTACACTAAAGAACAACTATTTAACGAGTTTAAAGACGTTACTAAAAAAGATCAAAGTAAGAAGAAAGAGACTTATACACACCGTATCGCTTATCTTTCCGCTCTAAAAGAAGATATGATTAAAGTACCTAGAAATTTTAGTAATATTAATATCTCACCAGATCAACTACAGAATTTGATTAATGACTGGTCCGCTCCAAATCCGAGAGACGCAACTTATATGAGAGTTTTCGGTATGACTTACGCAGAGAAAAAACAACAAGAAGAACTAGAGTATTTTGTTTATGAAAATGGCGAAAAAAAAGAAGTTAGAAAATCTAAACAAGACGCATAATCAATACATTAGATCACTAGGTATTGAGATTGATGTTGACAGTGGTGAAATTCTACAACAAAGACATGGCGTACCAATGCCAGACTATAAGTGTAGACCATCACCACCAACGAGTGATAGAATTTCTGGTACTACTTACAAAAAAACTTATACGAGCACAATACCAGAAGGCAAAACAATTAGTGTTCCGTATAACAAAGGTCCTTACATGATTGTTGATGCGAAGGATTTTAAAACTATGGGAAAAAAAGTATGAACAAATATATAATGATAATTGCATTGGTACTGTTTAGTACAAATGTTATGGCGAATGATAAAGTTACGACTTGGGCACAAAACGAAAAGACTAAAATAGTTGAGTACCAAAAGAAAAGTTGGGCTGATGGTAAAAAACAATTAGCAAACACTTGGTTAAAAATTAAATCACTGGTAAATAAAAATGATACACAAGATTAGTGATTTCTGTTTAAAGGTTGATGGTGTTAAAAAGACAAGTGATAGACTCTACAATCTTAAATACAATAATCCAAAGACGCCTGAAAGAGATCAACAAGTACAAGAATTGATTGATGATATTCAGGCGACTTGTAAATTAATTGCTAACGATACACAACCATATGACAAATAAAGATATAACTATACAACAATTAAACGAACAAAAAAAAGAACTAAAAGAAAAGCTAGAACATTACGAGTTTAATGGTCCTTCTGGTAAAGTACAACAAATAGAAGATGAGCTTTTTGAAGTAAACGATACAATAAAGAAATTAAATGCATAGAATAATATTAATCTTAATCGCTGGTTTATTAGTCACTAATTGTCAAGCGACTAGATCAAATGTAGGCGCAACGTTAGGTGCGACAACTACCACTGGCGCTTGTGTGTCTATGGGAATCAATGATCCATATGCGATTGCGGCTTGTGCAGTAACTGGCGCATTTACTGGCGCAGAGATTATGTATAATTCAGATTATGATGTACACAATGCTACGTTTGTAGATCATTTAAACCATGGACCTAGTACGAGTAGTTATACAAATTGGTTTAATCAAAAGACTGGTAATAGTGGTATCATACATACAACAAGATCATATCACAAAGGACCAATCAAGTGTAAAGATTATAGTGCGACTGTAGATATATCTAACAGATGGCCACTTGTAGGTATTGGTGGTGTCAATAGAAATACAATTTTTGGTATAACTTGTCAAATGCCTGATGGCAGATGGGTAGAATGGAAAGGTCAATAATGAATATAGTTGCTATGAATAAATTAATGTTTTATACAATCGTTTTAATACTATTTTTTAAGTATGCAGGTGCTAGTGAAGTTACAACAAAAGATAAAGTTATAAAAGTATTAGATAAAATTGAACAAGTTGAAAAAGATGGTGATAAAGTATATTGGAATAAAATAACAACCGTAGAACCAAAGAATGTGGCTAATCAGTATTGTTATGTTAAAGTAATTATCAAAGAGAGTGATAATCAACTAATCAAGGAAGAAATTTTGGAGTGTGCAGATGGTAGAAAACGAGCAGATGGACCAACTTATTGGGAACTATTCGCAGAGTTTTACTATACTGATATGGCACAACCAGAATACTGCCGAAGATATAGTCGGGACAAACATGCATTCTATACACCAGGAAAAGTATGTTTAAAATTAAATGGTGAATGGGAGGTTAGATAATGATTAAAAACATAATCATAATCTCATTAGTTATAGTTGTTGTGACAGGTATGACAGGGGCTGAGTTTTTAGATCATATAGCTTTAGCACTTGACAAAGCGCAAGAACTAGTATATAATGTAAAAAGTGAGGTTAAATAATATGAACAAATATGTGAAAATAGGGGCCATCATAGGTCTATCTTTATTGTTGACAAATTGTGCGTCACAATATAAGATTAAGAAAGAGAAGTCAAAGATCATTGAAACAGTACCGAAGTGGTACGTTAATGATTTTTCGGATAAGAAGGCATGTGATACACCAACTTTTGGTAAAAATAAAGATAGATTATGTATCTTTGGTGTCGCTACGGCTGTGTCGCCAGATTTACAATTAGCAATAGAGAAAGGCATGATGATTGCAAAGTCAGAACTTGCTGATATTGTTAAAGGTGAAATGAATAAATCATCAAAAATATTTATCACAGAACTTGGTAAACAACATAACAAGACTACTGTGTCAGAAGTTGAGAGTACAATTGTCAACTTAATTACAAAGACACCAGTAAGAGGTTATGAAATCTTTGCTAAAGATATAACTATGACTAAAAATGGTTATTACAGAGTATGGATTGGGTTAAGATTACCAATGGGTGATTATAACAAAATGTACAATTACACAATCGCAGAAGCTGTTGATGCTTATAATGTTAAATCAAAAGCTAAAATTGCGTTTGAAAAGTTAGAAGGTAATAATGAAAATAATAATATACAGTAAAAACAACTGTCAATTTTGTACCAAGGCGAAGCACCTTGTTAAGACGCTTGGCCTTGAATATGAAGAAAAGTCATTAGAGAAAGACTTTGGTTCTGATCCAGTTAAACTAATAGAAGATATTGGTAAACAAGTTAGAACAATGCCACAAGTTAAGATTGACGATAAGTTAGTTGGTGGTTATAATCAACTTATAGAATACTTTGCTGATAAAGGCTTGGTAAATTTTAAAGGTGAAGTAATTGACAAAAAATAAAGACTACGATAATGTAATAGCATTTCCCACTAATAGAATTGTGGAGAAGTCAACTGCTGGTCCAAAGAAAGAGGATCAAAAGTTTTTAGACCAAATGCATAAACAACAGACCAAAGAGTTTGTTGAGACTAGTGTTGATGATATGAGTATGAGTTTATTAAAAAGTTTCTACAATATGGGTATCAAAACTGAAAGAGGTGAGTTTACAAAAGACTTGGCTATGTTAGTAGATACAATGCGTGGTTTAATTTACAGAGATTTTAATATGAAACACCCATCACAGGTACTATCAGAAAACATGGTAGAACTAAAAGTAAATAAAGACGGTGGTCAAAGTGCTAGAATAAATTATGACGTATTCCATAAAGGTAAAAAAACAAGACCTTTTAGTAAAGATTTAAAAGAGGAACTAAAAGATGGCCCAGATTGGTTGGCATCAGATGAGGACCTTGACAAATGAATTCGCTAAGAATCGCCTTCACAGGTTGTAAAATAGTAAACTTAACAACTGAAAATATATAGGAGTATATTAATATGTTAAATACAATAAAAAACTTGTTTGGTAAAGACGAACTAGTAAAAGTAAAAACAGTAAAAAGAACTGTTGCTACAGAAACTAGAGGCAGAAAAGCTTTATCAAAAAAACAAAAACTACTTAACTTACTATCAAAAGGTGGTAATGTTGCTTGGACTTCAATTCAAAAGAACTTTGATTTAGAGTCTCCAAGATCAATGATTGACACGCTTAGAGCTGAAGGTCACATGATCTATGGTAACAGAGTTGGTGGAAAAAAATACTACAGAATGGGAACTCCAACAAGAGCTATCATCGCTGCTGGTATCAAAGCGTTATACGGAACTCCGTTCAAGTATGACAACCACAAAGTTTCTGTAAAGAAAGCAGACCTAATCGCACTTGATGCGTAATTAGAAAGCTAGATGGGGCGCTTCGGCGCCCTTTCTTATTATGGACTTAGCACACGGATTATTATTTCTCTTTTTAAGTGTTAGTTTTACACTAACAATTTTAGGTATTGCTTTTTATTTTTATGGACAAACTCAAAAAAGAATTAAACAAGATAGAGAAAAAGAAAAGAGTCCGGTTGATGATTTGTTTAGGGGAATCACCAGGAAAGATGACCCGAAAGGTTGATACATATGAATATGATACCTTATCAGAACTTATTAACAAAGATGAATTACCAATTAAAGAAATTAAAGAAATTTTTACTGACAAAGACTTTTATAAGTATTACAAAAAAAAATGGTTATGATAGATAATTTAATAATTGATCAGATTGAACAACAGACAATAGATAAGAATGTTGCTGTTTTATTATCTGGTGGTGTTGATAGTTTGTCGGTTGCATTCGCTGCTCATAGAATGGGTAAGAAAGTAACTGCATATACGTTTCATCTACAAGACCAACCATCATATGACGCTACAAAGGCCGCTGAAGTGGCAAAACTAATGGGTTGGGACTGTAATATCATAGTAGTACCTACACACAATTTACAAAACGATTTTCAAAGATTAGTAAAAGAAGTAAGATGTAAAAAGAAAACACATTTTGAATGTTGCTTTCCTTTTTTATATGTGTATCCAGAAATACAAGAAGATGTGGTGTTAAGTGGTTGGGCCGCTGATGGTTACTATGGAATATCTAAAAAGGCTATGATACATTATGGTCCAGGTAAATCAAAAGAAAAATTTGATGAGTTTAGAGATAACTATTATGACATAAACAATCAAGCAGGTTATCTATGGCATGAATTGATTGCTAGAAACAATAAGAAACAACTTATTACACCATATCTATCTCTTCCTGTCAAGGATTTCTTTTATAGTAAAACTTGGGAAGAAGTAAACAAACCATTTCAAAAACATCATGTAGTGACTGCATTTAAAGAATTTAAAAAGTTTGAATTTAAGAAACATATCAACTTACAATTAGGTGCTGGTGTGGACAAATTATTTGAAACCCTAATTGATGACAAATTTATTAACTTTAAATTTAGAAAACGGGTAATGGACATATGTAGAGATTGGTCTAAAATGTCAGACCCAATAGGAACCCTGGACAATTAATATGATTATAATAGATTTAAACCAAGTGATGATTTCAAACCTGATGGCGCAAAGTAGAGGCGATGTATCAGAGTTACCAGATAAAGATGCAGTAAGGCATTCTATCTTAAATACAATAAGAGCATTTAATATGAAGTTTAAAGATGAGTTTGGTACTTTAGTATGTGCTGCTGATGCTGCTGATCCATGGCGTAGAGATATATTTCCACACTACAAACACCAAAGAAGAAAAGGAAGAGTAGATAGTAAGATTGATTGGAGTGGTGTCTTTAATATTATGAGTGAGATACGAGAAGAACTTACAAAGAATATGCCATACAAAATTCTACACGTTGAGAAGTGTGAGGCAGATGATATAATCGCTACACTAGTTGCTATGAGAGAAGAAGACAAGTATCTAATAATATCTGGCGACAAAGACTTTATTCAATTACAACATTATGGTGATGTGTACCAATATAGTCCAATGTTGAAAAGTTTTATGGGTGAGAATGTAGATTCAGAAACATTTTTAAGAGAACAAATTATTAAGGGTGATAGATCAGACGGTGTACCAAACATATTAAGTCCAGATGATATATTTTTAAGAGACGAAAGACAGAAACCTATAAACAAAAAAAGATTAGCAGAGTGGGCTGATACGAATAATATACCTCTTGGTAGCGAAACAAGAAAGTATTTTGAACGTAATAAAAAATTAATAGATTTATCTATGATACCAGAAGACATTAAAACAAGTATTATAAATAATTACAAGAACTATAAAGATAATGACAGATCGCTACTGTTACAATACTTTATAGATAATAAGCTAAAAGCATTGATTGAAAACATTAATGATTTTTGATAACATATATATGGAGAAATAAAATGGCTGAAGAAAGAGCAAGAAACCCTAACCTGATATCACCAAAAGCAATGGAAGCAATGGCTCGTACTGCAGGTTCAGGCAAAGAGTTAATTAGTGAAATCTTTACCAGAGTTAATAACGCTAAAGTAAAGGCAGATAAGATCGCTGTATTAAGACAAAACGATACACCAGGATTGAGAATGATCTTAAAAGGTGCCTTTGATCCAAACATACAATGGGATTTACCTCCTGGAGTACCTCCGTTCATTAGGAACGAAGTACCAGAAGGAACACAACATACATGGTTGGAAAATGAAGCAAAAAGGTTATATAACTTTGTAAAAGGTGGTAACAACGAACTTACCAAAATAAGAAAAGAAACTTTGTTCATACAAATATTAGAAGGCTTACATCATAAAGAAGCTGACGTATTAATAGATGTAAAGAATGGAACGCTGAATAAGACTTATAAAGGTCTAACAGCAGATATGGTTAAAGAAGCATTTGGCTGGAACGCTGAATTTTTAAGACCATAGAATCATAGTAAATAAAGGGTGCGACACTTGATGTTCACCCTTTGTTCCCCCCTAAATCCTAGTAAATACTAGCAAAATAATTGTTGACAATCCCTCTATTATAGTGTATATTATAAATATGAAAGAGAGAAATATATAATGAAAACATTGATAATATTTTTGACGATATTATGGTTTGGTTTAACCGCCTTAAATAATTCAGTTAAAGCAGATGAGTATAACACAGCCGTAATCGGTCATGTTGTATCAGAAACAATTAAAGGTACCGACATGGACCACCAGAAATTGTTAGAAGCAGAAATGAGTAAAATGGCACACACATTTGCCTTACAAATGGTAGGTGTGTTAGAAAAGCACTTACCTTATATTATGGATTCCGTAATGACACAGTTAAGACTTGACCTTGATAAGAAACACAAATGCTTATTATTAAAAGATTCTAAAATCGGGGACAAAGAATGCCAAGACAAAAAAACACAGCAGTGATAAAAAAAGTATTAAAACGAGAACTTGTAAGTAATCGTAAATATAAGACTACTTACAAAGACATCAAAAAGTATTTTAAGATTATTAATAAAGCTGTATTCAGTAATTTATTATCACCTTTCAATGATGTTTTAATTAAAAAAATTTATAGTGACGAAACAAAAAAGAAGTGTTATGGTCAAGTGATAGCTTGGGAGTGGAAGAGAAAAGGTACCAGAGTTTATCATTTAGAAATGTTACCATATTACAGAAATAAAAAAGACTTTGTGGACACTTTAGGACACGAAATGGTACACCTATACCAAATGGCCAATGTAGGTGATACTGGAAATCATAACAAACTATTTTATAGTTTTAGGCCAAAATTGAACAGAATAGGTTTAGACCTATAGAAAGATATATTATGAGTGGAGTGAGAACAGGGAAAGAATTAGACCCTTATTTAAGAGGTCGTATTGGTGAGGCTAGAACACAATTAGAACAATTAATCAAACCAAGTAATCCAACGGGTACAAAAAGAACTTATTATCTAGGTAACTTTAGAAAAGATGTGCTAGATAATTTTACAGAAAAACAATCTAACAAAATATTTGACGCTATGGCAAAACTACATAAGCATGTACATCTATTTCAAAAGAAAGTACCAAGTTTTACAGATGCTGATGGTGTAGAGTGGTCAGGTTACGAATATATTGCGATTAAAAAATGAAGACACTAAAAACTATAATTAGAACATTAATGGTTGTAACCATAGTAACCTTTTGTGGATTTACTTGGAATCATTATCAAACATTAGCACAAGATAATTTACCACAAAGACCAAACTTTGAACATAGTAATAACAAACAATTTTTAGATAATGTAAAACAGTGTGTTGACTATGTTTATTTCTATAATAATGTAGAAGAAGTAAACCTAGAACTATTACTAGCACAAGCAGCATTAGAGTCTGGTTGGGGTAATAGTAGATTTGCTAGAGAAGGTAATAACCTATTTGGTATACGAACATATAATCTAAAAGAACCACATATGTTACCCTCAAACAATCCAAAGAAGTGGGGTGTAAAAGTTTATATGCACGAATGTGATAGTGTATTGAACTATATAAATGTACTAAATAATGGTAGTGCTTTCAAAGAGTATAGACAGATGAGAGAAGACGGTATAACTGACCCTTTCTTACTAACAGAAACACTTGACGCATACGCAGCTGATAAAGACTACTTCTCAAAAGTCAAAAGTATATTAAGCAAAATTAGAAAAGACTATCAATAATATGTTTCTAACGATATTAACATTTTTATCGGCCATATCTATATCTGTTATAGCGGCTGGGTATTCAATCATAGGTCTAGCGACATTGTTTGCTGGTGCTGTAATACCTATTATATTAATGGGTTCAGCATTAGAAGTTGGTAAACTTGTTGCGGCCAGTTGGTTATATCACAATTGGAATAGTGATGTACCACGCTTACTCAAAGCATATCTATTTTCTGCTATTATAATCTTAATCTTTATTACATCTATGGGTATCTTTGGTTTTTTATCTAAAGCACACCTAGATCAAGTCAAACCAACATCAAGTAACAATATTAAAATAGAATTATTAGACAATCAAATTAAGTCACAACAACTTATTATTGATAGATCACAAAAGACATTAACACTATTAGATAAGGCATTAGAAGTTTACATAGATAAAGAATTTGTAACTAGAGGTCTTAAAGAAAGAAAGAAACAAGAACCAGAAAGATTAGAATTAAATACAGCAATCAAAGAAGCAAGTAATGAGATTGCTAAACTATCCGAAGAAAAAGGTGTATTAAGTTTAGAACAAAATAAAATAGAAGCAGAAGTAGGACCAATTAAATATGTGGCAGAGTTAATCTATGGCGAGAATGCACAAGATAACTTTGACAAGGCAGTTCGTATAGTAATATTGATACTCATATTTGTATTTGACCCATTAGCTGTACTTCTATTGATAGCGGCCAATATATCATTAAGACAATGGCGAAGAAAAAGAGAAATTGCTAAAACAGAAAAACAATATACTTTAGAACAAAAACTAGAGAAAGAAAAAAAGAAGGCAGAAAGATTCAAAGAAAAGAGTAGAGATTATAAGAAGATGGTTGCTCAGGTAGCAGATTTAAAAGACCTTTCGCCAGATGAAGTTAAACTAAAATTAGATCAAATATATGATTGGAATGATAAGAGCTAGTATTAGTATATTATTATTGATTCTATTAAGTGGCTGTTTTGGAGGTACACTGTTTCAATTGGGCCCTATACCGGTTAAATCTGGTGATATAATAACTAAACCTTTCACCAAATCTATACTTGACAAAGAGCAAAAAAAGTGATATATTATATACTATGGAAACAAAAATACATATACCAATAGAAGTTAAAAGACTTGACGCACTTGCTAGTGCGTGTAAGAACGCCGCTAGTGATGACTTCAAAGAACTATGGTATAAGAAGTTAATAGAACTAGCAAAAAAATATAAACTAATGGACTATGTGACAAGAAAGTTGATACACTAATGAATATATTTTATGTACATAAAGACCCTGTGGTTGCTGCGAAAATGCTTATTGATAAGCATGTAGTAAAA
>ENA-OWPI01001825-OWPI01001825.1-marine-metagenome-genome-assembly--contig:-NODE-1825-length-22042-cov-3.129524_pt1 | contig 22042 bp, 17 predicted proteins | sample MGYA00238138_ERZ651775 | MGnify/ENA primary metagenome ERZ651775 (study PRJEB26906, sample SAMN06265043) | marine metagenome | isolation source: Helgoland LTER site | place: Germany:Helgoland, sampling...
TGGCTAAACGAGAAGTCCTATACCATTCTACTAGACTAATATCGCGCTCATACTCACCTGTGGGAGTTCTTGCCAAAAATAAGTGTGGAAAACAATAGAGAGAGTTTTTTTTTTTGGGATCTGATCAGAAAAAACATCCCAATGGGACCGGTTTTGATCTAGTTTGCTTTCAAACTACACAAAGCAGCTCCCTTACGGCATCGACTCATCCCATCCATCCTACAAGAAGAAAGAACATTAACCACACCCTGATGTCACGACTTCGTGTGGGAATAGCTCATCTGAAGTCAATTGAAATACTGTCCAAGAGTGAGGTCCACGAGCTGTTCGCGCCGTTGAAGGCAGTGTCTTCTTCTCTAGCAAAAGCGGTTGGCAGCCACTGTGTTGATGGTCATGAATTGATCAAACCTCTTCCCAGCACCTTTGTCTACTCCGAACAGTCCTCGCAAGAGGGGCTTAAGTCTCTGCTCGAGCAGGGAGAAGGGGTTTATTGCCTAACGAAAACGCAGCTTGACAAGATATTTGGCTCTAGCGACGAAACTATTGACATCGACCACAAGCTCCTACTCGCTTCATCTCAACTGTCCACCACCCCTGAGCTCCCAATCACCTCCCACCAAGTGTCCCCACAATCACCGTCCCATCCAAACTCGGCTATCTCCTTCCCTGAACCCCCAAGTCCCGTCTCTATCTCTTCTCTTTTACCTTCTATAAAAGAAACCGCTCTCTCAAACAATACTGTTCTGACTGCCCCTCCCCCACTCCTCGCCCTGCAAAAAGACGCTCGGGTGCTCCCAGAAGATGGGCGTCGATTTTTCGAGGCTTGTGGGGAGCCATCTTCCTCCTCGGAGGGCATGTCAGTTTTGAGCGACTTAATCCGCGAGAAAGGGGGGACGTACTTCGCGAAGATGGTGCATCCGACGCACGGAGGTACACCGCTTCATGTCGCCGCTGGAGTCGGTAATGCTGAAGTATGCGAATGGCTTCTGGATCACTGCGACGTGAACGCGCGCTCTTTCAATGGGAGTACACCACTCCATTGGGCATGCGGATCAGGCTCACTCGACGTTACGCACCTCCTTTTGGCCAACAATGCTGATACAGAGATCGTAACGTATACATGGACTCGTGAGACGTTCGGGAAGGACAGCGGCCAGACCGCTGCCTTCTGGGCCGCAGAAAGTGGGTACTGGAAGTGCGTGGAAGCGATTTTAAATCTTCGTCCTATGGCAGCGACTGAGGTGGACGAGCGTGGCGCCGGGTTGGTGGACGTTGCGGTGAAAGGTTTACAATTTGGGGTGAAGAAGCACGTGGATGCATTTCTTGAGGGGGACGGGGTGTTTTTTCTTCGGGTCAAGGAGGAGCAAGTAGTTTCAAAGGTGCTTTGATGAAAAAAAGTAATTATGTCGAGCACACGCATATCCCCAGGTGGCTCTTTACCCCTTCCTCTTTTCCAGGAAGTCAATCTTCATTTCTGGGACTTCCTGGAAGCGTATGTAGCTACATCCTCGAGATCTAACTACGTGCTAAACATCGGGGCGAGAGACGGGAAAGACCACGACCCTACCTATGATTTATTTTCCCTCCATGACATGGACGGAATAGAGTTTGAGGGTGGTGACCATGTCAAGGTGAGAAAGAAAAAAGTTCTGAAAAGTTCTGCACCTCATCATCCTCGCGCTAATATTTTCGCCCCACGATTTAATGTTTTCGCAGGAAGATCTTTACCGCAATGTGGCGACTTTTAAAGGGGACGTAACTGTCAGCTGGGGTTATTTGACCATGAAAGTTGTGGAGGAGACGCTGGCCAACGCTGGGGTCAGAATGGATCCTGACGTCTTGAAGATGGACATAGATTCTTACGATGCTGATCTCCTCGAGAAGATACTGGACCTTGGATACCGCCCAAAAGTTATCATGGTTGAGATGAACCCTGATATCCCTCCCCCTATAATTTTCCGGCAATCTTATTCAACCGATAATTTTTATAGGAAGAAGGTCTTCGCTGGAAATTATGGCGCATCAGCAAGCGCTTGGTATGAGTTGATGAGTGCTAAGCATGGGTATGGCATTGTTGCAATGGAAGTATACGATAGAACTTACACAGGTTGTCCCAGGTGCGAACACAATATTTGGTTCGTGGCAGGGGAATACCTCAAGGAGAAGGGCTACAGAGTTGCGACCCATGAGGACATGATGGACGAATATTGGAGAGCCCATTACTCTGCAGACGGCCTCCAGTGCATCCACCTAAAGTCGCCGTGTATTCTTGGCAGCATAGGCCGTTTCAATGAGCAATCTGGTGCTACGGGTCTGGCAGGCGAAGAGCCCAAGAAAGCCAAAATATCCAAGTGGCTTGCCGAATGTGCCCAAGAGGTCACTGCTGAGAATTTTATGAACGAGGTTCTGCCCGCACAAATGAAGCAAGCATGCTACGCCCCTGATGACCCATGCACATTTCTCACAGGTATCCATAATGATTGCTAGAAGAAGTAAAAAATGTTAAAAAAATGTTAAAAATTGGATGAAGACCGCTAAGAATTTGTTCACACATTATGAACATATTCTCTTGTGAATTTATTAGAATGAAAAAAATACCAGTGTTAGTGTTTATGTTTATGAACAAATTTTTTATCAGATACAAACATACAAACTACAAAAAGAAAAAGTTCGAAGTTCGAAGTGTTGACTCAGTCAAATAAGGCAACTGCAAAGTGGAAAAAAGTTACTTTATTTGTCCAGACGAAAAATAAAATGTCGGGAACAGTAGTTCCAATCAACGATGAAACCCCCGAACCAGTTTTGGAACAAAACATAGCAAGCACTGTTCCAGAAGGAGGTGCAACTTCAGCTGGAAAGCCAGGAGATTCACCAAAACCTACCACCACACCCTCCTCAGCAATATCACCCAAAAGTAGTCCTGTTCCTTCCTCCCCTACAAGATCACCCACTAGCCCGAATAAAAAAGGGGAAAAGATTCTGAGGAAGACAAAGGACGAAACACCTGAGCAGCGCAAGCTTCGCAAGGAACAGGAAGCTCGGATTAGCCAGCGTCGAGGTTCAAGGAGAAAGAGCAGTAGTGCTGTAACACCCGCATCACCAAGCGAAGTTACCAAGCCGAAGGTGTATTCACCGGAGGAGCGTGCTGAGCTCACTAAAAAATATGAAAAGTTTTGTCGTAGCATTTTTTTCTCTCGATGGGGTTTCGTTCATGATGATATAAGAGAAGAGGTTGAAGAACTGAGGAGGTTTGTACGCACTATGGAGGGGGAGGAAGAGTCAAATCGAGCATTCAGGGGACACCGAGTTTGGATGTGCCACTTGCTAGTGACCCTGTTCGAGTGAGTAGAACTATGTGCACACTATGTGCAGGGCAGTTGAAAAAAAAAGCAACTGACCTAGGACAGCGTAGTGGAAAAGCGCACACTGCCGCCCAAAGCTATGGTTTCTTCATTTCAATAATTTTCGCCTGCACTTCTAACCTTATTTTTCGATTTGTGCACGCACTCAGCAACAACAAATTCGTTTACAAGGATCGACTGGACAGTGTGAGTCATATTCCGCTGGACAAACTGATGGATTCTCAAGCCAAAATAATCGGGCAAAATTTCAATCGAATACTTCAGGAGTGCGGCAACAAAGCGGAGGAAAGCATTTCGCTTTTCAAAGAGGAATATCCTGCGATGCGACTTCTTGGAGATGAGTGTGTTTGGTTTGACCCTGCTCTCAGAGCTGTTATCCTGGCTGTTCAGAGGGACCTTATCATCTTTTATTGGGGCAAATTCAAATGGTTTTTTTTTCTTTCCTTTTTCTGTTCTTTCTTGTAAGTTGTTGTTAAGTATACAAAGAAGAGCTCTGAATATAATCGGACTTGCTAACTCAAATGCTCTCTCGCCATGACACAGTTTTTGCATCTTGTTGGAGCTAATGTCTTGTCGTCTGGGGTGCTGTTGGAGGGGCATACCTTGTCCCGGGCTTGGAGAGACGGCAGGGGGCGGGGGGTGAGGTTTTGAATAAATGTGCTACCGCCGAAGATAATTGTCGTGTAGCCCAAAATTTGAAAGATGAATGGAAAACCTTTTCGTGCTGGACTTGCATCCAACTACTCGAATTTATTCTACTCAACGACGGCAATGTTATTGTTTCTTATTCCATAACTGCAATTATTCTTCCATCTTGTCTTATCGCATTCAACAACTCTCCTCGTCGCTATCGCTTCCAAAAGCATCAAACGTATTGGTCGTCTTTGGTGCTTCTTTCTGCGGTTTGAGAGATTTTTCCTTCTCGGCTATTATCCTCTTATCCTGTTGTCTAACTGCGCCCCCTCCCCCCTCCACCAACCCCGATCCATTGGTACGGGGCGCGAGCTTGAGTGGAGCTCGAGTGGCGGTCACGATCTTGCCGGAGCTAATACCATTGGCAGCGGAACTATTCTGAGAGTTTACAAATCGGCGAGAGAGACCAGTGCCCTTGTTGCTATCAACATGGTTGCTTCCAAACCGACCCGAGACGCCACTGTCGAAATCGCTCAATCCGTTGTCTCCCAATCCTTTCCCTAAACGCTTCCTGACAGGCTGTTCCGGAACAACTGCCCTCTCTAGTGCCCTCCCAACAGCTGATTGCTGAGGTTCGGGCAGCCCCACGGGCGTTTTCACTTTGTAAGCGACAGAAAGCAACGGCTCAGGAGTTTTGCTGTCGCCAAATCGAACACAATGTATATACCGGTTGGGCTCCGGGTCAAAGCTCTCCGTCTTGATGTTCCAAAATTGAGCATACTCATGAACAATGATCCTCATGTCTCTGTTCATTTTTGGCAGTGAGCAGCTGGCATTTCCACTGCTTAAAAACTCCTTCCACTTACGCTCGATCTTCATCACGAATGCAACGTTATCCGTCGCGTATCCCTTTAGCGCATCATTGTAGACAACTTTAGTGAGCTCATCCTCAAAAACGCTATCGCTTCTGGTCCTGCGCTCATCTTTTCGAATCCCAAAGGCATCGGCAAAGCGCTGATTTCTCTTGAGCTGCCCGTCGCTGGGGGGCGGCGGAGGCTGGCGATCATTCGACAAGGTAGATACGGGGGTGGTGACCGTTTTCGTTGCGGTGCTGACGCCGCCATAATCCTCGAACCCAAAAAATGCGGTTTTACGGGCCTCCTCCCTTCTCTTAGCCTCTTCGCGAGCCTTCCTTTGTTTCAGTCTCATGGCCTCGTCCGCACCTGCGTTTTTGAACATGGCAGATAAAGTAGACGACGCGGGGTGTTTCTTCTTCGGCTTGTCGCCAATTTTGTTCTTCTCGTTGTTTTTGTCTTGGGTATTTTTTGAGGTGGTGGTGGTTGCAGCAGTGATGGAGGTTTCTGCCGTTACTCTTCGATCTGGTTTAGACCGCTGAATCCCCTCTCCAAGCGCTGGAAAACTTTCCCCTGCTCTATTATCACGACCGCCATTCATCGCATTCCCGCTGGTTGCAGTCCCGTCGATTCCGCCCCGGAGATCGGGACGCTGATCATTGTCGACGATGGAGAGGCCAGGTTGAGAATACACTCCTGAGTTTATCAACACGCTAGAGGGTGTAATATGGCGGGCTGGGCGGTTGCGGTCTCTGTTGACTGCATCATTATTGGTCGCCTCGTGAGCCAGGTATTGCTCCTCAAATGTATTGATAAATTCGTTTCTCGCACTATCCGTCACATCTTCGGTGGGCTCCCTTTCATTAGCAGGCGAATTTCTGTTGCGATCAAACAAGGCTTGCAGCAATGACCTCGCCTGATTTTGCAGTAGCTCGGCACGACTCAGCCCAGTCCTATCCTGCCTCTCGCGACCTTCCTTCTCCAATCGTTTCTTGTTCGAATTGTAAGCCTCAACGACATTCGCCTTTCCTAGTTTGTGCATCATGAGATAACTATCGAGGCACTTCATATCCGCAGGTTTTAAGGTTTCCCGGGTGAGCGGATTGATGAACGAAAGCTGACTGACCAAGTAGTACGCGAGAACTTTTCCGTCGAAATAGTGCGGTTTCCCCTCCGATAGAAGCTCGAAGGGGGGGTATGCAAGATCGCAGATGGAATCAAGTGAGATTGGATCCTGCGTCGACTCAGGGAGCTTCTTCCACCATTTCTTCTTGCTCTTTTTATTTTTGCTGTTGTCGTTTTCATTTGCTTTGTTTTTTTCGTTTTTTGTTGTTGTCGAGGTGCTGCTGCTAATGTTCCCATGTTCCTGTACACCATTAAACTTGGAATAGCTGGTCTTAACAGTGATAGAGATCGCAGACAAACCGTTCCCGTTCTCACTCTCACTTTTTTCTCCTGCCTTTTTTGCAATTTTGAGGTTCTCCACAACTGCCGGGGCAGACGTGGGATCCTCAAAATTTACATAAGCCGAGTTAACCCCCAACTTTTTGTATTTGAGAGAGATTTTGTTAATGATGGCTCCAGGAAGTAGCGACAAGACGTACTCTTTGATGGTGGTCTCGGTAGCAGGTTTCTGGACGTTTGCAATGTAGAGACAGGGAAAGTCACTCATCTTAGCGGTAGAGGCCAATGCCGTGATGTTGTTTGAATTGAGACCTTGCACCTTTGCCTTCTTCTTCTTCTTCTTCTTCTTTTTCTTGTTGTCATTGTCCTTCTCTCCTTTGTCATCTTTGTCTTTGTCTTTGTCTTTGTCTTTGTCTTTGTCTTTGTCTTTGTCTTTGTCTTTGTCATTGCCATTGTCATTGTCCGTGTCTTTGTCCTTCTTCTTCAACTTCGCAACTTTCCCTTCTAACGCAGGCGTAAACTCAGCTACTACCGGTCTCACTATTTGCTTCTTGGGTGGCGCAGCCCTCACCATTGTTGATGCCATTTTACTGATGTCAAAACCACCCACATCGTCTGACTCGACATAGCTACTTTCTTTAGTTGTAGGGGGCGCGTTTGGTTTCTCTTCGGATTGAGGTGGAGGAGGAGGGAAAGGAGGATTTGCTACTTTTATCGCAGCCCGAATCTCCTTGAATTTCAGAACACAGTCCTTCACATTCCGCCCCAGCCGTTCAGCTATCATTGCCCAACGCTCTTCTTTCTCATACTTGGACGCCGGGAAGATCGCCAGAGCGTCGTGTAGGGCTGTAACGTCGTCATCAGACCACACCATTGACATCGTTCGTTCGTTTCTGTAGAGGAATTTTTTTGATTATTTCCTCTTCGGAAGGATGACGAGCCAAAAAACCTTATTTCAAATTGTATGGCGTTGTACTGTTATTCGCCTAATTTCTTCCGCACCTCATCTCCTATCTATAAAAATTCCCGTTGTTAAACTTGTATAGGGCCATGAATCTCGCCAAAAACCACATTTTGGGGGTTGCAAGCGTTTTTGCTTTCATGATGTTTTTCTTGGACATGAGGCTGTTTTTTGCAGTGTCTCCTAGTGGCGAAGCCGATGAGGCTTTCAGCACAACGACTCCGGTGGAGAATGAAAACCTAGGTAAGTATAATATCGAGAAGGCACAGAACTTAATTGATAATGCCGAGAACAAGGCAGATGAATTGTTGCGAGCTGCAGATGAGCTGATAAAGAGTCAGGAAGATGCGGCGGCAGTGGCAGCAGCTGCGGCAGCGGGTGCGGCTGCATTAGGATCAGCAACGGCGCCTGGAGGGGATACTGACCATGGTAGCAATAATGAGCTTGGCAGTGACACGAGGCCAGCTGGAAAGGATGCAAACTGCCCACCACTTGAGTATGAGAAGCCCACTTGGAGTGACTTAGCGGATCCTAGTGGGCCGAAAAACATGCACCTCCCTTCTTATTCGCCGGTACTTCCCGAATTTAGCGATAGGAACCAGTTTCTGATCAATGCTGCCTCTCAGTCCAGCGAAGATATATTCAGTTTTGATACATTTTTCAAAGGCAAGACGGACGGTGTTTTCTTGGAAATGGGGGCCCTCGACGGCCATAAATTCAGCAACACAATCAAACACGATAAATACTTGAAGTGGCGAGGAGTTCTTATCGAGCCTCACCCAGATAACTACAATGCACTCAAGAAAACAAGGGCAGGACAGGCACTATTCCATGCAGCGTCATGCGGAGAATGTATGCAGGTTCACTTTGCGAAATCTGCCGAGAATGCCGTGGGAGGAATTTGGGAGTTCATGACGGAGCGCTTCAAGAGGGTGTGGTTCCCGTCTGGCAATACCAACCCGATTCCTTTGACTTGCATGCCTCTGCATCTCATATTAGAGACTGTCAAAGTGAATCATGTCAACTTTTTCAGCTTGGATGTGGAAGGCGCCGAGCTAGAAGTTATCAAAGGAATAGACTGGGACAGATTCTCTTTCGACGTCATGGTTATGGAGAGGGACAACCCAAAGAGGGCCGACCCGGACTTGGAAACTCTCAGTGATACCGCTCAGATTATCGAGATTCTCACTTCAAAAGGTTATCGTGTCTACGATGATCATCACGGCGATGTACATCTTGCGAGTTCGCACGACCGCAACATCTGGATAGTAAAATAAAACATAAAATAAAACATACACGCCCACCCAGGAGAATTATAAAAATATGTGGTTGTTCTTTTGGTTCTATTAGTAAGTGCTCAGAGCAGTGCACTCCAAAGCCGTGTTGTGCTCAATTCATCGTCATCATCATATTCAGCTTTATTCGACGTCGACGCATCCTTCATCGAGGACACAACCCAGACCCGGCAAATGGCTGGAGACAAAGAAGCCCTTCCCCACATTACTCAGCCACAAACAACACTCAGAGTTCGTCAGAAGAAAGTTTTTTTACAGTCCCATGAATCTTTTACCCATATTACACAAGGAGCTACTTTTTTTGATTTAAATAATACGCATTGAACTTATAATCCGCATTGAACATTTACACAATTTTTTTCCGTTTCCGTGAGTCAGCAAAGCCAAACAAAGTAAATAAGAGTTGTTTACGATGAATGCGCTGATATGCGTCTTCCTGCTAGCTGGTGTATCAAGGTAAGTGAACTAGTTAGACTTTAACTCTCTGTATCTTGCAGGATAACCAACCCAAAACTCTGGATTTTTGTCGCTCACCTTACCATGCCCTACAGCTTCAGAACACCATCATTTCACCTTCCTGCCTTAACGACACGTACCAAATCACCCATTTCCACGTTGGTTCGATCCCCTCGTAAGACATGGGGTTTGAGTATGTCTACCACTGGTAAGTGTGTGTCGATTGTGTTTTGAAGGGATAAAAAGAGAATTATATTTGGAAGTACGGCGCGTAATAGGAGAACAAATTGCTTGTAACCCCAACCTTCAAATATGTATTGAGTTCCTCCCGTTGTTGTTGACCTCTAACCCTCGCCATTTAACGCACGTTCTCCCCCCACAATTTTCATCTGTAGAGGAACCAGTGTCTATCGGTGGTAGCGGCGGCGGTTTCTTCACCGCAACTAATAGCGAAAACCGTCGGATTGTGCCCGATGACGCGAACTCTCGGCCCGTCTTTAAGGTTGTCTATGTAGTCCTTGAGTCTCAGTACCAATCCTCCATGACTGCAGCTGTCAAGCGAATCAACGCTGGTAGCAAGAACATGGCTGTGGAGTGTGTTGGATACTTGTTGGAAGAACTGAGAGACGAGGCCACCCTTAAAGCGTTCGAAGATGACGTCGCGAGTGCAAATGTCTTCATTGGTAGCTTGATATTTGTGCAAGAGCTCGCCGAAAAGGTGGTCTCTGTTGTGCAACCTGCTCGTGATAGACTCGACGCCGTCCTCGTCTTCCCCTCGATGCCCGAGGTGATGCGCCTGAACAAAGTTGGCTCTTTCACGATGAAGAACCTCGGCCAGTCCAAGTCCGTCATTGGAGACTTCATGAAAAAGAAGAAGCAGGACGACGGGAGCAGTTTTGAGGAGGGTATGCTGAAGCTTTTGAGGACTCTACCCAAGGTGCTGAAATTTCTCCCCAGCGACAAGGCTGCTGATGCCCGCACCTTCATGATGTCTTTCCAATATTGGCTTGGCGGCAGCCCCGAGAATCTCGAGAGCTTCTTGCTAATGATTGGCCAGGACTACGTCGAGGACGTGAAGAAGATGATGGGCGATAAGGAAAAGTTCAAGGCAGAGGACCCTGTCTTGCTCCCGGACAAGGCTATTTGGCACCCAGTTGCACCTAGTATTGTCTTCGAGAACGTCGATAGCTACAACGAGTGGTACAACAAAGAACACTGCCCCGAAGCCTCGATCGATGTAACCACCTCCCCTACTGTCGGTATCATTCTCCAGAAGAGCCACATAAACACCAAGGACGACACTCATTATGTGTCGTTGATTTCCGAGCTTGAGTCTCGGGGATCCCGAGTCGTATGCATTTACTCCGGGGGTTTGGACTTCAGTGGCCCCGTGGAGGAGTTCTTCTACGATAAGAATGGCAACGCTGTTGTTGATAGCGTGATCAATCTCACCGGTTTTGCTCTTGTTGGCGGCCCTGCTTCCCAGGACCACGCCAAAGCCGTCTCCGTCCTTAGCAAGCTCAACCGCCCCTACATCTGCGCTGTTCCCCTCGTCTTCCAGTCTTTCGAGGAGTGGCAGTCCTCCGAGCTCGGCCTGCACCCTATTCAGGTCGCTCTTCAAGTCTCATTGCCCGAGATTGATGGGGCAATAGAGCCCATAATCTTTGCAGGAAGGGAGGGGGCCACCGGAAGGAGCGTTCCCCTGGCGGACAGGGTTAGCCTGCTCGCGGACAGGGCCCTTAAGTGGAGCAATCTTAGGAAAAAAGAGGTGCGTGCGTTGATAGTTGCCGATTCAATTGCTTTGCGAAGTGAAACATATTTTCAACCCTCACAGATTTATGCTCATGCTCATACATAACATCCTTCTTCGCGCTCGCTTCGCACGCCACGCCACGCCACGCCGTGGACCATACATATATTCACAGAACAAGGACAAGAAGGTTGCTATTACGATTTTTTCGTTCCCCCCTGATAAGGGCAACGTGGGTACCGCTGCTTACCTGGACGTCTTCAGCTCCATTGGCGCTGTGATGAACGAACTCAAGGGGAAAGGTTACACCATCGAGGGAATGCCCGAAACAACTGAGGAGCTTATCGACGAGATTCTGAACGATAAAGAGGCCAAAATGGCCTCTCCAGAGCTCAACGTCGCGTACCGAATGGGCGTGGATGAGTACCAGGAATTGACACCCTATGCTGCTGACCTGGAGGAAAACTGGGGTCCTCCCCCGGGCAATCTCAACAGCGATGGACAAAATCTCGTCGTCTATGGAAAGCAGTTCGGAAATGTTTTCATCGGTGTGCAGCCCTCCTTTGGGTACGAGGGAGACCCAATGCGACTCCTCTTTGCAAAGTCTGCGTCTCCACACCACGGATTTGCAGCATACTACACATACCTGGAGAAAATCTTTGGTGCTGATGCTGTTCTGCACTTTGGCACACATGGAAGCCTGGAGTTTATGCCTGGAAAGCAAGTTGGCATGAGCGGCCAGTGTTACCCTGACCGCCTGATTAACAGCCTCCCTAACATCTACTACTATGCCGCGAACAACCCCAGCGAGGCGACGATTGCCAAGAGACGCTCCTACTCTGCGACCATCAGTTATTTGACTCCCCCCGCAGAGAATGCCGGATTGTACAAGGGACTGAAGGAATTAAAGGAGCTTATTAGCAGCTACCAGGGCCTCCGCGAAAACGAGGGCCGCGGTCCTGCCATTCTCAACTCGATCGTTAGCACTGCCTGGACTTGTAATCTTGATAAGGACATCAAGGACCTCCCCCCCGTTGAGACTTTTGACGGCAAAGAAATAACCTTCGAGGAGCGCGACAGTATTGTTGGCAAGGTCTATCAGCGCATCATGGAAATCGAGAGCAGACTCCTTCCCTGCGGCCTTCACACTGTGGGGGTGCCGCCCACAGCCGAAGAGGCCATTGCGACGCTGGTTAACATCGCCCAGCTTGACCGTCAAGAGGACAACATTGAGAGCCTCAACCGCCAGATCGCTGCTTCTATCGACCGCAACATCGACGACATCTATCGCAGTGCCAACGCCGGTGTTCTCGAAGATGTTGAGCTCAACCAGAAAATCGTGGAGGCATCGCGTGCTTCTGTCCGAGCCCTGGTGATGGAGTCTACTGATTCGGACGGTCGGGTGAAGGAGGTCAAAAGTCCTCTCGACGAGATGGGCAAGATGTTTGGAAATCTCATGGGGCAGAAGAGGGGATATGTCCGGGCCATTGTCGACGCCGGATTCTCAAAAATCAATGCAGAAAAGCTGACACCCCTCTTCACCTATTTGGAGTTTTGCCTGAAGCAAATTGTAGCCGACAACGAGCTGGGTGCCCTATCGGATGCTCTCGACGGTACCTATATCGTTCCAGGTCCCGGGGGAGACCCAATCCGCAACCCCGACGTTCTCCCGACGGGCAAAAACATGCACGCTCTTGACCCTCAGTCTATCCCAACCATGGCAGCAGTCGAGTGTGCCGAGAATGTATGCAACAAGTTGTTGGAACGCCTCTACGCAGAGAACGACGGAATGTACCCTGAGTCAATCGCGTTCACACTGTGGGGAACAGACAATATCAAGACCTACGGCGAAAGTCTCGCTCAAGTCTTGTCCCTTGTCGGAGTCAGGCCTGTCGCCGATTCCATCGGAAGGGTGAACAAGGTTGAGTTGATTCCTTTGGAGGAGCTCGGCCGCCCACGCATCGACGTCGTCGTCAGTTGCAGCGGAGTCTTCCGCGACCTTTTCATCAACCAGATGAACCTACTCGATAGGGGCATTAAGTTGGCGGCCGAGGCGGATGAACCGCTAGACCAGAACTTCGTTCGCAAGCATGCGATCGAGCAGGCTGAGGAATTGGGCACTTCTGTCAGAGATGCTGCCTGCAGAGTCTTCAGTAACTCGGCGGGCAGCTATTCTGCAAATGTTGGTTTGGCCATCGAGAACGGAGGGTGGGAAAGCGAAGACCAGCTTCAGAACCAGTTTTTGGAGAGGAAGGGATTTGCTTTCAACGCAGACACGCCTGGTATGATGAAGCAGCAGGCAGATCTTTTCAAGAGTGCCCTCAAGACTGTTGACGTGACCTTCCAGAACCTTGACAGCAGCGAGATCAGTCTCACGGACGTATCCCACTACTACGACTCTGATCCCACCAAGGTCGTCCAAAGTCTTAGGGACGACAAGCGCAAGCCCTTGAGCTTCATGGCTGATACCACCACAGCCAATGCGCAAGTCAGAACTCTCAGCGAGACGGTCAGGCTCGACGCCAGGACCAAGCTATTGAACCCCAAGTTCATCGAAGGGATGCTCGCTACAGGGTACGAGGGAACGAGGGAGATCACCAAGCGCCTGAGGAACACCCTTGGTTGGAGCGCAACTGCCGGAGAAGTTGACAATTTTGTTTATGAGGATGCTAATGATACCTTCATCAAGGACGAGGAGATGCAGCAGCGGCTGCTCGACACCAACCCCAACGCTTTCCGAGACATGGTGACAACATTTTTGGAGGCCAACGGCCGTGGCTACTGGGATACCGACGATGACAACATCGAGAAGCTCCAGGAATTGTACCAGGAAGCGGAAGATAGGATCGAGGGTGTGTAACGGGGAATGGGTTGAAAATGAAATGCTAATGAAAAACGAAATGCTATAAGCTGGCTAGGTTTGAAAACCGGATATTTTATACCTGCCTTTGTTATTCTCGGCCTTTGCCACTATATTCCCGCCCTTCCTGCATGCACGTTTTTATAACCCTAACCCTTTTTCACCCTAACCACATCTTCAGCACACACAAACACAATAAATGACAATAAAATAGCCAAAGGAGTGTGTAGCGATAGAAACACTTTGGTCATGCAATAATAGCTACTTAACAGTACATTTTACAGCTGAGCGAACGCGCTAGTGTACGTAGGAACCATGAACTTAATGGCGGCAAAGGCTGTGTCTCCTCCAGTCTTCTCCAAAAGCTCCAAAGTTTCCGCAATTTCAACAACCAAATCGTCCGGTTTGAGTCCATATTCCATCTGATCGCCTAGATTTTTCCCGCTTTTACAGTAGAACAAATTTAAAATACCGAGAATCTGGCGGTAGTGGGGTATTAAAAGAGGTCCGACACCAGGATGGACGCGGCAGAGCTGCTTCAAAATAGTTATAACGCTCAATACCGTCCCCGGTTCCTTTGTTGCCAGAGCATATCGTATTGGCAGTATTAAGCTATCGACAGTGTCGGTAATAATCTGCTCATTTCCCCTCGCGTCGTCGATAAGCTCCTTGACAGCCTGATTTGCAATGAACTTGAAAGGGTTGTCTGTGCAGCGAAGTCCATCCATAAAAATAGGTAAGTAGTGCTCGTAATCAAGGTTGTGAAGGGGGCACATCCAGGAGAGTGCAAGTCCACTCGATCGGTGTTCAACAGAACAGGGAAGCTCTCCACGTGTGTAGCGCCGGGGGAGGAGGGAGGGAGGGACGTCCGAGTTTACTTTGTATGCATTTCCTTTCTTTGGTTTTTGCTGGGGCTTCGGCTTGCGATCCATGACAGCCTTGGTGTGTCGAAGTAGGTTACGCTGTTATCGCAGATTTGTATTTTACCCGGTTGCGCGTGCGTGTTAGCTGGAAGGGCAAGCAAAATGGCAACTTCCATGCGACTTCCAAATATACAACATACATGCCCTGCTCCAACAGGCAAAACACTACTAAAATAAAGCATTCAAAGAGAACTCACCTTCCGTACATGATCAAAAGTACTCCCTGGCTCAATTACCTTTGGGGTCATAAGTTGTTTCCTCGAAATTTCAGCGCCCACCACCCCGAACCCCCCAGGGTTTCTCCCCTGGAAACCTGAGCTTCGATTGCCCCTCCCACTGCTCGCCAAGGACACATTCCCCACACCGTCCTCTCCCCGTTCGTCGCTGTGATGCTGCTGTTGCTGTCGCATCGTCCGCCGCTTTGTAGTTGCCCTCATCAGTCGGTCCACCTTGTCATCGACTACAGAGAGCTGCTGTGCGAGAAGCTTCTTCCGGAGCTTCAGTTCATACATATCATTTCGTGAGGGAGGCATGTCAAAGGCCGGATGGTACGTGGGTTACCGTGTTCCCGGGGTTAATATTTCACGGATACGAATTTTAATTGCTGGAGGATGGATTCAATTTGTTGTCCCTGTTGTTGGGGCGGGCGAAGAACAACTCTAACGCTCACTTTCTCCAACACTCAAAAAACCTTGATATAGACGTTAATTTTTTACCCCTCTACCTACCCATCTATTTCCTATGGCAGAGGGTATGATGATTTCTAACCGGGGCGCAGGGGGTGATAACGGCGGGCCGATCGGTTCCACTGCTGCCGTCTCAATTGGAAACTATAAAGGTGTGATGCTGTGTAACCGTCCCTTCGCCGGAGCCTCGGGCGCAGCCGCCAAACAGCAGGCAAAGTCAGGCGGGGCCGGGGGCAGCTTCAAGTGCGGAACAGTGGAGAGTGCGTGGGGGAGCAATGTGAGCATCAGTGAACACCAGAAGCTGGTGAGCAAGATGAGCAAGAAGACGACTGTTCTGTCCAAGCACAAAAAGTGGCTGTCTGACCTCCAGAAGACGAAAGATGCGCTGCAGGAAGAGTACGTTAAAGAGTTGGAAGATAAGGAGAAGAAGAAGGTGAACTTCATGAGGAGGGAGGCAGAAATGAGGAAGGTGGTCAGAGGGACATTAGGGCCAATTAGGAAGGGTGGCACCCACGCCGCCGAGGAGAAGGCAGGGGACGAGGAGGAGGATGAACTTTCCCCGCGACTTGAAGCCGATGAGAAGGCAGCGTCCGGCGATTATGATGATGATGCAGCTGAACATGACAATGCTGGGGAGGAGAAAAAGACAAGTGAGGTTCCCCCCATCAACTTAAAAAAACATAGCACTAAAGCGGAGCCAAAGAAGCCTGCGTGGGCTCTCACAGAGGAGAAGGCGACTAAGCAGGAGGACGACGACTTGTTCGAGGAGGAGGAGGACCTGCTTGACTTTGCAGAGGGACTTGACTTTGACCGTTATGCTGATGACATGGAGTTGAGGATTTTGATGGACAAAGTGAAGGATAGGATTGGAGAACTCGAGTCAGAGAATATAAGCGAGGAAAGGATAATGGAACTGCTTCAGAAAGAGAGAGAGGAGAGGGCACTAACCGCTGAGAATTTGGCTGAGATGGAGGCAGAGTTCAAGAATGATGGGGTAGACAGGGACGAGGCCGACGAGGTTAAGAGCATCGCCGAAAGTGTTCGCAGTGAGGCCAGTATGAGGGAGGTCCATTCGCAAAAGTCACTGGAGCAGCTTGTCGCTAAAAGCAAGGCCAAGATGAATACCATGGAGCCCATTGCAGAGTTTGAGAAAGAGCTTGCAGAGCCAAGGGTTATCACTCACACCGAGGATGGGGGCAGCAGGATGAAAGAAAAGAACAATATATCGAAGCTCCCGTATATGAATCGGAATCCAGCCATCTAGGTTGCCTATTTGTGACATTGATTTGTTTGATAATAATGTGCGATGAAAGTGTCTTTTTGAGAGTGTTTAACCAAAAACGTTAGCGTCTTCTTTATTTCTTTCTTTACTTCCACGCCTGCCTTTTTCAACTGCTCCAACCGTCGTCGATCACAGACTTGATGATTTGGCGGCTTCTGTGGGGCCAGATCGGATGCGGCTCGGCACATGCGGCATCACTAAGTAGATTCGCTGCCTCCACGCTGCTGCAATTGTCGTTAACTGCTCTCTTAAGGACGCTCCTCACCACATTGAAGAGGCTGTTGTCCCAATCACGACTAAAATGACGGGAAATAGAGGGGTCGGCCATTTCACTCAAATCTCCCACACGCCCATATTGCTCATTGGCGCAATTTACTATCCCCATCCGATTGGCGACAAAGTCAGGAACATATAATATTCCATTTTTGCTCATTCCATAGTCATCGTTGGGGTCCTCTAACTGATTATTGGCAGCTCCGCAGACAATCTTTGCTTTAATTTTAGGCACTGTGTCCGCATTCAGCACACCACCGAATCCACAAGGAGACACAATGTCGCAGTCAGCAGACAATATTTCATTCTTCTCCTCCATGCTGGCGAGGGGAGACACGAGGGTCGCTTTGACCCTGTCTGAGCTCAAATTTGCTGCATCGTTAACCCTCTCTTTGTCGATGTCGCTGCATTTTACCATTGCCACGCCCTTCTCAAGCAAGAAACCGACCATAGCTCCGCCCACGTTCCCGAGACCTTGGACTGCAATTGTTTTGCCCTCAAGAGTTCCCATGTTGGCAAAATCGAGCGCCCCTTCCATGCTCGCGACAATTCCGTGCGCCGTTGGCACAGACGGATTTCCGCTGCCTCCGAGAGAGGGACTTATGCAAGTTGTATACCTCGTGTTTTGGAAAATCGTGTCCACATCGTCAACACAGATTCCGACGTCTTCAGCACCCACATAGCAACCTCTTATGGAGGTGACAAAGTCACCGTAAGCCTTCAGCAGTGACGTGCGATCTGCATCATTGAGGACAAACTCTCCATTTTCATTCCGAGGAGCTGCAATAACCCCTTTCCCCCCTCCCCACCAAAGTCCTGCCAGAGCGGATTTCCGTCCCATTCCTTGCGATAGGCGCAACCCATCGTTCACATAATCTTCAAAATCGTAATAGCATCGTAACCTCACCCCACCGCATCCCTGACCTCGAGCTGTCCTCCACAGCGCCGCTCCCATTAGGCTCTTGGTGGGCTCATGGACTTCCATGAAAAAGCCATCGTGGCAGTCATAGTCCTGTCCACCCTTTTCAGTGAGCAGGTGATCTCTTAGTGGATTAAGAAACGTGTGGGTAGCTTGCAAGTTACCAGAGTCATCCGTCCAAAGGGCCGCCCGCTTAACAGACTGCTGCATCATCTCATTCGCAATTGCTTCAGTTGAGGCTGCAACTGTGTACTTGCGATCTTGGACCCGGATTTGTCGCAATGATGTTCGACAACATTGTCTGAGACGCGACACGAGCATCGTTAATGACCCTCTTGTGTTAACGACACTCTGCCAAAAGATACACTACTCCCGATCTCGAGGTCGTGCACGAAATAAATATTACATGTTTGTCTCAGATTGGCCAGCAATTTATTTTAATCTGCCGCCTACACGCTGGCTGCAAACAAATTGAAAACCCCCCAAAACATCTTTTGCGGAGCAATTTTCGTTTCCATCTTTGAAACCTTTAGTTTTTCCCTCCCCCCAAAACTTGGGACTGGAACATTATGGCAAACGATGGGGAAAAGGGATCAGGTGAAGACGCCTCTTCTCCGCTTCCTTCGTCGTTAAACGTAATTATGGAGCAGGCGTCCAAAGTGCCGGAGGAGGAACAGAAGCCTTCCCTGCCAACCCTCTCCCCATACGAGCAAGCCCGAGCCGACAAGATCGCCCGGAATAACGCCATGCTCGTCTCCCTCGGTCTTATGAGCAAGCGGGAGGAGAGGATATCTAATCTGCGGGCTCTGGGAGCTCGGATCATGTACGAGCCGCCCAAGAAAAAGAAGAGGGTAGCGCAGCCATCTGCCCCCCCACCACGCGAGGGGTCAAAGAAGAGCCTTCGCCTGCAGGGCCTGGACCCCTCCGGCGAGCTAATGGCCCTCGTCCCGGAGACCCCGGAGGAGATCAACGAGGAGCGGGAGGCCCGCTTGGTAGAGTGCCGGGAGGCTCGCATGGAGAAAGCTCTCACCTTAGCAAACTCCAACCTCACTCCTACGGAGATTGAAAAGCAGAATAGCACGGCTACGCACGAGCACTGCATGATGAGAATAAAAACAATGTCCGAAAAGGCGCTCGGAAACCGGATCAAAACGATTGAGAGGGCTTGTGGAAAGTTTTGCATAATAAAAATGGCTGTGTTTAAAGTCTGCCTGCAGGAAAAGGGTCTTTGGGACTTGGCAGAAGAAGCCGGAGAGAGCTTGGAGAGATTGAAAGCCGTTGGGGGGGAGGCGAGCGACGACTACAACAAAGGGAAAAAGTAGACCAGGGCCGATGCGGTGTGATGTTTGGATGGCACAATAAAAATGACTAAGAACATAAACAAAGAAGAAACTAGGTATATCCTCGCCATCATCCCATAATAATCCGACCATTTCTTTTTACCCGCACCTCTAACAAGCCATTCAATTCAGGCAAAGAGAAACATCATAGCCAGCCCTCCTCCCCCCTCCCCACCAGCCTTATGTTTCAAGTGAATGCAAAACCTGTTTCTCCCTCTTCAACCTCTTCCTTTCGAAATCACGTTCCACCGGCACTCGCAACTCTTATGACCTCTTTCTCCCCCTCCCCCCCCTCCCCCCCACAGTTCACTCAAACTATTAATCCTTTCCCTCTTCCCTCTCATGTTTAGTTTCTCTCATATTCTCATCCCCTCATTTTTTCTTCTTCCCTGCCTGTCACCGTACGTAATCACCCATCATCCCTTTGAGGAGCACATTTCCCATGGATTTGCACCCCCTTGAGTATCGCGTTTAAAGGCTGGGGAAGGCGTCAGTGGAGTTGAAGTCGACGGCGCCTCCGCGTCCGCCGCGTCCTCCGCGTCCACCTCGTCCGGCGCCGTCGCGGGGTCCCCTTCGGTCTCCGCGTCCGCCGCCGCCGCCGCCGCCACGTCCTCCCTCTCCGCGGGGGCCCCTGCGATCTCCGCCGCGTCCTCCGCCGTCGCGGTCCCTGCGGTCTCCGCCTCGTCCTCCGCGGCCGCCTCTGGGGCGCTCCTCGCGGTCGGCGGGCTTTGCGTTGTCCTTCACCTTGAAGTCAATCAAAATGTTCTGCTTGACCCTTCCAGACTTCTTTTGTTTGAGGGACTTGCCCTCGCCCATCTTGAGGAAGATCTCCTCCTTTCCAGTCTCGGTGTCGATCTTGCTCCCCTTAATGTCTTCAACGGAATCCTTGATTTTCAATTCCTCAAAGCCGGCGGCGTTGACCTTCTGCTTGCTGGCCATGTATTCCTCATATGTCATGGTGGGAACCTCGGGCTCGGCGGGCTCTTGGGGCTCGTCGTTGTTCTCGGCATCGCCGTTGCGGTCTTCGCCGGTCTCGCGGTCGCGGATCTGGTCCTTGTCAGAGCCCCAGTTCCTGCAGTTTTTTTGAGAGGAGTGGGTTTGGTGTGTTGCGAGTTCAGTGGGTGAGTTCAGTTTGAGATAGATTGAGGGTTGGGTTAGGTCAGGTTAGTCTGATGGCTTTGAACAAGTGAAGGAGTAAATGAAATTGATGGAAGCTCGACGAAGTAGCCTCCTTCCTGCCACAGAGAGTCCTCGACCTGTTACAGAGGATCCCCGACATGTCGGTCCTTGGATTCCTGCCCCCCTGGGTCCCCACCAGCATCTCAAAGTGCTCACCTGGAACCACCTCCGCCCTTGCTGACCTCCTTCCCGCGTCCAGTACCAGACCTGCGATCGTGGTCCCTCTTCCCCCCCTGGGCCCCCGCGCCGCCGCCGCTCCCCTTTCCGCCTCTAGTGTTGTTCTTCCCGCCCCCCCCGCTCTTGGGCTTGGTGGCGGAGGGCTCCAGGATCTCCTTCTTCGGCTTGGAGTTCTGGGACTTGGTCTGGCGGGCGGCAGCCTTGGCAGCGCCAGAACCACTCTTGCCGGTGTCATCGTCGCTGTCGCTGTCTGCAAAAGCAGCAAACGCGTTGGTCATGGCCGACTGGTGGGAGAAATCAGGTACGTACAAGTGAAGTGAGGGAAAGTGGAGCAACCAAGTGAATAATTCCAGGGGAAAGAAACAAAAAAGTGAAGAGGGGTGGGAGTGGGTTGTTGGTGAGTTTAGCAAATCATCCAAAAATATCAAATAAAACCTCCCCCTCGGCCCGCCAAGCCTCCACAACCCCCAAAACGGTATTTGCAAAAAGTATCCCTCCCGCAGTCCGGGGGCCGGACTCCGGAAGGTTGGGCAGGTCCTCACGTCGGTGAAAATATGGGACCAGCTGTCAATTGCCACCAGCGGGCCCCTCACCCTTGGTCTTCTGAGACGGCCCGGGAAACACCGGGAATGCCAGGGGAGCAGCCGCAATAAAGAACAAAACACCCAACCCACGCCCGCGCCCGGACCTAAAAGCTGTGTGATCTTCCAGCGGACAACGAGCTCTTAAGTACTATTACGGGAGCTAAGGGGGGGGGAGAACGCGAAACCAGGGTTACTTACCATTTGATGTAGCCCAAACAAGTAATTCGAGTCAGAACAAGAGGTTGGGGGTGAGGAATCGTGTCTTTAATATTCTAGGGTGCGGGGCACGGGGGGACCAAAGTGAAATCCTGCGGAAAGAGAATTGTTGGTCGCTGGTTTTAACGAGATTTTTTTAATTAGGGCCCGCAGAGTAGTTTTACAGGGTTCCAGAACTTCAATCGGACAAAAAGGAGGAGACCGCGACTTCAGGGGCTTGCACTGTTTAGCCGAGGTTTAAGGGAGGCAAGGTGTCGGAGAAAAGGCGAGGGTAGTTGATCGAGGTTGCAGGAAGCAGTGCGTGTCTACCTCAGATATAGGCGAGACACCTGTAGCGTGACCGAGAGAGGCAGCGGAACCTGACAGCAGTCGTTAACAGGGTTACTGCAGTCTTTTTGGCTCTTCTGGCGGAAGGGCAATACAATTTACCCCCTAGACTTGGGCACTTCAAATTGTCCACGATAAGACCGTGCGCTTTATTGGAGTGTGAGGCGAGTGTCACTTTCGAGGGTAGCCGCAATTGAAAGCACCCGACATACAGTAGATTTCAAGACAAAAGGCAAAAATATCATCAGCATACAACAACCAGCTGGAGCGAGCTACTAAATACAACATCAACATCAACATCAACATCAACATCAACACAACATCAACATCCACCGTTTTTCCCACTTCTTCCTTCCCATTCCCATTGCAAACAAACCCTTCACATGTCCGTCGTCGGGAACAACCGCATCGGAATCCCCCTCATCCTCCTCCACGACGGCGAGGGGGCAATCATCACCGTGGAGACCAAGAGGGGGGACATGTACAGGGGGTTCCTCTTCGAGGCGCAGGAGACCATGAACCTCATCATCAAAAAGGTGAGATCCCCCGGAACAAGCAAGC
>ENA-OWPI01001826-OWPI01001826.1-marine-metagenome-genome-assembly--contig:-NODE-1826-length-22026-cov-4.342202_pt1 | contig 22026 bp, 24 predicted proteins | sample MGYA00238138_ERZ651775 | MGnify/ENA primary metagenome ERZ651775 (study PRJEB26906, sample SAMN06265043) | marine metagenome | isolation source: Helgoland LTER site | place: Germany:Helgoland, sampling...
TAAAAAAAGCAGGAAAGTTGTTTCAATGTTTAGCATCATAGTTCCTGAATTCATTTAATCCTCCATTAATGCTAATTAGAGTTGCTTCTGGTTGTTCTTTTTTTAGAAATCTTAAAGCCTCTAAACTTCTTACCCCAGATTGACAAATAAAATAAATAGTCTTTTCAAAGTCTAGACTATTGTGATTTAAATAAATAGATTTTAACGGAAGATGAGTAGCTTGTTTCAAATGATAATCATTATACTCTTCAGTAGTTCTAACATCTACTAATTGAATTTCAGTTGAACTATTTAATAGCTCTTTAAAGGTATCTGAACTAATAGAAGAATTATCAAAACTACATTCTAGTTCATAAGTGTCTTTTAATTCTTCTATCTTTTTGTTTTTGCTTAGGCTATTGATTTTAAATTTATGATATTCTTGTTCAAGGCCATTGAAAATAAGTAATTCTCCAGAGAGAGGACTCCCTATTCCTGCAATAACCTTAACAACTTCAAGCGCTTGTATATTTCCAATTATCCCGGGAATAACCCCTAGAACACCTTGTTCATTACAATTTGGGATTTCTTCAGATTTTGGAGGATTTGGAAAAAGACATCGATAGGTTGGACCGTCTTTGTGATTAAAAACACTCACATAGCCTTCAAAACTGTGCAATGCACCATAAACAAAAGGTTTTCCTAATATAACACATGCATCATTCACTAAATAACGTGTTGGAAAATTATCAGATGCATCAACAATTAAATCATATTTTTCAATAATTGATAATGCATTTTTTTTTGACAAATAAAGCTTATAGCCTATAAGTTTAGATGTAGAATTTTGTTTTTTTAATTTTTTTATTGCAACAGATATTTTAGTTTTATTTATATCCTTTTCAGAGAATAAAACTTGTCGATGAAGGTTGTTTAAACTGACAACGTCATTGTCAATAAGCCCAATTGTTCCAACTCCCATCGCGTTTAAATATTGTAAAACAGGAATTCCAAGGCCGCCAACACCTATTACTAAGACACGAGCCTTTGTTAATTTTTTTTGAGATTTTAATCCAAAATCCTTTAAAATGGTTTGTCGAATATAACGTTCACTTTCCATCATTTTTGACGGGTATAATTTGATTTTCCTCCCTCTTTTTTCTCTAGTTGTATGTCTGAAATCTTAATGTCTTGTGAAAGTGCTTTACACATATCATAAATTGTTAATGCACAAATACTGACACCTGTAAGGGCTTCCATTTCCACACCTGTACGTTCATTGCATTTTACTTCGCACAAAATGTTTAATGCATTATCAGAAGGGGTTACCTTTAAATTAATTTTAGTCAAAGGCAATTGATGGCATAATGGAATTAAATTTGCTGTTTGTTTAACAGCCTGAATACCCGCAATAATTGCAGTTTGAGTAATACTTCCTTTTTTACTCAAGAAGTCTTGCGTTTTTAATATTTTAAAAACTTCAGAAGGAAATGATATTTTTCCAGAAGCTATTGCAACTCTACTTGTAACATCTTTATCCGAAACATCTACCATAGAAGCTTTGCCAGATTCATCTATATGTGATAGTTTGTGCTTCATATTCTTAGTTATTATAATTAAAAAACATATTTATGGATGCTCCGTTACCCATACAGTTTTATTGGTGAAAAATTCTTTTTTCCAAATAGGTACTCTTATTTTTAGGGTATCTATAAGAAAGCGACAAGCTTCAAAACATGCATCGCGATGTGCAGATGAAGCACCTACCATAACTACTGGCTCTTCTATTTCTTTTCTTCCATGAACATGGTGAAGTATTACTTTATTAAGCTTCCACTTAGTGCCTGCTTCTTTAGCGATAATCTCCATCTCTTTGAGAGCCATTTTTTCGTAGGTTTCGAAGTCTAGAGCTTCTACTTTTTCATTTTGAGTACTGTCGCGAACACTTCCTATAAATACACAAATACCTCCGCTCTTGCAATGAGAAAGTCTTTGATAGACAGAAGTCGTATCAATGTTATTTACTATTTGAATATCTATTTCCATAATCATCCTCCACTTACAGGAGGTATAATTGCAATTTCATCCGAAGATTGCAATTTTGTTTTATCTTCTGCATAACAACTATTTACTGCTATTGCAATGGATGAAAGTGTCTTGAATTTTGGATATTTATTTGAGATCAATTTTTTTAACTCTCCAACTGTTTTAGGATTTTTTTCAGCTTCTTTAAGTAATAAAGATGATGTACCTATTATGTCTTTTGCAATTCCAAACAAGAGTATTTTCATTTTTTCATTTTTTTAATGCTACTGAAAGCTTGCTCGTTTTTATAAAGTTGTACAAATATCTAAAATTACCATTATACCATACCGCGAAAAGAAATCCAGTATAAATTATCCAATTTGGAACCAAACGAATGTTCGCATAGTTCACTAGTAGCAATGTAATAAATGATGTGATAGAAATGCTTAAAGCAATTTTAGATTTTTCTTTAGTATAATTTAATGAAATTAATAAAATAATTATAAATCCTAGGAATGGCTTTCCATGAAAAAAGAAAGGAACCAATACTTCATTTTCTATATTAAAAAACATTAAAATAGCACCCGAGTATGCGGCAACACAAAAAGGACATTTTGGCAAAATAATAATTAATGCGCTTGATACAAAAGACATAAATCCATTTTTGAAAGAAGTTGTTTTTTTAACTCCAACTGAATCTGAATTGGAACAACATGGGGTGATAGCTGATTTCATAATTTATTTCTATATGGTATGTAAGGATAAATTTCTCCTTTTTTAAAAATATTCTTTTCCTGAGGAAGAATTAAAAATCCATCTGTGTGTACTAGGTTAATAAAGTCGCCAGATCCATTTCCAAAAATTGGTTCTGCACTTAAAGTTCCATTTGATTTGCTGTTTATTTTTACTTCTATAAATAAAATAAGATCTGGTTTGAAAGTAATATCCTCAGAGAGAATAGCATAGATTGGTTCATCAACAATGTTTAAGGATTTTTGAAGCCAATATCTAATATATGCATACAAACATACAAATGAGGATACTGGATTTCCTGGTAAAGCAAAAACGTGGGTGTTCTTCCCTTTTGTACCAAACCAAAAAGGTTTTCCTGGACGCTGTTGAATTTTATGAAAGTGTTTAACAACACCAAGATTATTGAGAACATCAGGTAGGAAGTCAAATTTTCCCTTTGAAACTCCACCAGTAATAACAAGTATATCATAATCAACTAAAAAGCTTGAGATTATGGTTTCCATTTCTTTTTTATTATCGGATAAATGTTTCAAATCAGCTAGAATACCCCATTCTTTAAAGGTGTTTTTAATGCCATATACATTTGACCTTCGTATTTGATGCTCAAGAGGTTTTTCGTGTACATCAACCAATTCATCACCCGTAGAAATAATAACCACCTTAGGAGATTCTCGCACTAAAATATTTTTCATACCAGTTGCGGCAGCTACATTAATTTCAGAACTTGAAATTAATTCACCTAACTTTTTAATTACAGTGTTTTCCGTAATGTCGATCCCTTTAAAATGCACATTCTGCCTTTTGGCAACTAATTTTGATTTTATTTGCACCAAACCATCTTTAATATCAAGGTCTTCATAACGAATTACAGTATCTGTTTTTTTAGGCAATATAGCTCCTGTCATTACTTCTATACAATCATTAACATCAGCTAGTGTTTTTTGAATAGAGCCCGCAGGAGCAACTTCTTGGATTTTAAAAAAGGTTGCTCCATTTTCAAAAGTACGATGCCGAATGGCAATACCATCCATTGTTACCCTATGGTAAGGTGGAAAGTCCCGATCTGCAATTAAATCTTCTGCAAGATACCTGCCTCCACTTTCATTTATAGGAACTGAAATTGTAGAAAAAAAAGTTTTGTTTTCTTCTAAAATTTTGAGAGCCTCACTATATTTAATAAATGTTCTGTCCATTTTCTTCTAACCTCCAATACTACTCATGCTTTCCTCCCGAATAAGGGATTTATTAGTACCTTTTTCAGCAACAAAGCCGTCTTTTGGTTTTAATTTAATGAGTTCAATGAATTTAGAAGCTATTTGCTCATTAGTTACACCAGAGCGTATATAGTCTCTAATGCTATATGTGCCACCATCATATAAGCATGTTTTTATATCGCCTTTAGGTGTAATGCGAAGTCTGTTACACGTGTCACAAAAAGTACGTGAAAATGCTGGAATTATTCCAACATCACCGATAAAACCATCAATACTATAATTAGTAGATGTGTCCCCATGCTTACCAATTTTAGGAGATAAGCTGACATGCTTCTTTTTAATTGTTTTAAATATATCTGTAGCTTTAAAAATAGTGCTATTTTCCTTATAACCACCATTAAATGGCATTTCTTCAATAAAACGAATACTTACAGGGTGTTGTTTTGCTAAAGCTACTAATGGGAGGATGTCTTGAGTATTAATTCCCTTCATCACAACTGCATTAACCTTTAATTTAAAGCCTTCATCAATTAAGGTATGAAAAGTTTGAATTACTTTTTTAAAATCATCACGTCGGGTTATTTTCTTGAAGCGATCAGCATCCAAAGTATCGAGACTTAAGTTAAGAGAATTAATTCCTAACTCCATAAGTTTGGTAATATGCTGTGTCATTAAAGTGCCATTTGTTGTAATGTGTATGTTTTTAAAATGGGCTAGTTGATGTGTTTTTTCGAGTAGGGTTATGAAATTTTTTCTTAAAAAAGGTTCTCCACCAGTAAACCTAACTTTTCGAAAACCAAGATTTCCTAAAACATCAAGTAACCTAATAATCTCCTCATAACTTAATAGATCTGCTTTAGGCTCATAGGGAATTCCTTCTTTAGGCATGCAGTAAAAACATCTTAAATTACATCGATCTGTTACGCCAATACGCACATAATCAATGGTTCTATCGAAACTGTCTTTAATCTGCATTGTATAATTATTTGTATATTTTTACATATAAAACTACAATAATATTTGATGAACTAATTTTATTTTAGTATTAATTTATTACTTTACAGGATGAAAGAAATAAAGTCAATTTTAAAATTATTCAACCATTCTGGTGCTTTTTCTGAGAAATCAGCCATTGCCCAGGTGGTTAGAGTAGAGGAATCATCCTACAGAAGAGAGGGAGCACGTATGCTCGTTTTTGAATCTGGCACTTTTGAAGGAGGTATTAGTGGCGGATGCCTTGAAGGAGACGCTTTAAAAAGATCACAGATCGCAATTCTTAAAAAAGAACCTTCGGTTGTTACATATGACACCTCTAAGGATGATGAAAAGCAAATAGGTGTTGGTCTGGGTTGTAACGGTATAATAGATGTTTTAATTTCTCCTATTGTCCCAGAAAACAATACTATTACATTGTTGGAGAAATGTGTTTCTTCAAGAAAATCTCACATTATAATTACTGTTATTGCGTCAAATGATTCCGATAAAAACATCAAGCTAGGGAATAGCTATTATTATGATACTGATACTCTAACTATTGAAGAATGTAATCACGAAGAATTTAAAAATACACTCAAAATTGATATCAATTCTGTATTAAAAAATAAAAAATCTCGGATATATAGTTATACCATATCCAAATTTGAGGTAAGTGTTCTCATTGAGCTTATTCCCTCCCAATTTCATCTTGTTATCTATGGAGACAACTATGACATCTATCCAATGATTGAACTAGCAAAAGTAATGGATTGGGAAGTTAGTCTGGTTGGAAATTTACAGAAAATAAGAAAAGATAGACTTGGCTCTGTAAAATATTTGTTTAACAAAGATGAAGAAAGGCATCCTGAAATTGATGATCGTTCTGCCGTTATTTTAATGGCGCACGATTATAAAACTGATATTCAGAATTTAAAAAAAACATTAAATACTCCAGCACAATATATTGCTAGCTTAGGACCTAAAAAAAGATTTGAAAAAATGAAAGCAGACTTTTTGAAATCTAGCACCCCAATTACTCCAGAACAACTCCAAAGGATATATGCACCTTGTGGTCTTGAAATTGGAGCAAACTCACCTGAAGAAATTGCTTCAAGTATTTTTGCTGAAATCCTAAGTGTTTATTCTGATAAAAAAGGAGGATTATTACGTGATAAAACAGAACCAATTCATGAAAGGTTTTAGGTTACACTTCTCGTCTTTCCCAAAGAATATTTGATTCTCGTTGTTTTGCTATTTCTTTTGATACTAACGTAATCGTGTTTTTTATTTCTTTTTTTGAAGTATAAAGGCCCAAGCTAAAACGTAAGCTAGAAAAAGCTAATGTAGGAGAAATCCCCATTGCTATCAAAACATGGGAAGGATTGACACCTGCAGATTTACAAGCAGACCCATTAGAAACTGCTAAGGATGTACTTAAAGAACGAAGTAAGATTTCTCCATCAATATATTTAAATGATATATTAAGCGTATTAGTTAAACGATCAACATTCAAACCATTAACAATAGATTCTTCTATAGTAGATAATCCGTTTTGTAATAGATTTCTTAAATATTCTAAACGTTTTTTTTCTTCAATCAGTCTTTGATCAGCTTGAACAATTGCAAAGGCAATACCAATAATTGCTGGGATATTATAAGTTCCGCCTCTTAATGCGCTTTGTTGCCCCCCGCCTTGTATAAAAGAATCTAAATATACTGCACTTTTTTCTTTAATATATGTAATACCTACACCCTTTGGACCGTATAATTTGTGTCCAGAAAAACATGCGAAATCTACTTGTTTAAAAAAATCATTCATTTCGGTTTTACCTAATGCCTGAGTAGCATCTGAAAACAATAGACATCTATTTTTTTTGCATAATTGTGAAATTAAATCTAATGGTTGCATGACTCCCGTTTCATTATTTGCAAACATTATAGAAACCACTAGAGTGTCTTTTGACAACTCACTTTCTAGTTGTTTTATATCAATAAGACCATCGGAAGTAACATCTAAGTAGGTTACTTTAGCACCTTCTTTTTCAAGAAATTCACAAACATCAAGCACTGCTTTATGTTCTGCTTTTGAAGTAATAATGTGATTCCGAGTAGATTTATTCTTTTTATAAAGACCTTTTAAAACTGAATTAATACTCTCTGTAGAACCGGATGTGAAAATAAATTCTTTTTGTGAAATCCCCAATGTTTTAGAAATCATATTTTTTGATTCATCTAATGCATCTTTTGCAAGCCAGCCAAAGGGATGATGACTACTAGAAGCATTCCCGAAATGTTTATTAAAATAAGGCAACATTTCTTTAACTACGCTCTCTTTACAAGGTGTTGTTGCATTGTAGTCTAAATATATTTGAGAGGAGTATCCTAATTCCATATTTTGAAATTATTAAAAAATAACTGATAATTTAGATATTTATATTGATTTTTTAATGTGCAGAAATATTATAAAATATATTGAGTACCTTTTTTATGATTAAGTTTAGCTTTTCAAATCATTTTCATTATAAATTAAAAATATTTTAGATTCAATAGAAATGAAACACAATAAGCATAGTAATTTATCAAAGCCAATTAAAGGGTTTTATGGAAGAAACGAAGTTAGTTTACTTGGAAGTGATTGCCGACAAATTCAAACTTTAGCTTCATTTATAGGTGATCAACTTAGAGATAAATTTTCATTGAGTTATGTGGATGCAGATCATGCTTCAAATAATGACCTAATCAAAAAATATTCTTCAAATCCTTTTATTAAAACCTTCATAAATAAAATTTCTCACAAGCAGTTTGAATTCTTTGATTCGGTTTATAATTATGAGGAAAATGGATTTTTTGACTCCACAGATCTTATTTTAGTTAATGGAAATCATGAACAGGCAAATCATCAAATAGTAATTATAGATCCTAAAAAGAAGACTTCTCTTCTTAAAAGGAAAGCATCATTAACAAATGTAATAGCACTACTGTGGACTAATTCTAAAAAAGAAATTCCAGAATATATTAAAGAGTTAATTCCAGAATATTCAACCTTACCTAAATTCTTGGTTTCAGATGAGAAAGGAATAGGTAATTTTATTAATCTTTTTTTAGAAAATCGGAAACCAAAGATTCAGGGATTAATATTAGGTGGAGGAAAAAGCACGCGTATGGGGGTTGATAAGATTTTTATTAATTACCATGGCAAGTCTCAATACAGTTATTTACAAGAAATAATGAAGCCTTTCTGTGAAGATGTATTTACATCGTGCAGGGCTGATCAATCATCATTATTTTCAAATGTAATAACAGATTCATTTATAGGATTAGGTGCCTATGGAGGGTTATTGAGTGCTTTTCAAAAAAAACCTAATTCTTCGTGGTTTACAGTTGCTTGTGATATCCCTCTTTTAAATAATAAAACTATTGAAACATTAGTAAAAAGTCGCAATCCCTCAAAATTAGCAACCTGTTTTTATAATTCTAATACTGATTTTCCCGAACCTTTAATAACAATTTGGGAACCTAGAGCTTATCCTGTGCTTTTGTATTATTTATCATTAGGGTACTCATGTACTCGAAAAGTACTTATTAATAGTGATGTTGAAATTGTTAAACTAGATAATGAAAACGTATTACTTAATGCCAATACAATTGAAGAAAGTAATAGGGCAGTAGAACTTCTTTCTGATTTCAACAAATAAAACATTATGGAAGGTATAACAGCAATAGTTCTTAGTGCAGGGTTTTCCTCTAGGATGAAAAAATTCAAGTTAGGGTTGCCTTTTAAAAATCATACCATTATTGAAGAAGTTTTATTTCAATTATCAAAGACTTCAATTAAAGAGATCATTTTGGTAACAGGTCATTATAAAGAATCCATAGAAAAATTACTTGCCACTAATTCTACTATAAAAATAATTCATAACAAAAATTATGCTTTAGGAATGACTACATCAATACAATGTGGAATTCTTGAGGCTTCAACCAATGCTAAAGGTTTTTTGATTTGCTTGGGGGACCTTCCTTTTATTTTAGCCACAGAATACAATAAAATACTTTCGAAAATTGAATCAATAGATGATAAAAACCCATTTATCGTAAGACCTTTTTTTAAAAATAAACCTGCAAATCCAGTCTTCTTTAGCAGGCACTTTAAAAATGATCTTTTAGATTTAAAACATATGGAAGGTGCTAAAATACTTATAAAAAGAAATGGTAATTATTTACATAATTTAATGCTGGAGACCGAAAGTGGAATTATGGATATTGATACTCCCTTAGACTATGCTAACTATATACACTCATAATTTAAATTATTAAGCTTTTTTTAGTTTAATTCATAATTAATTTAGCTTTTTTTTAAAGTATTCGTGATTATTTAATAAAAAAAATGTTTTTCGTGTACTTTTTTTGTTAGCTTTAGCTTATCATAAGCCAAATATACTCATTGAATAAAGATTGATTTTATTTTATAAAAATATTTATTTATGATTCCTTCTAATTTCACTTATCACAAAGCAACATCTATTCAAGATGCAATTGCATTATCAAAAACCCATGGAGAAGAAGCCAAGTATATGTCAGGCGGTCACAGTTTGTTGCCAATGATGAAACTTCGATTTGCTTCTCCTGAACACATAATAGATATCAGTAAAATTGATGGTTTATCCTACATTAAAGAAGATGGAGAGACTCTCAAATTAGGTGCACTTACTACACAGACTGAAATGGAAAATTCCTCATTAATTAAAGAGAAATACGACATTTTTTCAGATTCTGTCAAATTAACCGCCGATCCTTCGGTTAGAAATTTAGGAACTATTGGGGGAAACATTGCCCATGGTGATGCCGCTAATGATCAACCTGCTTTAATGTTGGCTCTTCGAGCAACAGTAATAGCAGAAGGAATTGACGGGAAAAAATCAATCCCAATAGATGAATTTTTTCATGGTTTTTACATGACTGCTTTAGATGCATCTGATGTTTTGGTAGAAATTCAAATTCCTAAAGCAAAAAAAGGAAGCGGTGGAGCTTACCATAAAGTAGAACGAAAAGCTGGTGACTATGCAACTGCAGGTGTTGCAATTCATATTGAATTAGATGATCATGGTACTTGTCAACAAATAGGTATTGGACTTACAAATGTTAGTGCGGTTCCCATGCGTTTAGAACGAGGAGAAGAAATATTAAGAGGGCAAAAAATAACAGAAGATTTAATTAAACAAGTTGGGAAGATTGCCAGTGAAGACGCCGAACCAACCTCTGACTTGAGAGGATCTGAGGCTTATAAAAGATCCATTGTAAACACGATCACACAGCGCATGATTCGACTAGCACTAGAAAGAGCACAAAAATAAAAAATAAAAAAATGAAACATAAAATTACTTTGACTATAAATGGAGAAAATGTAACATCAGAGGTTGATTCACGGCTATTACTTGTTCATTTCATTCGAGAAAATCTTGATTTAACAGGTACTCATATAGGTTGTGACACTTCTGGTTGCGGCGCGTGTACAATTATGCTAAATGGCCAATCAATCAAATCGTGTACATATTTAGCAGTTCGTGCAGATGGTGCTGAAATAACAACAATTGAGGGCATTGCGGCAGAGGGAACAAATCATCCAATGCAGAAGGCTTTTCATGATCAACATGGTTTGCACTGTGGCTTTTGCACTCCCGGAATGGTGATTAGATCTATCGATTTATTGAAAAATAATCCAAATCCAACAGAAGAAGAAATTCGTTGGGGAATTTCCGGAAACTTGTGCAGATGTACAGGGTACAATAATATTGTTAAAGCTGTACAGCAAGCTGCAACAGAAATGCAAAAAGAATCTTAATTAGTCTAATTTTTTAAAAATAAAAATATGTTTAAATGTAAAACATCACCAGAGGTTGGAGGAATGGGTCACTCTGTAAAACGAAAAGAAGATGCTCGATTTTTACACGGCAAAGGTAAATATGTAGATGATGTGAAATTACCGGGACAGTTAACTATGGTTATGGTTCGAAGTCCATACGCTTATGCTAAGATTTTAAGTATTAATAAAGATAAGGCATTAGCTATTCCTGGAGTATTGGCCGTAATAACAGGTTATGATTTGAAAGAATTTAACTTACATTGGATGCCCACATTATTGTCTGACACCCAAATGGTATTGCCAACAGATACGGTAATGCATCAGTCACAAGAAGTTTGTGCTGTTATTGCTACCGATAGGTATGTAGCAGTAGATGGTGCAGAAGCAGTTGAGGTTGAGTATGAGCCAATGCAAGCAATCGTTGATCCATATAAAGCCCTAGATAAAAATGCGCCTTTATTAAGACCCGACAAAGAAAATCAAAAAGACAATAAAATATATCATTGGGAGCAAGGAGATAGAAATAAGACAGATGATGTTATTTCAAAAGCAGATGTAGTCGTTAAAGAAAGAATTTATTTACCAAGAATCCATGTGGCTTCAATTGAAACTTGCGGTTGTGTAGCTTCTTTTGATAAAGACACTGGAAAACTATTAGTTTATTTAACTACACAAGCACCTCACGCAATTAGAACAATAGTAGCTTTAGTTGCTGGTCATGTTGGTTTATCTGAAGAAAAAATACGAATTATTTCTCCTGATATTGGAGGAGGGTTTGGAGGTAAGGTTCCTGTCTATCCCGCATACGTAGTTGCAATTGCAGCTAGTTTTTTAATTGGAAAACCTGTAAAATGGATTGAAGACAGGTCAGAAAACTTAGTCAATGGTTTTGCTCGTGATTATCACATGGATTGTGAATTGGCAGCCACTAAAGACGGAAAAATACAAGCATTTAAAGTTTCAACTTTAGCTGATCATGGATATACAGATTCTTCTGCGAACCCATCAAAATATCCTACAGGAATGTTCTCGATATGCACAGGTTCTTATGATTATGAACATGCATTTGCGGAGTTAGATGCTGTATACACAAATAAAGCACCTGGAGGAGTGGCTTATAGATGCTCATTTAGGGTCACCGAAGCCGTTCATGCTATTGAAAGAATGGTAGACAAACTTGCTGCCGAAATAGGAAAAGATCCGGCACAATTACGTTTTGAAAATTTCATTAAAAAAGAACAATTTCCATACGATTCACCTTTAGGTTGGACATATGATAGTGGAGATTATAAAGCTACGCTAGAAAAAGCAATGGATATGATCGGCTATGAAGATTACAAAAAAGAGCAAGCTGAGAAACGTGCCCAAGGTAAATTGATGGGGATTGGAATTTGCACCTTTACCGAAGTAGTAGGAGCAGGTCCTTCTAAAGACTTTGATATTTTAGGAATTGCAATGTTTGATAGTGCCGAAATACGTGTACATCCAACAGGAAAAGCATTAGCACGTTTTGGAACAAAATCACAAGGACAAGGTCATGAAACTACTTATGCTCAAATTCTGGCAGAAGAATTGGGAATTCCTTACACCGATATCGAAATCGATGAAGGAGATACGGACACATCCCCTTACGGACTTGGAACCTATGCAAGTAGAAGTACGCCAACCGCTGGTGCTGCGGCAGCTATAGCGGCACGTAAATTGAAAGATAAAGGGAAAAAAATTGCAGCACATTTATTAGAAGTAAGTGAGGAGGATATTGAATGGGAAGTTGGCAAGTATTTTGTAAAAGGTGCTCCTGACAAATCTAAAACAATTCAAGAAGTTGCTTTCGCAGCTTACACAAACTTTCCTGAAGGAATGGAACCTGGATTCGAAGCAACGCACTATTATGATCCACCAAATCTAACATTTCCAAATGGCGCATACATCTGTGTAGTGGAGGTAGAAGAAGAAACTGGTGCAATTGATGTAAAGCGTTTTGTTGCTATAGATGATTGTGGTAATATCATCAATCCAATGATCGTTGAAGGTCAAGTACATGGTGGACTAACTCAAGGAATTGCGCCGGCAATGTATGAAGGCATAGAATATGACGATGAAGGAAATGTACTAAATGGTACTTTAATGGACTATTTAGTTCCAACGGCTGTCGAATCTCCTAATTGGGAAACGGGTCACACCATTACACCATCGCCACATCATCCACTAGGAGCAAAAGGTGTTGCAGAGTCACCAACAGTTGGTGCTCCACCTGCTATAGCTAATGCTATCATAGATGCACTTGCGCCTTTAGGAATTAAACATTTGGATATTCCTATCACGCCAGCGAAAGTTTGGGATGCAATACAAGCTCATAAATAAATTCAAATATGATTTTAAATAAAAAAACCTTCCCTAAGACTAGGGAAGGCTTTTTAAGTGTAAATAATAGGTAAAATATTTTTAATGAAAACAAATTTAACTAAGTCATTCGAAGTACCCCAAAAGACAGAATTAATCTGGAATCATCTAATTGATCCCACTAAAATTATGGATTGTGTTCCTGGAGTTTCTATAGATGAAAAAGTAGGTGAAAATCATTATAAAGGTAAAGTAGGGATGAAATTTGGTCCAATGGGTGTAAAATATGATGCAGATATTTTTTATAATGAAATAGATATTGAAAATAAAAAGATTATTCTTTCTGGGAATGGTGTCGATTCTAAAGGAAATGGAAATGCTGAAATGAAGATGACCATAAATCTTACTGAATTAGATTCTGGCGGTGTTAAAATGGATGCTATTATGGATGTCACTGTCAATGGTAAAATCGCTCAATTTGGTTCTAGGCTTATTGACACAGTATCAAATCAATTATTTAAACAATTTGTCTCTAATTTTTCAAAAAAATTAGCAAATGCAGAAGCAGCAGCATAAAGTTTTATTCACCTTTAGTAATCAAGAAACCATGCTTGAGAATAGTTAAGTATAACCAAGTAAATTTTAAGCTTTTGAATAAAGAGATTAACGCCATAATAAAAGATTTTTACAATAATGACTACATATTAAATGAAGAATTAGCTACTTCTCTTTTCTTGTTAAAAAATCTAGAAAAGCCATTACTGTTAGAGGGTAATCCAGGTGTTGGCAAAACAATGTTAGCTAAAACTTTAGCTAGTCATTTAGGAACAAACCTTATTCGCTTACAATGCTATGAAGGTCTAGATGTAAGCACTTCCATATACGAATGGAATTATCAAAAGCAATTACTGCATATAAAATTATTTGAATCTGAAAAGGATAAAAAAGCACTAGAAAATCAAATTTTTAGCATGGACTATGTTCTGCAACGACCACTTTTACAATCGATAAGAGCAGACAAACCTGTTGTATTACTAATCGATGAAATTGATCGTGCAGATGAAGAATTCGAAGCTTATTTATTGGAGCTTTTGTCAGATTTTCAAATTAGTATTCCTGAGTTAGGAACCATTAAGGCTACTACAAAACCATTTGTGATATTAACATCAAATAGAACTAGAGAACTAAGTGATGCTCTTAGAAGACGTTGTTTGTATCATTGGGTAGATTTCCCTTCTAAAGCAAAAGAAATTGACATTATAGCCAAGAAACTCCCAAATATTGATCAGGTTTTAGCCACTCAAGTTGTTACCTTTATACATAATCTTCGCAAATCCAGTTTACACAAACCACCTGGAATTGCGGAATCCTTAGACTGGGCAAAAACATTATTGCTGATGAATGTAGACAATATAACTGATGAGATTGTTCACAACACCATTGGTAGTGTACTTAAACATAAGGATGATGTGGACTTTGTAAGAAATAAAACAGTGCAGGAATTTTTATTTCCAATAGATTAATTTAATGGTAGAAGTAACTAAAACATTCAAAGAGCGATTAATCGATTTCACCATGTATTGTAGAGAGCGTCAGTTTGTTCTTGGTCCACAAGAGACACAAGATGCTTTTGTAATTGCAGAAAATGGTTATGTTCTAGAGCGTAAATTATTTCAATACAGCCTAAAAGCAATTTTTTGTAAGCGTAAAGAACATTTTGATCGTTTTGATGAAATGTTTGATCGATTTTGGAGCCGCTTTTATGAAGAAAAATTAGAGCAACGTAAAAAACAGATTAAACTAATTAAAAATGAACCAGATACAGCTACAGTAATTTTTTTAGGCGCAAAATTTAATGTGCCCAAAAAGGAAAAGAAGATAGAGGCAAAACAAACAAAAGGCGCAAACGAAAGTATTCGTCTGAGGATGACTGATTTTTCTAAAGTAGATGTTAGTGATAAAAAATATCTTGAAGAACTGGCGTTAGAACTTTTTCATCAAATGAGCATGCGGTTCAAGCGAAGGCTTGAAAATTCTAATAAAGGAAAAGTAAATATTCGTAGAACAATAAGACAGAGTATTGGTAAAGGTGGCTTGCCTTTGGATCTTGCTTTCAAAAAAAAACGTAAAGAAAAACGAAAAGTTGTTTTCATATTAGATATAAGCGGTTCTATGGATACTTATAGTTATTATCTTTTACGCTATGTGATGATATTGAAAAAGTATTTTAAAAGTTTAGAATTCTTTACCTTTAGTACGAAATTAACCCATGTTACACCACTGTTACGACAAAACAATGAACAAGAGGTTTTAAAACAAATCAGCGTAAATGTAAATTCTTGGTCTAGTGGAACTAAGATTGGAGAATCATTAACCGAATTTCTTTCATCATATGGAAACAGGTTTTTAAGCCAGAAACATGTTGTCGTAGTTCTGAGTGATGGACTTGAAACTGGAAGTGTTACTGTCCTTAAAGAAGCAGTTAAAACTATTCGAAGAAAATGCAAAACCTTAGTATGGCTAAATCCACTAAAAGGAATGAAAAACTATCAACCCATTCAGAAAGGAATAATAAATGTGATGCCACATTTAGATGCATTTGAATCTGCACATAATTTGGATAGTCTACTAGAAAAGCTATTGATGGATGTTTAACGAATTGGCACTTAAAATAGAAGAATATTTGAATAATGGATCAAATTTCGCCATTGCTCAAGTAATTGATCGAATTGCTCCAAGTTCTGGGAAAGTTGGAGATAAGGCAATTATTCTTGAAAGCGGAGAACTTATCGGTTGGATAGGAGGAGGATGTGTTAGGGGAATTATTGTTAAAGAAGCTATTGAAGTTATAAAAAGAAAACGTTACAAAAAAATTCGCATTTCTCCAACAGGTGGAACTAGTGAAAACGAAAATTTTAAAGAATATGTTATGTCATGTCAAAGTCAAGGTACTGTCGAAGTCCTAATTGAACCAGTAATTGCTCAACCTGAGTTAATAATTGTAGGGAAGTCTAATATAGCTCGCAAGCTAGCTATAGTTGCTAGTGCAGCTGATTTTAGAGTACACGCTATGGCAGAAGATGTTGATAGTCACATGTTCCCTTCAGTAAATAGTGTTATTAAAAGTATAGATTTTAAAATGTTCGAAGAACTCTCCAATACATATATTATTGTAACAACACAGGGTGAAAATGATGACCTTTCTGTAAAAAAAGCTTTAGAGACAAATTGTAAATATGTTGGCTTTGTAGCAAGTACTAAAAAAGCTGAGGACATTAAATCACATCTAATTGAAAATCGTATCAGTGAGGACCGTATTGCTAAGCTAAATAGTCCAGTTGGGCTTGATATTAGTGCAAAACTAGCAAGTGAGGTTGCTATTAGTATTTTGGCAGAGATTATAGATGATTTCAGAAATGGCAATGCTTCAAAAGGATTTGAAAAGAAAGATGTTGTTAAACCTAAAATTGAATCTACTTCTAATCCGAAAAAGGATACATTTTCTAAAGAATTTTATATTAATCCCGTATGTGGTGTGCCGGTTTCAAAAATAAGTCCAAAACACATTTTAGAACATTTAGGTGATAAAGTATATTTCTGTTGTGATGGTTGTAAAGTGACCTTCGAGAAAAATCCAAAACAGTATATAAATTAAGGTTCATTAGGAGGACATACTGCAATAAACTGTTTAATGGAGCTTTAACTTTAGGCTCTAGTGTCTCTAAAAGTGTCTCTAAAAAAAGAAACCCCTAGTAATAGTAGGGGTTAAGGAACTATTAAGCGGAGAAGGAGGGATTCGAACCCCCGGAGGTGTGACCCTCAACAGTTTTCAAGACTGCCGCATTCGACCACTCTGCCACTTCTCCAATGCGGTGGCAAATATACATTCCTTTTTATTGAATAGAAAATATTTAAATGACTCTTTGCAATAAAATAGCTTTTGGATTTTCGTAATTTTGAAATCTCTATGGAAGATATTTATCAAGCTATAATATTAATAATAATTGGATTTCTGGCGGGCGTAATTAATACTTTGGCGGGAGGAGGGTCTTTATTCACTCTACCTGTATTGATTTTTTTAGGGTTGCCCCCTAATATTGCAAACGGCACAAATCGAATTGCTATTGTAATACAATCTCTTACTGGTACTTTGGGCTATAAAAGTAAAGGAGTGTCTTCGTTTCCATTCAACATTTACTTAGCTATTAGTGCTAGTATTGGCGCACTTATTGGTGCTCAAATTGCAATAGATTTAGACGGTAAACTTTTCAGTAAAATTTTAGCTATTATTATGATTGTTGTTGGAGTTATGATGTTAATTAAGAATAAAAAAAGAGCTCTCAATTTGCCAGAGAGGCTAACTGGAAAGTATTTAGTGTATGGTTGTTTTGGATTCTTTTTTGTGGGTATATACGGTGGATTTATTAATGCAGGTATTGGTATAGTGATCATGATTTTTTTAAATCGAGTACATCATATGTCATTAGTTAAAACAAATGCTACAAAAACAGCCGTTGTTTTCATTTACTCAAGTCTAGCTTTAGGTTTGTTTGCTTTTAACGGAGCTGTGGATTGGAAAATGGGCTTACTAATGTCATTTGGAACTAGCTTCGGGGCATGGTGGACCAGCCGCTGGTCAGTAAAAAAAGGAGATAAAGTAATTAGAGCAGCGATGTTACTTACCATTGTTATTATGGCAGTTAAACTATGGTTTTTTGAGTGATTTTAATAGTTCTTAAAACTTTGAATGGTTATACCATAGCCAGTTATTCCAATTCTGGGTTGTTGAGCTGTATTGCTTATCACACAAAGATTCTTAATATTTAAGTCATGTAATATTTGTGCCCCAATTCCATAATCCTTAGCATCCATTTTCATAGGGGGTGCTTTATCTAAAGTTCCCTTTAATTGCATTGATTCTAGCTCAGAAATTCTACTAAGCAAGTTTTCTGAGGTTTGTTCTTGGTTAATAAAAAGTAAGGCTCCTTTACCTTCATTATTAATAAGTTTAAAGATATCATCTAGTCCTTTTTCGACAGAACCTGTTAGGGTTCCTAAAATATCATTGGTTATTCTTGATGAATGAATTCTGGTAAGCACTACATCTTCAATTTTCCAATGTCCTTTAGTTAGTGCTAAATGAATATTACCATTTGTGGTTTGTTCATAAGCACGTAAACGAAAATCTCCATAGCGAGTTTTTATAAGGGTGTCAGATTTCTTTTCAATTAAGCTATCGTGCTGCATACGGTAGGAAACTAAATCTTCTATAGAAACAATTTTTAATTGAAACTTTTTAGCCACCTTTATTAGTTGAGGAAGACGTGCCATACTTCCATCTTCATTCATTATTTCTACAATAACACCTGCAGGTTGCATTCCAGCCAAACGAGCAAAATCGATAGCAGCTTCAGTATGCCCGGTACGCCTTAATACACCTCCAGATTTTGCAATCAAAGGGAAAATATGCCCAGGGCGCGACAAATCAAAGGGAGTAGTGATTGGGTCAATGAGTGCTCTTACAGTTTTGGAGCGGTCTGCTGCAGAAATCCCGGTTGTAACACCTTTGCCTTTTAAATCGACTGAAACGGTAAAGGCCGTTTCTAAAGGGTCAGTATTATTAGACACCATTTTTCCCAAATTTAATTCTTGGCATCTACTTTCGGTTAAAGGTGCGCAAATTAGACCTCTTCCGTGTGTAGCCATAAAATTGATTAATTCAGGACTTATTTTTCCTGCTGCTGCAATAAAGTCTCCTTCATTTTCGCGATTGGCATCATCTACGACAATAATTACTTCTCCATTTTTTATGGCATCAATTGCTAAGACAACACATTGGTTTCCAAATTTAAATGATGCTTCATTAATTAGGGCTGAGTTATAGACAGCTGATGAGTTGATAGAAACTTTGTCTGCTCCTGAATTTAATAATTTTCTAAAATCATCTAAGCTGTTCACTCCCCCACCCACAGTTAAAGGAACGAGAGATGTCTCTGCTGTTTTAGATATAACATCAAACATAGCTTTTCTCTGTTCATTAGTAGCAGAAATATCTAAAAAACATATTTCATCAGCTCCTACTTCGCTATATAGCTTTGCCTGCTCAACAGGATCTCCCGCGTCTTGTAAATTAAGAAAATTTATACCTTTCACTGTTCTTCCATTATGAACATCAAGGCACGGAATGATCCTCGTTGAGAGCATTAGGAAATCCCTTTTCTAATTGCGTATAGAGCCTCTTCAAATGTAAATTTCTTATCATATAAGGCTCTTCCAATAACGACACCTTTAATCCCATTGGAGAAATTTTCATAAAGTTTTAAAATATCATTTAAAGAAGAGACACCTCCAGAAGCGATAACTGGATGAGGATTTTGCTTTGCAAAACTTATGGTTTGGTCTAAACTAACACCTTTCATACTTCCATCTTTTGATATATCTGTATAAATTACTGAGCTTACTAATGATTGATCAAATTTTCTTAGAAGATCTACGGCATTAGTATCAGACTGTTTTTCCCATCCATGTGATGCAATCATTCCGTTTCGAACATCAGCACCAATTATTATTTTTTTAAAATATTTCTGACTTAAGTTATTTACGAAACTTGGATTTTCTAACGCTAATGTTCCCAGTATTACTCTATCAGCTAAATTAGCTAGCCAAAAATCTATCTTTTCTATAGATCTAATACCACCGCCAATCTGGATTTTTACTTTGTTTTGAAGAGTTTTTAAAATCTTTAGGATACTTATTTTATTAACTTGTTCCCCTCTAACCGCACCATCAAGATCTACAATGTGTAACCACTCTGCACCCTGGTCGACAAACCACTTAGCCTGGTCTAGGGGATCAATATTATAAACTGTTTCCTTATCCATGTCTCCAAATAATAGCCTTACACATTTTCCACCTTTAATATCTATTGCAGGATATAAGGTAAATTTATTATTAATCATTATTATAACTCCTTATAATAATAATAGCCTGCAATATATTCACCATTTACTAAGACTGCTTTAGGATTCATACCAAATTTTATAAATCCAGCTTGTTCGTATAATTGTATGGCTCTTAATTGTGTTTCTCTTACTTCCAGAGTAATTACCTTAAAGCCATCTTCTCTAGCTTTTGATTCAGCCTTTTGAAAAACAGCCTTAGCTAAACCAAAACCTCTTGCCCATGGAGCAAAGAAAAATGTACTTAAGACGCATGAGTGTGATTGTGCTTCATTATTCTTAGCCGGTTTTATAAGTTGTACAGAACCTGCCACAATATTATCTAACTTACCAACAATTAAGACTCTCTCAGGGATAAGTAACACGCCTTTCCAGTAATTATGAAGCGTCTTATTAGCAGGAGGAGACACCCAACCAAACCCACCACCAGCTAATATAGCTTCTTCTGTAGCATCACAAAGTTCTTGCAAATCAACTTTACTTAAGCTGGTACAAAATTCTGCCTTAACATTAAACTCTTTATTCTTCTGCATAATTTTCAACACTATAACTAAAGCTTAATCCAATTAGAAATAAACTTTTGACCTGCAAAACTACTTTTTTCTGGATGAAATTGAACTCCAAAATAATTTTTTTTCCCTATAATAGCTGGGATCTCATGAGTATAAATAGTATTGGCCAAAACTTCACTTTCTAAACTTTTATCCAAATAATAAGAATGCACAAAGTAAAATTGTTCTTCTTCAGAAATATTTCTCAAAATTGGGTGTTTTTTATCTGAAACGTTTAAATTATTCCAACCCATATGCGGTATTTTATATCTTCTTCCAAGGTAATCTGAACCTGAAATTTTAATTTTTCTTAAATGTCCTTTTAGCCAACCAAACCCTGATGTTTTAATTTTTTCTAAACTATAATCAACCATGAGTTGCATACCCACACATATCCCTAAAAAAGGTTTTTCTTTGTAAATAACTTCTTCTGAGAGTGTTTCAACTAATCCATCAATAACTTTTAATCCTTTACTACAGTCAGGAAACGACCCAACTCCAGGTAAGACTAAGAAATCTCCTTTTCTTATAGATTGCAAATCATTTGTTACTTCAATATTTATTTTAAAGTTATTATCTATAATGGATTTTTTAAATGCGTTTTCTACAGATCTCAAGTTTCCAGAACCATAGTCAATGATTATTAATTTCATATTATAATCTTCAAGAAAGAGTGCCTTTGGTAGATGGAATATTTTCTTTATTCGTTAAATCAATACTTATTGCCCCCCTAATAGCGATTGCCAGAGATTTAAAACAAGACTCTATAATATGATGTGTATTGGTCCCATAAAGATTTTCAATATGTAAAGTCAAACTAGCTGATTGAGAAAAAGATTGAAAAAATTCTCTAAATATTTCTGTTTCAATATCTTTTATTGATATTGTAGGTAAAAAAACCTTCCACACCAACCAAGGTCTACCTGAAACGTCAATACTACATCTGGTTAGACATTCATCCATAGGCAAGTAACTAAAACTATAACGTTTTATACCTTTCTTATTTCCTAGCGCATTATTAATTGCACTTCCTAGAGCCCACCCAACATCTTCAACCGTGTGATGAGAATCTATATGTAAATCTCCATAACAGCTTAGATCAATATCAATTAAACTATGTTTAGATAATTGTTCTATCATGTGATCGAAAAAAGGTAATCCTGTGTTAATATTAGACTGACCTTGACCATCTAAGTCCAGTTTGACAGTGATTTTGGTTTCATTCGTGTTTCTCTCAACAATTGATACCCTTTTATCTGAATCTTTTGACATTTTACACCTTGAATTAAGCCAAATTTTTATTTTTGTTTTTCACTCTTATTAAAACAGCTCCCTCACCGCCTAGGTTTTTGGGTGCATGCATGAAG
>ENA-OWPI01001827-OWPI01001827.1-marine-metagenome-genome-assembly--contig:-NODE-1827-length-22012-cov-5.152450_pt1 | contig 22012 bp, 17 predicted proteins | sample MGYA00238138_ERZ651775 | MGnify/ENA primary metagenome ERZ651775 (study PRJEB26906, sample SAMN06265043) | marine metagenome | isolation source: Helgoland LTER site | place: Germany:Helgoland, sampling...
CCGATGATTGTGATATTGGGGTCCCTGATGATGAGGGTGATGGTTCCTTTACCGAGTGATCTGTCCTGTAAACGCTTACGGAGAGCTCCGGACCGGATCTGGTTGTCAACGTTCTCGTCAATGACTATCTCTTGGGGTTCTGCTTCTTCTCCTTCACTGCTTTCTTCCTCGCTGCTGTCTTCCCAACCGCTGTTGTCTTCCTCGCTACTCTCTTCCTCGCTACCGGAGTGAAGATAATTTTCAACATCCTCGTCAACGACGATTTCTTGTGCTCCCGTATCACCAGACATGCCTCGGCTCACGACGAGGCGGTGGCAAGATCCAAAACCGATGGATCTCTTATCAGCAATCCGAGATAATTTATCGATTGATTCGCGGTATTGTCGACGACGATGAAGAGATCCGATCGCGGACGTGAAATATAAAGGTCGTTTACACACGAACGGTCCTGTTGAATGGATCTCGGCCATCATCTTTTCTTCCCCCCAAAAAACAAAAAACTCATCACAATTCGGAGTCAATATAATTTGAAAATCACCGCCTGCTGTTGCATACATAATGAAGAAGCGGAAAAATGCTCCAGAAGGTGCAACTTTTCCTAATGGCGGTAGCAGTGCAATGAGCAGCAAAAATGGCAGCATGGATAATTCAAAGGGCTCTAATGGCAACTCCCGCGACTCCACCTCCAACTCCAGCTCGACCCCATGCCCGTATCTGACAACAATCTCCCGGCCGGCATTGAGCTTTGATGCACCTCCAATGTGTTCTGTGACCCTTCAGTCATCGCACATTTACATCTGCCTGGTTTGTGGTCAGTACTTCAGGGGGAGGGGAAAAGGGACGCCCGCATACGACCACAGCCTCGAGGCGGATCACATGATATTCATGGGCGTGGGTGGTACAGAGGATGACGAGGACGGAGCCGTGAGCGCTAAGGGTAGAGTGTTCTGCCTGCCTGACGGGTACGAAGTTTTTGACAATAGTCTGAACGACATTCGGGCTGCTATGGATCCAAAATACACTTTAGAACAGATAAAATCCCTTGACGACAACAAGACGCTGGCAAGGGATATTCATGGTAGTCAGGTAAGTTTGTGCAAGCGATGGCATGGTTGTAACTCTGTTGTCACTCTGATGTCACTCTGATGTCGCATTGATGTTGGTTAGGGTTCCCTCCCCCTACCCCTACCCTACCACGTCCCTAACCAAAAATACTCCATCTACAGTATCTTCCGGGCTATTCCGGTCTCAATAATTTGCGAAAAACGGACTACGTGAATTCTGTGGTTGTCGCCTTGGCGCACGTGCCCCCTCTCCGCGACTACTTCCTTTCTTTGGAGCTGACCACCGCCTCCCCGCTGGTGAGAAAATTCTCTCGCTTGATCCGACAAATCTGGTCCGCGGAGAGGTTTAAAAGCGGCGTAGACCCGCACTCCTTTGTAAATGCTGTGGCTGTTGAGAGTGGCGGGAGGTTCGTGATCGGGAAACAGGGAGAAGCGGGTGAGTTTTTGAGCTGGTTGCTGGACAAACTTAACAGAGGGCTGGGAGGGGGAAAAAAGAGCAAAAAGAAGGCCAGGAAAGAGACAATTGTGCAGAAGCTTTTCGGAGGCAAAGTAAGAATCACTACTACGAGTAAAAAAAAGAATGAGGAAGCCGCGAAGGACGACGACGACGGTAGGGAAGGGAGCGGGAACGAGGATGAGGGGAATGAAATGGATAGGAAGGGCCATGAGGAGGAAGTTGAGGAAGTCACGGAAATAACGGAAACAAATTTTCTTCAGCTATCTCTGGACGTCCCCCAGAAACCGCTTTTCAAAGAAGACGACGCTGCGGGTGTGGTGGTCCCCCAGGAGCCGATATCTAAGGTGCTTGACAAATTTAGCGGGGACCTCATTGAGTCCAGCGTCAGGGGCAACAGGGTCCTGCGGAGCTACAGCATTTTCGAAATGCCGCCTTACCTCATTTTGCACCTGCACAGGTTCAAAAAGAACGATTTTTTCGTGGAGAAAAACGTTACCATTATTACATTCCCGATCGCGGGGCTGGACCTTTCCCCTTATTTTAAGCCTTCGGGGAATGTGCTCAGTGAAGGTGACTTGAGAGAGGGGAAGATTGGTGTGAAGGAGATGCGACTATTTTTGGAGGCTCAGGGAAAAGGAGATCTTTTGAGGGGGGGAATGGAGAAACAGGACTTAGTCGATGCCTGCGTGGAGGTGTCCAGGAGTGCGAAAAGGTGAGTCCTGGCGATCGGATGAGTTGTGTTTTTGTTTTTGTTTTTGTTTTGTGAAAGTGTGAAACTTAACCACTTTGATCTATCACCACCTTGTAGTGTCAAGTACAACTTAATTGCGAACATCTGCCACGAGAGCCCTGCAGAGGTAGGGAGAGAAGGCAAGCGAGACGTAATGGGTGAGGGCAGCTACCATGTTCATGTGAAGCACAATGCAAGCTCTACTTGGTTCAAAATCCAAGATCTAGAGAGCACCGAATTTATGGCAGAGCTCATTGGTTTGAGTGAGAGCTATATTTTAATCTTTGGGCGGAAGTGATGCGATGCGATGCGATACGATGCCCCAGGCAATAAGTAATGCAAAGAAAAGGATTAAGCCAAGTTATTTTGCGCGGACCCATGCCATGTTGAAATCCTCCTTCGGCAATCTAATCTTCTTATCTCGATGCTCTTAGTAATTCTTTAATCTCATCGTGGGTTCTATGCATCCTACCGCTTCCACTTTCACCACCGTCATAGCCCCTGCTCGTTTGGTTCCGCAAGATTCGGGCCCATCGCTCCCTCTCTGTCGCTTCGGAACGAAATTCGGACAAACAAACGCAAATCCCAATAAGGACCGGAATAGCTTTACAAATAGAGGAGCGAAAATGGTGTCAGTGAGCGCACAAATACGAGTAGGTCAAAGAGGACAAGATAACGAGGAATCATTTCTCACCTAAAATAGCTATTGCAACCCACCCTCCACGTTCAAAGCGTAATTCTGTCGGGTCATTGACCACTAGCTCAAGGAGCATGAATTCTGCCGGAAGACCAAGACCAAAAGTAAAACCTACAGTGATTATAGCAGCGTAGAGGGATTTACTAGAGTCACGTCGCCACTTGTTTGCAGGCTCACTAATGAAGTTGTGGTAGACAATGGGGAGCCTTAAAGAGGCAATAGCGAAGACAACCCCACATCCAGCTAATCCCAAGGAGAGATGAAAAGTGTCATGATCGTATACGGCGGAAGCAAATCCAATCGTGATTCCGACGACGAAAGAAAGTGAGCCTATTAGAAGGGATTTTGAGAAGGAGCGAAATTCCAAATCTTTGCGGAGGCGCTTTGTCTGCGCCTTGGAGAGCGAGGGAGTTACTTCATACATCCCTAACACCTCACAATAGTTGTGTGCATGGAGGAAAAGAGGTAGTCGCGTACGTCGCAGGTTTTGGAGGAAGGGGTAATTAGTTCATCCCATTTTTTTGGTTTTTTTGCAACCTTTCTATCTCATTTCAAATAGTTAAAAACATTAAAAAGTCCATTGAAACGGGCACCACCGTTCCACTGATTACCTTCTTACACTGGTCAATCGCTCTCTTTGTAAAGAACCCCTCCCCTCATTCTTTTACACTCCTTGATTCTAATCCAATTCTAAAGCGGAAACTTCCCCTCTAACATGCCTAAAGGCAAAAACTGCGTTGGGGACGGCTCAAGCCCCCTTTCATCTTCACATTACTCCCCAACAAGAGGAAAAATCCGTAATATCTACTCCCACCCACCCCACTCCCCAGTCCAAGCACCTTCTCCTTCTCCGCCCACAACATTCTTTGTAGGGGACGCAAATGACGATGAATATGGCGACGAAAGTTGTCCGATAAAATATCACAACTTTCCACAGCACGCCGAAATCGATAAAATTGATCGCCCTCCTCCGATCTCTACCGATTTGAGACTAAATGAAGACAACACTTTCTCCTCTGACAACGCGAAGCACAACTATTTTGACAGCTCCCCTGTCACCCCCAGTTCTATTGCTGTCCCTACCCAAAGTTTCCGCAAGCGAATAGATTCGATATCGTTATTACGCACAAATGCAGGGGTGAACACAATCCCCGACCAGATGACAAGCCCTGTGATGTTGATGCTCAACCAAAACAATCGTGTTCACCCCAATCCAACTTCCGGCACTTCCTCTCCTTCGCCTTCAGACGATACCGGAATGAAGAGAGTAGACTCCATATCGCTCTTGAGAACGCTGAACAACCTTAACACTGCCGACCCCGAGGAAAATTCGGACTCGCCCCGGAGTTTGAGGGTCTTGGAGTTGAATAGTAGGAAGGGGAGAAGGGACGGCGGCCAGAAGATGACAACGACGACAACGACGACGACGACAACTTTTGACTATAACGACGACATAAGGTATCTTCCCACCCCGACCAATGCACCGACAGGCTACGGGTTGAAGAGGAGGGATTCCTTGGATGTTTTGAACCTGTATTCTGGCACCAATACAATTTGCACACAAAATGTTGAAAGTCCCAGGTGGAAGAAGATCGCCTTGATTAACAGGGAGAGAGCGAAAAGGGGACAAGAGAGAAGAAAAGAAGAGAAGTTCAGAAAGGGATTAGCTGTAGAGGAGATTGTTGTGGATGGGCGAAGGGAAGAGGGAAAGGGGGAAGACGACCTCCACAGGGAGGAGAAAAACGACGGCGGATCTTGGGAGGAAAAGGAAGAAGAGGAGAAAGACAGTGGAAGAGATATGTATGGCGGTAATAAACTTGCTGCCTCACTACTCAGAGGAACAGGGAATAGCATAAACAACGACGACGATGACAGCCCCCGGCTACAGAAAATTAAGACAAAAAGATGAATGATTTTTTTGGGAAAGGCCTTCCGAGTTTCGAGTTTTCTAGGTTTGCCAAAATAAATTCCAAAATCCAAAGATGTTGCTCAATTGCACTGACCGCTTCTGTTTTGCCGAGTGAAAACGACCATCTCACCACACACAGCCTCTATCCATTATCTTCTTCTGCTAAAATAGTCACCACAGTGTAATCACTCCCCATTTCAACATGACCCATCGTCTTCTCCTGCTTCTCCTCTTCTTCACCAACTTAGTTGTAGCAACCCCTCAATTCCACCCCACCATCCAGAGAGCTGTAGACTTAGCTTGCTCTGGGAATTTCGACGAGGCGTTGCGCGAATTTCGCAATTCCTTGGTCGAGAACTTGAATGACAATCAGATTGCCAACATCCTAGCCCAGTCTGAGCACAGCATAGGGAACCTGCTCGTCCTAAAGGGCGACATTTTGTTGGCGGCCGGGCTTCACACATCTGCAAAGGAACGAGATGCCACCGCGCTCCCCCCGCTGGCGCTTGTATTTCAGAACAAACACCCTTGTATAGGGGAGTTCGCAGATTTGTTCTGGACAAGCACTTTCATTAAGAAGGCGGTGGCAGACGGGGGATTTGGGGAGCAAGGCGACGGAAGCGAGGATAGAGACATCGAACAGATCATTGCAAAATACGAAAAATTAACACAAACTCAGAAGGAAAAGCTCCTGCAATCGCATCTCTCTCTCTCGACACAATTGGAGGATTCCGGCTTTAGTGAGGTGAGTTGACTAAAAGGCAGTCCAAATAAAATTGCCACCGATACACCGAAACAGCGACCGAACGCGCGCTCACTATATACCACTACGCTTAGCTTGCCATGGTTCACTTCAAATTGGCCCAGTCATTGTCTCCAGACGACGTTGCATTGAAAATGAGAAATGCCCTCATGGTGCCTGTGATCTACGAAAACGAGGCGGAGATAATAAAGAGGAGGGAGCGCCTGGGAAAAGAAATCAAATCGTTGATTGAAGAAGGAGTAAAAATTGAAGCGCTCGACGAAATCAGTATGCCGGGTACATTTTACCTAATCTATCAGGGATTTAATGACCGAGATCTAATGATGGATATCCAAAAATTGTACAGGAGTGCCTACCCGAAATTGATTGGTGGTGGCGGCAGAGTCATGAGTGACGTACCGGAGGAGAGAAAGATTAGGGTTGGATTTGTCTCATCTTACTTTCGCAGACACTCTGTCTGTAAACTACTTTGCGGTATCATCACCAATCTTGACAAGACGAAGTTCGACGTTGTCGTATTTTCGTCAACCTCCGACCCAGATGAATACACAGAAGAAATCATGGAGGACCCAGACATCACCTTCATAAATGTACAGGAAGGATTCTTGCTCAAAAACAGGGACTTGGTTACTGAACAGAACTTGGATGTGCTAATTTATCCGGACATTGGAATGGACACGAAAACAACAATGTGGGCGCACGGAAGGTTGGCGAAGGTGCAGATGGTTTTCTGGGGACACCCGGCGACGACGGGACTGGAGACGATGGACTACTTCATTTCGAGCGATGCATACGAGTATAGCGATGGGGGGAACCGCTTCAGTGAGCAGCTCATTCGGATGGACGGCTTGGGATTCTTTTTCAAAGCAGATGCTGTGGCGGAGGGTATGGGGGATACTATGAGGCAAGAATTAAACCTGAAGACCAGGTGAGTTACCGCGAGCGCGTCTATCCACTGATCGATGGGAATAAATACTATTTTCTTTGTATTGTAACTCACCTCGCACCGCCGCCGCCATTTATAGCGATCGTGTCTTCTTGATTCCCCAGACACTTCCCAAGTTCCACCCTCACCTCGACGATGTAATCCAGGGAATAATCTCAAAGTCCCCACACAATGTCGCCGTAATAATCTTCAGGCGTCACGACTTCAACTTTCATGACCGGCTCTAGGAGTACCGGCTTTGCCAACAAGGCACCGTCTCGTAAGGCAATAGACCCGGCAATCTTAAACGCGATTTCGCTTGAATCAACATCATGATAAGAGCCGTCATATAATGTTGCGCGAACGCCTTGCAACGGATAGCCCGCGACGACGCCGTTCGACATCTGCTCTTGGATACCCTTATCCACCGCGCTGATATATTCCCGCGGCACAACACCGCCGACAACAGCATCGACGAATTCATAACCAGACTCGCCATCATAGGGTTCAAGTCGCAACCACACATGGCCGTATTGGCCTCGACCACCGGTCTGACGCACGAACTTGCCTTCAATCTCAACTTCAGCACGAATGGTTTCTCGATAGGAAACCTGGGGTTTACCGATATTGGCCTCGACACCAAACTCGCGCTTCATTCGATCGACAATGATGTCTAGGTGCAGCTCACCCATTCCACCGATAATTGTTTGGCCAGACTCAGGGTCAGTTCTGACTCTAAAGGAGGGGTCCTCGGCTGCCAGCTTGCTCAAGGCAACTCCCATCTTCTCCTGATCAGCCTGCGATCGAGGCTCGACCGCGACATGTATGACGGGCTCAGGAAAATCCATTCGTTCCAGGGTAATTAGCGCGTCCTGAGCACAAAGCGTATCACCAGTAGTGGCGAACTTTAAGCCAATGGCGGCCGCAATATCACCAGCCCGGACTTCATTAATCTCTTTGCGATCGTTGGAGTGCATTTGCACCATTCGACCGACCCGCTCTCGCTTGCCTTTGATTGGGTTATAAACCGCATCGCCCGTCTTCAAGATACCCGAATAAACGCGAAAGAAAGTCAGCGCACCGACAAATGGATCTGTAGCAATCTTAAACGCCAACGCGGCAAAGGGCTCTTCGTCATCAGCGCGACGGTAACCATCCACTTCACCGGCTTCATCGAGATAGCCATGGATCGCCTTAACCTCATCGGGTGCCGGCAGGTATTCCACCACCGCATCGAGCATGGTCTGAACACCCTTGTTCTTGAACGCAGAACCACAGAGCGCCGGCACAATTTCGTTTGCCAGGGTTCGCTTGCGGAGCGCGCCTTTAATTTCCTCAAGGGTCAGCTCACCGCCCTCCAGGTATTTTTCCATTAATTCATCGTCGGCCTCAGCCGCCGCTTCAAGGATTTTTTCACGGTACTCTTCAGCCAGTGCCTGCATATCCTCGGGAATATCCTGTTCCTCAAAGGTCAGACCGATATCATCGCCATCCCAGTAAACAGCCTTCATCTTCAGCAGATCGATAATGCCCCTGAAGGCTTCTTCGGCACCGATGGCCAACTGCAAAACCACGGGGGTCGAACCGAGACGATCTTCAATCTGTTGAACAACACGCAGAAAGTTGGCCCCGGCACGGTCCATCTTGTTGACGAAAACCAACCTTGGCACTTCGTACTTGTTCGCCTGACGCCAAACGGTTTCAGACTGAGGTTCAACGCCGGAGGTCGCACAAAAGACCACCACGGCGCCATCCAGCACGCGCAGCGAACGCTCAACTTCAATGGTGAAGTCGACGTGACCAGGGGTGTCGATGATGTTGATGCGGTGTTCTTCGAATTGTTTCGCCGAACCCTGCCAAAAGGCAGTGGTAGCCGCAGAAGTGATCGTAATGCCTCGCTCCTGCTCTTGCTCCATCCAATCCATAACAGCCGCGCCGTCATGGACCTCACCAATCTTGTGGGAGATACCCGTATAAAATAGGATGCGCTCCGTCGTCGTGGTTTTACCCGCGTCGACGTGCGCCACAATTCCTATATTGCGGTATCTCTTGATCGGTGTCGTTCTAGGCACTGGCGTCTTTTCCGGTGTTTATGCAACGACCCAGGACTAGTAACGCCCGGGGTTAGAAACGGTAGTGTGAGAACGCCTGATTAGCTTGCGCCATACGATGCGTATCTTCACGCTTGCGAACTGCTGAACCACGGCCTTCGGCTGCATCCATAAGCTCACCAGCCAGGCGCTGGGCCATGGACTTCTCGCCACGCTTACGCGCCGAATCCACCAGCCAACGCATGGCTAACGCTGTTCGACGTGAGACGCGAACTTCAACTGGAACTTGATAGGTTGCGCCACCAACTCGACGGGATTTTACTTCCACCGATGGTGCGACGGCCTCAAGAGCGGCGTCGAAAACTTCGATAGGATTGCCGTTAGTACGGTCTTTGATGCGGTCCAATGCGCCATAAACGATGCGCTCGGCCACTGATTTTTTACCGCTGACCATCACGTGGTTCATGAACTTCGCGAGGGTAAGGTTTACATATTTCGGGTCCGGCAGGATCTGCCGCTTTTCCGGGACTCTACGTCTGGGCATTGCTCTATTCCTTATTTTCAGGTTAACCCGGGATTAATACCCGGCCTTACTCCGACCACGCCTGATGACACGGTCGATAATACAAAACTAATTTGATCAGGACTTGGGTCGTTTCGTACCGTACTTGGATCGTCCCTGCATACGTTTTGCTACGCCAGTGGTATCCAACGTACCACGTACCGTGTGATATCGAACACCTGGCAAGTCTTTTACACGACCGCCACGGATCAATACAACACTGTGCTCCTGCAGGTTGTGTCCTTCACCACCGATATATGAGGTCACCTCAAAACCGTTGGTCAGGCGCACCCGGCAAACTTTACGCAATGCCGAGTTCGGCTTCTTTGGCGTCGTTGTATAGACGCGAGTGCAAACACCACGGCGTTGCGGGCATGATTGTAGAGCAGGTACATCGCTCTTTACGACCTTACGCTGCCTGGGCTTGCGAACCAATTGGCTGATTCTAGCCATAAAATGATAACTCCACCTAAAATAACAAAATGACCAGCCCTGTTAGCGTAAAAGTGACCACGCGTCGAGAGCCTGTCAAAGCGAGGGGCGAATTCTAATGATGCCGCCCCAACTAGTCAACAGTCGATCTGCGCCAAGGGGCTATTGCTCCCCGTCACACACCGGATTTATCAAGCAGTCGATAGCACCGACTGCTTGATCACGCCTGATTAAAAATCCTCAGTCGTTGGTGCTTGTTGCTCGGTTACACTCTGGTTCAGCTCTTTACGCAATGCTGCTTCCACTTCTGCAGCGCTGACCGTGCGCTCTTCCGTACCCGACTTGATCGCTTCGCGCTTGCGACGTCGATCTTCGTGGTATTTCAAGCCCGTGCCCGCCGGGATTAAACGCCCAACAATCACATTTTCTTTCAAACCGCGCAGATAATCTTTCTTGCCCGTCACTGCAGCTTCGGTCAATACCCGAGTTGTTTCCTGGAACGAGGCCGCTGAGACAAAAGACTCAGTGGCCAGCGCTGCCTTAGTAATCCCCAGCAACACGCGTTCATACTTGAGGACTTGCAGGTTCTCTGCTGCCAGACGATCGTTCTCTTCCAGCGCGCGGACATATTCGACCTGCTCGCCTTTGATCATCTTCGACTCACCAGCATCATGCACATCAACTTTACGCAGCATCTGGCAAACAATTACCTCAATATGCTTTTCGTTGATCGTCACACCCTGCAGGCGATAAACGTCTTGAATTTCCTTGACGATATATTGCGTCAGCGCTTCGACGCCCTTCAAACGCAAGATGTCATGGGGATTTTCTGGACCATCAGATACCACTTCACCCTTGGCAACAAATTCACCCTCAAATACGGACATATGGCGCCATTTCGGAATCAACACCTCGTAGTGATCTGAACCTGCTGGCAATTCACTGGTATCCGTTGGCGTGATAATCAAGCGCCGCTTGCCTTTAGTTTCCTTACCGAAGCTCACGGTACCGCTGATTTCAGCGAGGACGCCGGAATCTTTCGGCTTTCGCGCCTCGAACAAGTCGGCAACCCGTGGCAAACCACCAGTGATATCTCGAGTCTTAGAGCTTTCCTGAGGAATTCGAGCAATAACGTCACCGATTTCAATATGCGCTCCATCTTCGAGACTCAAAATCGCATTCGCCTCGAGGAAATAGTGTGCTGGAACGTCTGTACCAGCGAGCAGCAAGGCGTTGCCTTCGTCATCCACTAATCGAACCGCTGGACGGGTATCTTTACCGGCAGTGGGGCGATCTTTCGGATCGATAACAGAGATGCTCGACAAGCCGGTTAGCTCGTCTGTCTGGCGACGAATCGTGATACCTTGATCCATGTTGTCAAACAAAACCTTACCCGCCACCTCGGTGACGATGGGGTGTGTATGCGGATCCCAGTTAGCCACGATTTCACCGGCGACAACAGGATCGTCGATGCCTTTCTTCAGAACCGCACCATATGGAATCTTATAGCGTTCGCGCTCTCGCCCTGTTTCATCAGCGACAGCCACTTCACCAGAACGCGATACCGCGACATAGTCACCGTTCTTCTTCTGAATGATTTTCAGGTTATGTAAACGGATCGTACCCGTGTGCTTGACCTGAATGTTGTCGATCGCTGTGGCCCGTGACGCCGCACCACCGATGTGGAACGTTCTCATCGTCAGCTGAGTGCCTGGCTCACCGATAGATTGCGCGGCAATAACACCAATCGCCTCACCGATATTCACCAAGTGGCCGCGACCTAGATCACGCCCATAACAATTACTGCAGACACCGTATCGAGTCTCACAGGTAATCGCACTACGCACCTTGATCTCATCAATGCCCATGCCTTCCAGCCGAGTAACACCCGCTTCATCAATAAACGTGCCGCGAGCCAGCAAGATATCATCGCCCGCCGCATTAAAGACGTCCGCAGCCACGACTCGACCCAATACGCGGTTACCCAGAGGCTCGACCACATCACCGCCTTCAATCACAGCGGTCATGATCAGACCGTTGTCTGTGCCACAATCTATTTCGGTGACGACCAGATCCTGGGAAACGTCTACCAAACGACGAGTCAGGTAACCTGAGTTCGCTGTTTTCAAAGCCGTATCGGCCAGACCCTTACGGGCACCGTGGGTGGAAATAAAGTACTGCATCACTGACAGTCCTTCACGGAAGTTAGCTGTAATGGGGGTTTCGATAATCGAGCCGTCAGGCTTAGTCATCAAACCACGCATACCCGCTAACTGCCGAATCTGTGCCGGTGATCCACGAGCACCTGAGTCTGAATACATCCAGACACTGTTATAGGATCCTTGGACTTCTTCTTCGCCGTCTTTGTTGATCACTTTTTCGGTCGCCAGATTCTTCATCATGGCAGCACCGACCAGCTCGTTGGCTCGAGTCCAGATGTCGATCACTTTGTTGTACTTCTCACCCTGGGTCACCAGACCTGAAGCATATTGAGATTCGATCTCTCGAATTTCACTTTCTGCTTCTTCAATAATCTGGGCCTTCTCTTTCGGAATCACAAAGTCTTCAACACCGATGGAGGCACCGGATCGAGTGGAATACTCGTAACCCATATACATCAGCTGGTCAGCAAAGATTACCGTAGCTTTCAAACCCACTGTTCGATAACAGGTATTGATCAAGCTCGACATATCCTTGTTGCCAAGGGTCCGGTTAATCAGTTCATACGGGAGGCCGTCTGGCACAATCTCGTACAACAACGCCCGACCGACAGTCGTATCTTTGATCTGTCGCTGGCTAACGAATTCACCGGCTTCGTTCTTGATGACTTCCTTGACCCGAACCTTAACTCTGGCCTGCAGACCGACCTTGCCACCACGATAGGCGCGTGACACTTCCTCGACATCAGCAAAGGCCATACCTTCGCCAAGATCATTAACCTTTTCACGGGTCATGTAGTAAACACCAAGAACAACGTCCTGGCTCGGTACGATAATGGGTTGGCCATCAGCAGGAGACAACACGTTATTCGTTGACATCATCAACGCCCGTGACTCGAGCTGGGCTTCCAGGGTCAGTGGGACGTGAACGGCCATTTGGTCACCGTCAAAGTCAGCATTATAGGCAGTACAAACCAAGGGATGCAGTTGAATCGCCTTGCCTTCGATCAATACTGGCTCAAACGCTTGAATACCGAGCCTGTGCAGTGTTGGTGCCCGGTTCAGTAGCACTGGATGTTCGCGAATTACGTCAGCCAGGATATCCCAGACCTCCGGTGTTTCCCGCTCAACCATCTTCTTCGCAGCTTTAATCGTTGTTGCCAAGCCACGAGCCTCGAGCTTGCCGAAGATAAACGGCTTAAACAGCTCAAGAGCCATTTTTTTCGGCAATCCACACTGGTGCAGACGCAAGCTTGGGCCTACAACGATGACTGAACGACCAGAATAGTCTACACGTTTGCCTAGCAGATTCTGGCGGAAACGGCCTTGCTTGCCTTTGATCATGTCGGCCAGAGACTTCAATGGTCGCTTGTTGGTACCCGTAATGGCACGACCGCGACGACCATTGTCGAGCAGCGCGTCTACGGCTTCCTGGAGCATTCGCTTTTCATTTCGAACAATAATGTCCGGCGCCGATAGATCTAACAGTCGCTTCAAGCGGTTGTTACGGTTGATCACTCGACGGTATAAATCGTTCAGGTCAGAAGTCGCAAAGCGGCCGCCTTCCAGCGGTACCAATGGTCGCAGATCTGGTGGCAGAACCGGCAGCACGGTGAAAATCATCCATTCTGGACGATTGCCCGACTTATCAAACGCTTCCATTAATTTCAAACGCTTGGTGAGCTTCTTAATCTTGGTGTCAGAGTTGGTTTGCGGCATTTCCTCACGGATCTGCGCAATCTCTTCTTTAACATCCATGTCTTTCATGAGTTCCTGAATCGCTTCAGCGCCCATTTTCGCATCGAACTCGTCGCCGAACTCTTCCAACGCTTCATAGTACTGCTCGTCGGTCATCAACTGCTTCTTCTCGAGGGTCGTCAGACCTGGGTCAATGACGATAAACGACTCGAAATACAGTACCCGCTCGATATCACGCAAGGTCATATCCATCAACAAACCAATACGCGATGGTAAGGACTTCAGGAACCAAATGTGTGCCACTGGGCTGGCAAGCTCAATATGCCCCATACGTTCGCGCCTGACTTTGGCCAGGGCAACTTCTACGCCACACTTCTCACAGATAACACCACGATGCTTGAGCCGCTTATACTTTCCGCAAAGGCATTCATAGTCTTTGGTAGGCCCAAAGATCTTTGCGCAGAACAAGCCGTCACGCTCAGGCTTGAAGGTCCTGTAGTTAATGGTTTCTGGCTTTTTCACTTCGCCATAAGACCAGGATCGAATCATCTCAGGGGACGCAAGGCCGATTCGCAAGGAATCGAAGTCATCAGACTGCCCCTGCGACTTGAGTATGTTAAGAAGATCTTTCAAGACTTTCCTCCACCGGGCTAAAGCCCGCCTTTAATTTAATTCCAGTTCGTCCATCTTGTGTCTAACCGGCACAAAAAGAATCGCATTTGCTCAGTCGTTTTCTAGCTCAATATCGATCCCGAGCGAGCGGATCTCTTTGACCAACACGTTGAAAGACTCTGGCATGCCAGGCTCCATACGGTGATCACCATCTACGATGTTCTTGTACATCCGTGTTCGACCGTGAACGTCGTCAGACTTAACCGTCAACATTTCCTGCAACGTGTAAGCCGCGCCATAAGCTTCTAGCGCCCAGACTTCCATTTCACCAAATCGCTGACCACCAAACTGCGCTTTACCACCTAATGGCTGCTGGGTGACCAGACTGTATGAGCCGGTTGACCGAGCGTGCATCTTGTCATCCACCAAGTGGTTGAGTTTGAGCATATACATGAGACCAACAGACACAGGCCGATCAAATTGCTCACCGGTTGTGCCGTCGTAAAGGTTAGTCTGGCCATCTAGTGGTAAGCCAGCCAATTCCAACATGGTTTTGATCTCGGCTTCAGTAGCACCATTGAATACAGAGGTTGCCATGGGCACACCGGAACGTAAATTACCGGCCATCTCAACAATCTCAGCATCCGTGAAGGAGTTCAGGTCTTCCTTACGTCCACTGCCGTTATAGACCTTGTCCAGGAACTGGCGAATCTCGTCAACTTCACGCTTCATATCAAGCATTTCGCCGATTCGCTTACCGAGGCCATCTGCAGCCCAACCCAGGTGGGTTTCCAGAATCTGACCCACGTTCATTCGCTTAGGTACGCCGAGTGGGTTCAAGACGATATCGATGGGGTCACCATTTTCGTCAAAAGGCATATCCTCCACCGGCTTGATCACCGAGATCACACCTTTGTTACCGTGACGTCCAGCCATTTTGTCACCTGGCTGAATACGACGCTTGATCGCCAGATAGACCTTCACAATCTTGAGGACACCAGGCGCCAGGTCATCGCCGCTTTGCAGCTTGCCTTTGCTTTCGTCAAACTGTTCATCGAGAGCAACTCGACGCTCTTTCAAGCGTAATTCAGTTTGCTCGAGCAGACTGTTGAGGTCATCGCTATCCATACGCAGCTTAAACCAGTCATCAGAAGCCAAACTCTTGAGGAAATCGGCAGTTACCTTTTCGCCTTTCTTCAGACCAGGCCCAGCAACCACAGTACCACCTTCCAGGGAATCAGCCAGTCGCTCGAAGGTCGCCGTCTTGATGATGCGATATTCTTCTTCGATATTGCGTCGAACCTCTTCCAAGGCGAGGCGCTCAATCTCCTGAGCGCGCTGGTCTTTATCAATCCCGTCACGAGTGAAAACTTGCACGTCAATCACAGTGCCGTTGTAGCTACTAGGCACGCGCAGTGAGGTGTCCTTCACGTCGGAAGCTTTCTCACCGAAGATCGCGCGCAGCAGCTTCTCTTCTGGCGTCAATTGCGTTTCGCCTTTAGGCGTGACCTTGCCCACCAAGATATCACCGGCGCTCACTTCAGCGCCGATATAAACAATCCCCGCTTCGTCCAACTTGGACAATGCACCCTCACCGACATTTGGAATGTCACAGGTAATCTCTTCTGAGCCAAGCTTGGTGTCCCGAGCAATACAGGTGAGTTCCTGGATGTGAATCGTGGTGAACCGGTCTTCTTTCACAACCCGCTCAGAGATCAGGATCGAGTCTTCGAAGTTGTAACCGTTCCAGGTCATAAACGCGATACGCATGTTCTGACCCAGCGCCAGCTCTCCAAGATCCACAGACGGACCATCAGCTAGCACGTCTCCGCGAGCGATTTGGTCGCCTTGCTTGACCAGCGGCTTTTGATTGATACAGGTATTCTGGTTTGAGCGTGTGTACTTAGTGAGGTTGTAAATATCTACACCCGCCTCACCAGAAGCCGTCTCAGCATCATAAACTCGAACAACGATACGCGCCGCGTCAACTGTCTCAACTTGACCGCCACGCTTGGCAATCACACAGACCCCTGAATCACGGGCAACGATCCCTTCCATGCCGGTGCCCACGAGCGGCTTCTCGGCGCGGAGCGTTGGTACCGCCTGACGCTGCATGTTTGAACCCATCAGTGCCCGGTTAGCATCATCATGCTCAAGAAACGGAATGAGCGAGGCAGCAACGGAGACGACCTGTTGCGGCGAAACGTCCATAAAATTCACACTGGCCCGAGCTGCTTTACTGAACTCACCCAGGTGACGCACGTCGATCAACTCTTCGATCAGGTTGCCTTTATCGTCCAATGGCGTACTCGCCTGGGCGATAACGTAGTCGCTTTCGATGATAGCGGACAAGTATTCAATCTCTTCTGTCGCCACGCCATCGACTACTTTTCGATAAGGACTTTCCAAAAAGCCATATTCGTTAGTCCGGGCATAGGTTGCCAGAGAGTTAATCAGACCAATATTTGGACCTTCCGGTGTTTCGATAGGGCACACACGACCATAGTGTGTCGGATGCACGTCTCGCACTTCAAAGCCAGCACGTTCCCGTGTCAAACCACCTGGCCCGAGGGCTGAGACTCGACGTTTGTGAGTCACTTCCGACAGCGGGTTATTCTGGTCCATGAACTGCGACAATTGCGCAGAACCGAAGTATTCTTTCACCGCTGCGGCGACCGGCTTGGCATTGATCAAATCCTGAGGCATTAAGCCTTCAGACTCTGCCAGGCTTAAACGTTCCTTAACCGCGCGCTCGACTCGAATCAGTCCGAGACGGAAAGCGTTCTCAGCCATCTCACCGACAGAACGGACTCGGCGATTTCCCAGGTGATCGATATCATCGACCATGTCTTTACCGTTGCGGATATTGATCAGACACTTCACAACGTCCACGATATCATCGTTACTCAGCGTGCCCTGGCCCACTTCTTCTTCGCGAGTCAGACGACGGTTAAATTTCATTCGGCCCACGGCCGTCAAATCATACCGCTCTGGTGAGAAAAACAGATTCGTAAATAGATTTTCTGCAGCTTCTTTCGTTGGTGGCTCGCCCGGACGCATCATGCGATAAATTTCGACCAGTGCTTCCAGACGATTGGTGGTGGAATCTACATTCAGTGTGTCAGAGATGAACGGACCACAATCCAGGTCGTTGGTATAAATAGTCTCAAAAGAGGTATGCCCGGCGGCAATCAAATGCGCCAGAATCTCTTCCGTGATCTGCGAATTACAGGGAACGAGAATCTCACCCGTGCTAGTGTCGATCAGATCTTTAGCGAGAACATGGCCACAGACATATTCGACAGGCACTTCTAGCTTGGAGAGGCCGGCCTTATCCATATCTCGAATGTGTCGCGCTGTAATTCGCGTGCCTTCCTCAACAATTGAATTGCCTTTGCCATCGCTAATGGAGAAACGTGCGGTTTCACCACGCAATCGACTAGCAATCAAATTCAGACTGTAGGTCTCACCATCGATATTAAATGTGTCAGTATCAAAAAATTGTTCGAGTATTTCTTCGGTGCTAAAACCCAGGGCCCGCAACAACACGGTAGCCGGCAGCTTTCGACGGCGGTCAATACGCGCAAAAACGCAGTCTTTCGGATCAAATTCAAAATCAAGCCATGAGCCACGCATCGGGATGATTCGCGCCGAGTACAACAGCTTTCCGGACGAGTGGGTCTTGCCCTTATCGTGGTCAAAGAACACACCAGGCGACCGGTGCAACTGCGACACTACGACCCGCTCAATGCCGTTAATCACGAAAGTACCATTTTCTGTCATGAGCGGAATTTCGCCCATGTAAACTTCCTGCTCTTTGATATCTTTGATCGCTTTGCTGGAAGAGTCCTTGTCATAGATAATCAATCTCACCTTGACCCGCAACGGGACCGCATAGGTGACACTTCGAAGTTGACATTCCTTGACATCAAACGCCGGCTTGCCTAATCGGTAGCTGACATATTCGAGCGCTGCACTGCCTGAATAGCTAACGATAGGAAACACTGATTTGAATGCCGCATGAAGCCCCTTATTGATCTTGCTTTCAATGGAGACAGCCTCCTGCAAGAACTCATTATAAGACTCCACTTGGATGGCAAGCAGGTAAGGGATATCCATCACCCTAGGTAGCTTACTAAAGTCCTTACGGATTCGTTTCTTCTCTGTGTATGAATAGGCCATCAATGCCTCCAAACTAGATCGTAAAATCGCGCTGAACTCTGCCTGCAAACCCGGCAAAGGACAAATTTCGAAGCACAAAAAGGCTGGGCAGTGAATTCACTGTCCAGCCTTGCATGCTTATCGTAACCAAGATGAGATCTGGATTACTTTAGCTCCACTGATGCACCAGCTTCTTCAAGCTGCTTCTTAATATCTTCAGCTTCAGCTTTATTAACGCCTTCTTTAACAGTTGAAGGAGCATTATCAACCAGTTCTTTAGCTTCTTTCAAGCCAAGGCCGGTGATGGCACGAACAACTTTGATAGCGTTAACTTTCTTTTCGCCAGCACCCGTGATGATGACGTCAAAATCGTCTTTCTCTTCAACGGCAGCAGCAGCAGCGGCAACTGGCGCAGCGCTAACAGCGGCTGCAGCAGAAACGCCGAACTTCTCTTCCATGGCAGACACAAGTTCAACAACATCCATGACGCTCATTTCAGCGATGGCATTTAAAATATCATCTTTAGATAAAGACATAAGTCCCTTTCTCCAATTAACAAATTAACTTAAGCGGCTTCTTCTTGCTTTTGATCACGAACTGCGGCCACAACACGAGTTACCTTGGCAGGGACGTCGTTAAACGTCTTGGCCAATTTAGCTACCGGTTCCAGCATAACCATCATTAGCAATGAAATTGCCTGGTCGCGGGTCGGTAACTTGGCGAGAGCATCAATTTGATCAGCGGGGAGTAATTTACCACCCACGCTAAGCGCCCTGATCTCAAACTTGTCGTTTGTCTTCGCAAAATCCTTGCAAACCCTGGCAGCTGCGCCCGGATCTTCAATGGAAAAAGCGATAACATTTGGACCAAGCAGTACTTCGCTCATGCACTCAAAATCAGTGCCTGCAAATGCGAGTTTTGCCAGTGTATTGCGAATCACGCGAATCTGAACCCCTGCTTCCCGAGCATCCTTTCGTAGCTGGGTCATTCCGGCAACGGAGACCCCACGATAGTCAGCCATGACTGCAGCGAGCGCATTAGTTGCGGTGAGGTTAACCTCTGCAACGATCGCCTGTTTCTCTTTAAGTCCTATAGGCACAAATATGTACTCCTGTGACTTGATTAATCCACCACCTGCCCCGTGTTCTGGTTTAGATGGATTCCATCACGGCGATAGGATCCAAGTATTTAAGTTGAATCGGGTTCACCATCTGCGCAGGCTTTCAAATGAAACTTAACCAAGACTAAGCTTAACTAAAGCTGCCCGGGACCTGCGGTCTTTGACGAGCTCTGTGTCACATCAACTGTCGATGCGCTACAGATACCCCAAAGCCTTTGCGCCAACGTTGTCGCGCCTGCTTCGACGCAACAACGCTGACTAATTCATTAATATTCGAGTGCAGATTGATCGATCGGGATGCCAGCGCCCATTGTTGTCGATACGACAACACGTTTGACGTAGGTTCCTTTAGCAGAGGCCGGTTTGGCTTTACGCAGATCTGACAATAAGGCTTCGATATTTTCTTTGATTGCCTTAGCTTCAAATCCGACTTTACCGACACCACCATGAATGATGCCATTTTTGTCAGTTCGATAACGTACCTGGCCGGCTTTAGCATTTCTGACCGCCTCAGCAACGTCAGGCGTTACGGTACCCAGTCGTGGGTTCGGCATTAGGCCTCGAGGGCCGAGAATCTGACCTAATTGGCCAACAACTCGCATGGCATCCGGAGTTGCAATGGCAACGTCGAAATCTAGGTTGCCCGCTTTAATTGAGACTGCAAGATCGTCCATACCGACAACCTCCGCACCAGCGGCCTTGGCCTCTTCAGCTTTCTCGCCCTGAGCAAAGACGGCCACTCGAACATCTTTACCGGTACCATTCGGCAGCACGGTAGCGCCACGTACAACTTGGTCAGACTTCCGTGGATCAACGCCAAGGTTGATGCTGACATCAATAGACTCAACGAATTTCACTTTAGACAGTTCAGTCAGTATCGCGACAGCTTCTTCTATAGGGTAGATTTTGCCTTGCTCGATTCTGGCATTGAATTCACGAACACGCTTGCTCTGCTTCGCCATTTAGATCACCCCTTCTGTTTCAATACCCGCTGCGCGAGCGCTGCCAGCGATAGTTCGCACGGCTGCATCCATGTCCTTAGCAGTCAGGTCAGGTAGCTTCAGCGCAGCAATTTCTTCTAATTGCGCACGTGTCACCTTACCAACCTTGTTTTTGTTCGGCTCTGCGCTACCACTGGCAACGCCGGCGGCCTTCTTCAGGAGGACAGATGCGGGCGGAGTTTTCTTAATGAAGGTGAAGCTTTTGTCGGCATAGACTGTAATGACGACAGGAATCGGCATACCGGCTTCCATTGACTGAGTTTCTGCGTTGAATGCCTTGCAGAACTCCATGATATTCACGCCCTTTTGGCCCAAAGCGGGACCAACAGGTGGACTTGGGTTTGCTTTACCTGCAGGAACCTGCAATTTGATATAGGCAAAAATTTTCTTAGCCATTACTTTCTCCTTTTGGGTGCTAGCCCTGGTTCATAAGGCACCGTTGAAGGCTGCGCATTATTACTAAAGGTCCCCGCCAATAACGTCGTCGGCTGGACGAACGTTAGATTGTAAAAACTGATCTAGCCTTTTTCGACTTGACCAAAATCCAGTTCAACTGGGGTCGAACGACCAAAAATCATTACTGCAACGTGCAATCGATTCTTGTCGTAATTAACCTCTTCAACAACACCACTGAAGTCGTTAAAGGGACCATCAATGACCCTGACCAACTCGCCAGGCTCAAATACTGTCTTGGGTGTCACGTGCTCGCTACCGCTCTGCACACGCTGTAAAATTATTGCAGCTTCGGCTTCCGAAATAGGCGCCGGCTGATCTGCCTTACCGCCGATAAAGCCTAAAACCCTGGGCGTCTCTTTAACTAGGTGCCAAGTATCGCTATCCAACTCCATCTCAACCAGCACATAACCAGGGAAGAATTTACGCTCACTGCGACGCTTCTTACCCGCGCGCATCTCAACGACTTCTTCAGAGGGCACTATGACCTCACCAAACTTTTCCGCAAAGCTCGAGAGATTGATGCGCTCCAAAAGGGTACGCATAACCTGCTTCTCAAATCCTGAATAGGCATGTACTACATACCAACGCTTTGCCACAACTTTCTCCTGGTCGTCTCTAACCGATAATGGCCTGAATGCCCCAGCTTAAGCTGGAATCCAGACCCCACAGAATTAATCCCACGAAAATCACCACGACCACAACAATCAACGTAGTCTGAGTGGTCTCTTGGCGTGTGGGCCAGACAACTTTACGAACCTCGACTCTAGCCTCTTTCGCCAGATCCCAAGCCGCTCTACCTGAGATAGTCTGCAGTGCCATTAGCACTGCGACTGCCATCAGACCAACGCCTGCCAGTGCCCGATAAAAGACACCTACAGAAGCATAGAGCGTATTGGCGTAAACGCCACCCAGAATGATTGCCACAATCAGCAACCACCAGATCGGGCCTAACTTACTTGATAATGACGTTTCCAGACTCGAGCTCATAATATCTTTAACATTCCCTTGCTCATTTTACCGATCAGCCAACCACCACTTACACTGGCAGGCCAGGAGGGAATCGAACCCCCAACCTGCGGTTTTGGAGACCGCCGCTCTGCCAATTGAGCTACTGGCCTTCCGGTAAAAAGGGCTAACAACTAGGCAAAAATCTTCACAACAACGCCAGCGCCAACAGTTCGGCCGCCTTCACGTATCGCAAATCTTTGACCATCT
>ENA-OWPI01001833-OWPI01001833.1-marine-metagenome-genome-assembly--contig:-NODE-1833-length-21955-cov-28.547079_pt1 | contig 21955 bp, 13 predicted proteins | sample MGYA00238138_ERZ651775 | MGnify/ENA primary metagenome ERZ651775 (study PRJEB26906, sample SAMN06265043) | marine metagenome | isolation source: Helgoland LTER site | place: Germany:Helgoland, sampling...
GAAGTCTGAGAAACTGAGGCAACGTATCTCCCTGTGGGGTCTTAAAAGCATACTGTAGGTCATCAAACAGCAGAGGTACAGATTGTCATTATACTCCTTAATATCTTTCAATACAGTTGACATATCATCAAAAGGTCTATGAAGCTCTTGACCTGTCTTAGGTAGCTTTATTCGCCTCATATTCAGTATAACTCCTTTGGATTCTAATTCGTCCTTTAGGAGCGCAGATATATTTCGCTTAACATTATGCATACTTCGTGCAGAAGATGACTTCGTACGAACAAAATCCGATAACAGCTCAACGGTTAGCTCATTAGCTTTTAGGTTGGACAATCTATTAGACTTCAGGAATTCTGTCCAGACCTTTTCAGTCCTCACTAAATCTTTCTTGTATGATTGTGAGTAATCAAGAGAAAGTTTCTTGCTTAAGACTTCTTTAGCGACATCAATAAGGAAGACTGTTTCCTTTTTCTTTTCAACCGTTTCAGGTCTCCAGCCATCTCTAATAGCCATTGTAAATGCGCTACATAGGACAACAGCTTCACTGTGTCTTCTGCTCGGTTCTAAATGATTTGGATTGATGTCCTTATCTATTACTCTTCCACTGGAATATCTGAATCTCTTTGATTCGTACCAGAAGAATACAGAATAGTACCCTGCTTTGGTTTTTGATAAGGTAGGTTGAAGCTCAATTTTAATCTTCATAAAGACGAACTTTATGACAGACTACTATCCAAATAGCGATAACTCGCTGAAGGAGAATGATGTATAAACCCACGACCTCTTGACTGCCAGTCAAACGCTCTAGCCAACTGAGCTACATCCCCAACGAGGCGCAAATATAGGTTAAGAGAAGGAGATTATTATCTAACTACATCCTACTATTCTTATATTAGGTTTCAAACTGGACCAAATGAGTAAGCGACATCTATTAGCGACTTTTATATTCTTATTAGGGTTAGGGCTTAATGCCCAAACTGTATATTCTGTTAAGTATGAATCACAGGCCGATGTTAAGGTCTATGTTGTAGAGTATGAGTCCCAAGCCGACCTACTGGTCTTTAAAGAGGACTATTCGTCTCGTGCTAAGGGGAATGAAGGGAATTGGTTTTTCGTGGATTACCAATCACAAGCAGAAAAGAGTATCTATTTTGTCAAATACGAATCACAAGCCGACTTAAAAATCTACTTTGTTGCATACGAGTCAAGAGCGGGTTGGCGGAATAAGGATAAAATTCATTTAATGTATTAATCCAGAACTACGGCAAGTCCTCCAACTGCTTTACCTCTAATCCCCTTAAATAGGTAAGAGATACTTTCATTCAGCAATAGCACATTACCTGCTGAAGCTTGAGTAGAGCGCCTGTTTATTGATTTGAAGCTTTGATGACTTTGTTCAATTTGAAGTTCGCGGCGATTACGCGAGAATTCCAAATCCTTATATTATATGAATTCTTGGCTGTAAGCAGATCTGATATCAGTGCTGCTGCAATGGTAGTTTCACAAGATTTATTGGCCCGCTGCTTCTAAATTTCGGGCGTTTCTTCTCCCAAATTTTTCGTTGTACATATTTTCGGTGTTTATTCTACTTTCATCATCTGTCAAAAAGACTTTTAAATCTGAAAGAGCAGCTTTTTTGACCAAATAAATATTAATGCAGTCAATATCTCGTCCATCTTGACGGTTTTGAATATACCAGTGTCCTTCAATGTTTCGCGCATGATGTAAAGATTTTGTAGGCAACACTACGACATCTGCATTCCATTCCAGACTCGTAAAAAAGACTTTTATATCTGCTTCCCATTCGTGCTCAACCACATTGATTACTTGGGCATTTAACGAGAAGTGCGTGGTGATAAAAAATATAAGCGCAATAAGCTTCATCAGAGGTATCGGTTTATAAAAAGTTTATAGAATCCCTAATAAATTACTGTTTCATGACGACTTTATAACTCTGTCAAGTTATTAAGAATTAGCTCTTTTACTTTTAATCCTCTTAAAAAAGTGAATGATACTTTCATCAAATTGCTGTTTGGAAACTAAAAAGCCCCTTCCGAAGAAGAGGCTCTGTAATCTAAAGTCGTTTGTTTTTACTTATTCCCAGTGAATGAAAATGTAAAAGTTTTATTCAGCAGTTATTTAAAACCCCCATCCAGCGGTCAACTGAAGGTTAGGGTACCAACCACCTGAGTTTGCTATCTGAAAATCAAGTGCTCTTGAGTTAGCGTCCATGGTTAGCCCATTTGTATACACTACGCCCCCTCCGCCTTTAATAAGACCAATATCAACTCCTAGACGAACGCCTTTGACAGGACGAAGTCCATAACCGAAACCGGTGAAAGTGAATACTCCGCCGTCATGCCAATGATAGCTATTTCCATCAGGGTCATCAAAACGCCCATTTAAAGACTGAACTCCAATACCGGCAACAACTCTAAATGCCTGCAATGTCTCTATAGGACGATAACTAATGTTTACTCCTGACCAGCTACTTGCATCCCCAAAAGTACCCGTGTAGGTAACACCGTTTATATCAACACTGTTATCAATTGGGACGGATTCACCATAGTGAACAGAAACTGTGGTTTTCTTTGAAAGCTGATGGTCAAATTGAAACCCAACCGATTGACTAGGACCACCGGTATTAATACTAAATGAATTCTTAGCGTATGCCCTGTCTTTTTTCCAAAAGGAAAAGTTGTCTTGAGCCGAAGCTGCCGTGCAAAACGCAAAGGCCATGCAAGTGATAAATAGTTTTTTCATAATAATTTGGTTTGTGAAATTTAAAGGTAATTGTATTTACAACTCTGGCAAGTCCTCAACCTCCAACTGCTTCACTTCTAATCCTCATAGATAGGTAAGTGATACTTAGAGTGTTGAATGTCCCATTACTTGCTGTAGCTTGAGTAGAGAGCCTGTTTATTGGTTTGCAGCCTTGATGGCTTGATTTAGGTTCTCTGCTACTTTTTTATTCAATTTATAAGCTACTTTTTTGAGTTTTTTGTCCGCACGAAGCTCAAAAGTTTGCTTATTACCGATATTGGAAATAAGATATACCGCCGATGATGCACCGTAAGCGCCTAAAGCAATAAATGCATAACCTGTCGGGGGGTTGTACCACTCGAAAAAGCCAGGTCCGTCATCAGTAAGAAAATCATTACCAAGTGCAAATCCACCGAGAGACACGAAACCTACAGCTACTCCGCCGATACCGTTTAAGGTATTATTAAGTAACCCAGGATTTCGTTTTTGTGCTAAACGCAAACATTTTTTCGCCCTACGAAAATTAGGTCCCCCAACATTAAAGTGTTTCACTAAATCCTTGACCTGTTCCATTGACAATTCTTCTCCATTTTGAGTGAAGGTTCCATTACCGTATTCAATATAGTCTTGACTGAAAGCAGAGATTGATATCAGTACTGCGGCAATTGTAGTTAGTAGTTTCATAGGTGTAAGTGGTTTTGTGTTGTAGGAAGGTAACAATTTGTAATTCCTAAGTCGTAAGATGTAATCTCACATACCGACACTTTTGCTCTTGTATCCCTATAAGGTTAACTCATTTCCGCTTATAAGTTTCATTGCTGGGATGTATTTACAACTCTGGCAAGTCCTCAACATCCAGCTGCTTCACTTCTAATCCTCTCAGGTAGGTAAGGGATACTTTCATATCGCTGTGACCCATCACTTGCTGTAGTTTCTGTAGAGAACCAGTTTTTTCAAAGACTCTAATGGCCCCTGTACGTCGAAAGCTGTAAATCGTTTGGTTCTCCTCTATCATGTCTGTCTGCTTCTTGTAGTCAGCCCATCTGTTCTTAAAGTAATCCCGGTGGTAGGTTCTTCTTTTTCTTGAGAAAAGATTCACAGAAGAATCACAACCATCGTAGCGTATTATCAGCTCGTGTTGTACGAATTGCGGCACTGGAAGTATGCGGTTTTTCTTTGATTTCACCCTATCCCCGTTTAAGCTCAACAGGGAAAAATCTTTATTAAAGTCACCTACCGTTAAACTTAGGATCTCACGATGTGGTCGTAATAATAACGCATACGTCATCAACGTACACAGGTAGAGGTTGTCATTGAAGGCTTTAATGTCGTTTAGAAGCTTTCCTACGTCCTTTATAGGCCTATGTAACTGTTGGGTTGTCCTAGGCAGTTTAATGCGCTTATAATTCAGGAAAACACCATGAGTCTCAAGCTCATCTCTGAGTAATGAAGAAATGTTACGCTTGAGGTTCTTCATACTCGCTGGTGAAGGTGCATACTCATACACAAACTCCGCTATAACATCTATTGTCAAGTCCGTAATGAGCGAATTAGAGAGGCCCTGCTTTTTGAGGTATTTGTTCCATTGCTCATGGGTTCTGATTAAATCACGTCTGTAGTAATGGGAGTAGTCGAACTTCAGCTTACGTTCCAACACAACATCAGCAATGCTACTAAGACGTTTCTTTTTCTCTGCTGCTTCCTTTTTCTTGTCTACCGGTCTCCAACCTTTAGCTATTGCAATTTGAAAAGCACTACATAAAAGTTGGGCCATGTGTTCACGTTCTGGCTCCTCTAAAAGATTGGGCAGTAATTCTTCTTCAATGACCCTCCCGTTCGCGAAACGGTAACGCTTGTTTTTGTACCATAAATGGATTTGATACTTACCGCTACTTGTTTTGTAAATTTTAGGACTCAGCTCCTTTTTTGTCTTCATAAAGGCTTTCTTTATGACAATCAAAAACTAAAAAAGCTGTACTCAATTATATGTTAATCAGATACTTACATATAATTTAGGGACTGCCAGTCAAACGCTCTAGCCAACTGAGCTACATCCCCAACGAGGCGCAAATATAGGTTAAGAGTTGGTAATTATTATCTAACTACATCCTACTATTCTTATATTAGATCTCAATCCGGACTAAATGAATAAACTACTTATATATTCGATTTTTCTATCCTTGGTAGGGATAGAGCTAAATGCCCAAACTGTATACTCCGTAAAGTATGAATCGCAAGCCGATGTTAAAGTCTTTGTGGTAGAGTATGAGTCCCAAGCGGACTTGCTGGTTTATAAAGAAGATTATTCATCTCGTGCTAAGGGGAATGAAGGGAATTGGTTTTTTGTGGATTACCAATCACAAGCAGATAAGAGCATTTACTTTGTTAAATATGAATCCCAGGCTGACTTAAAAATCTATTTTGTTGAGTACGAGTCAAAAGCAGGTTGGCGGAGCAAGGAGAAAGTCCATTTAATGTATTAACCTAGAACTAGGAAAAATCCTCAACATCTAACTGCCTTACTTCTCAGTTTCTTAAATGGATGAGCATCACATTTATCTGCTTGCGTCAAGAAAAAAAGCCCCTTCCGAAGAAGAGGCTCAAATTAATTTTGTGAAGCCTTGCATTTTTAATTGCAGCCCGAGTTTAATCTTATCAAACTGTAGCCTGGTGCACTAAAATTCGCCTTACCGCCGTCACATTCAAAGGTAATAGGAGTCACTAACTCATTTCCAAAATTCAAATCAACTACTAGTGTATCATTAACAAACGTGTAGTTGTTAGTTCCTGGTAGTGCGTTTGAATCTCCTGCTTGAAAAGTATTGTAAAGTGAATCGCAATTCGCACTAACGCTAACGCAATAGTACGTATATCGAATACCGTTCTCGTAGATATACATGGTATTTAAACTATTGCCTGGGTAGGTCCATTTACCTTCCATTGTGTAATTTGTAACGGGCTTTTTACAACCCGTAAACAGCAGTGTAAGGAGTATGATTAAGGGAAATAGTCGTTTCATAAGGCACGTTTTAGTATGTAAAAGGTAACGCTTTACGAGCACCTTCACAAACAACGCCGGAATACGTCAAATGACCTTAACTTGCGCCTATGCACAAAACTTCATTTTCGTTGAAATTCTCCACAAAACAACTGGCCCTCTGGGGCATGGTCTTGTTTGCTGTTTCGGCGCATGCCCAATTAGCTGTGAATGAATTCAATAGCAAGCGTGGTTTTACAGACGAGACTGGTGAAGATGTGGATTGGATTGAGGTATTCAACTACGCTACAGATTCGGTATTCTTAGCCGATTACTTTCTTAGCGACAACCCAGACAACTTGGATAAATGGCAATTCCCAAATACCTATTTGGGAAGCCAAGAGCTCATTACCATATGTGCCTCTGGAAAGGAAAACGGTGCATTCCCGAGTCATTGGGAGGCGCTAGTTGTAGCTGAAAATATTTGGAAGTATTGGACGGGGTCGAGTCCTCCACCGAACTATAATGACTGGAACCAATCAGGTTATAATGACCAAAACTGGAATTCCGGTCAAGGAGGCATAGGCTATGGCGATAATGACGACAATACTACCATTGCAGCTACGCCGTCCATCCTGATGCGCAAAGAATTTCAAATCGTTGATGTCTTGGATATTACGCACCTTTTGTTTCATGCAGATTACGACGACGGATTCATCGCCTATCTGAACGGAGTTGAAATCATGCGTTCAGATAATTTTGCCAATTCGTCGCCTTCCTACAATGAATTCACAACCTACGATAAGGAGGCCGTGATGTATGACGGGGGCATACCTGAAAGCCAATTATTTGATACCGATGAGGTTCGAAATTTACTGCAATCGGGTACCAATGTACTGGCCGTCCGTGTGCACAACGCAAGCGCCAACTCCTCTGACATGAGCAGCAACTTTTTTCTGTCAGCAGGCATTGCATCGATGAATATAAATTACCAAAGCCTCCCTAACTGGATTCAAACACCACTGGTTTTGCCGCATGCAGGTTTTAAACTATCGCACGGGGAGACCATCTGCATCAGCGATTCCAATGAAATTATAGTTGACAGCGTGTACATTCCTTATGATATCACGCGCTCCATCAGCAGGGGCCGGTTACCCGATGGAACTGGAAATTGGTGTTATTTCAATGCCCCGTCTCCAAACGAATCCAACAGTCAAAACACTTGTTATTCCGGAATTACGGAAACGCCTGTTTTAGATTTAGCGTCCGGCTGGTATTCTGCTGCACAGCAAGTCGCCGTTACTACACCTAACAATGCAACCTCGTACTACACCACAAATGGGGATGTACCTGATAGAAACGACACAGAGGTTAACGGGCCCATTGTTATTTACAATACAAGCGTACTGAGCGTGCGAACCTTTAGTGATGTTGGTCAAAAGCTACCTAGTGCAGTTGTTGACCGCACCTATATCATTGATGAAGACAATCACGGACTTTCAGTGGTTTCCATTATCACCACAGAAAATCATCTTTGGGATTGGGACAATGGTATTTACGTCATGGGGCCTGGCGCAAGCACTAACTATCCCTACTTTGGATCCAATTTCTGGCAGCCCTGGTCAAAGAAATCCAGAATGGAATTCTTCGACGGCACCCAAACCAAACAATTCGAAGCCGTATTTGACCTCGAAATTCATGGCGGTTGGTCGCGAGCTGAACCTCAAAAATCGTTTAGGATTGATGCAAAATCAAAGTATACCGGGGATATCGAATATTCGTTGATTGAACGAAAACCAGAAATTACAAGCTTCAATAATTTCAATCTAAGGAACGGTGGGCAGCACAGCCTGTTTGATCGCATTCAAGATGCCGTCATGAGCCGACTATCTGAAGGCACAAACATTGACCGTATGGGGTATCAAGCTTGCATCGTGTATCTAAACGGTGCTTATTGGGGCTTGTATGGCATTCGTGAAAAGTTTGACGAGCACTATGTAGAAAGTAATCATGGGGTTGATAAAGATGAAATCCAATTATTAAATCGAGAAGGCGCGCTTGTTGGTGATGAAAGCCATTTCTTGGAATCACATCAAATCATTACCAGTATTAGCACATCTACGCCCAACTTCGTGGAGGTTCTGAGCGGTCGTTTTGATTTAGATAATTACATCGACTACTTCGTATTTGAAACCTATATCCAAAACCGGGATTGGATGGGTATCGATTGGGAACTCAATAATATTAAACTTTGGCGACAAGATACGCTCGGTGCCACTTGGCGCTACATGATGTACGATACTGACTTTGCATTCGGGCTCTACGGTGGGAACATCTATCAAAACTATATCGACAAAGCACGCAACCCGAGTTACCCCAACCAACATTCTCAAATCTTCGATCATATCTTAGATAACGCGGATTTTAAGTGCCGATTCACGAACCGCTACAATGATCTCATCAACACCACTTTCCAGACGGGTCATTTTAATGCCGTAACTGACGAGCTGAAATCGGAATTGGCCCCAGCCATACCAAATCATGTAGCAAATTGGAGTAATCAAATGGGCCCGTATTCCTATACCGATTGGCTGAATGCTGTAAATGGTATCAAAAGCTACAACAGCGGACGGATCGCTACGGCACGTCAACATCTGAATCAAAGCCTCTCACTTCAAGGTCAGCATACTGTCGATCTAGATGCCTTCCCTATCGCTGCTGGTCACATCAAGCTCAATAGCATCGTGCCAGAATTGCCTTGGGACGGTGTATACCACGGTGCATGTCCTGTAACAGCTCAGGCCATTCCAAGCCGAGGTTTTCTGTTCTCACATTGGTACTCTACAGCCACGGCCTACAATAATGTAATGCAAGATTCCATAGAAGTTGCGGTTGCAGCGAATACGACATTAGTTGCGCATTTTGATACTTGTAAAAATGTGGTGGACGCTACGATTCAGCTGTCAGAAAAGATGATCAAAGCTGCCGTCTCGATTGCTGTTACGAATCCTTCTTACGAATGGCTTTACAATGGAACCCCGGTATCTACGGACAGTGTTATTTACAACCCTTTAGATGGGAATTACCAACTCACGGTTCGTTTTGATTCGTGTGAAATCCAATCCGAAACGTTTATCGTGAATCAAGGCGACTACGGCATTCATTTGTTCCCGAATCCGGCGGTCGATGCCCTTACGGTCCAATTCTTAATGGGTCAACAAGAAAACATGACTCTAGGAATTTACAACACGGCTGGCCAATTGGTTTGGGAAACCACCTATTCCCAATTCCTGGGCCAATTCAACACCACCATCGACGTTTCCACCTTCGCCCGTGATCTCTATATTCTACGTATAACAACACCTTCGCTTACGTATGCAGGGAAGTTTATAGTGGTTGATTAACATATAAGAACAACTACTTTTCGTTTAGGGCTTAAAAAAGAAAACCTAGGCAATCGCCTAGGTTTCCAACCAAACCAACAAAACCCTTGCAGGCTTCATCAATACTTTTAATAAAACCAAATCTCTACTCTTCTATTCAAGTAGTGCGCGTATTCATCGCAGTCCACTCCATCTAAACATTCATTAGCGAGATTTCGCTCACCGGTGTGATGCAATATTTGCCCTGCAGTAAAAGCAGGGAAATTACTATTGATAAAGTTGGATACCGACTTTACACGCTCCATACTAAGTCGGTCATTATATGCTCTGGAACCACGAGAATCGGTATGCCCAATCATAAACACATTACCTAAATCTGCAGGCAATTCATCCATTACTGCTGCTATTTGCTGCTGAAACTTCTCTTGAAGGTTATCGTCATCGAACTTAAAGTAAACCACTAAATCCGGTGCACCTTGAATATTTGGTAGTGACGTAGCGATCAATTCGTCGCGCATAATCCACGCCCCTTCAATACCATTTTCAGAAGCGAGTTGCATTGCAGCTTTTGCTTCAACGCCGCTTCTAGCGACTGAAGAAACCACATAATACTTCCCGTTAGTATTTGAAACAAACGCATCCGGTGACCATTTCTGAACGCTTTTCAACCAAGTCGTGGCCTTTTTAGGATCGCTGAACACCCCTGAAACTACACTTAGTGCATTTAAATACTCTTCCTCTGAAACTACAGTGACCTTCGAAGTACTGACATAAGCGCGGTATCCAAAATCACTTTTAAAAGCCTCTACCTTTTGGGTCGCCTGATCCTTCGAAACATCAGACACTAACATGGCACATAATTGGCCATCGATTCTTACCAAAGAAACCTCATGCTCACCAGATAGGCGATCTTTGATGGTATTGTACTCCGCTACACACTCTGAAGCAGATCCTGTCAAAGCAACAATTACTGAATTCAACTTCATTTCCTCAGAAGAAGGATTTTCTGAGACCGCTGACTCACCTGCCAATACTTGTTCATTTTCGTTCTCGACTACTGCCTTTGAAGCACTATCTGTACTAAAAGCAACAGTCGACTCTTCTTCATCCTCATCATCCGTGCTTTCTTCAACGCCTTGCTCTTCTGCCGCTTGCGATGGACTATCTGTGTTTATCGCTACAGTCAACTCTTCTTCACCCTCATCATCCATGCTTTCTTCAACGCCTTGATCTTCTGTCGCTTGCGATGGACTATCTGTGTTTATCGCTACAGTCAACTCACCATCATCTGTACTTTCTAAAACCGCTGACTGCGCAGCACCATCGTCTGAATTGGGGGTACTGGCTATAACATTAGGCAGCTCAATATCACTAACTCCTGAACCTTTCACCCAAGCTAAAACCAAGTCCGTATTGTAACGCCCCCCTTGACTCTGACTAAAAACGGCACTATCACTATTCAATACAATCAAGGAGAAGTCATCTCCTGACGTATTGATGGGAGCCGCAAATGAAGTAATCTCTTTTGAATCGAAATCAAAGGCATAGATATTCAAGCCCATTTGTGACTCCGTTCTAGAAAAGAAAAGTCGACCGTCCTTAGATACCGTAGGAAACACATCGTCTCTAGGCCCATTAATACCTTGAACAATAACTGGGGTGCCCCAACTACCGTCCTTTAAAAATTCTGAATAATAGATGTCATATCCGCCAGGACCTTCCGGAAGATTGGCAGAGAAATAAAGCCGACGTGTTTTTGCATCGTAAAACGGGTGCTGAAAACTGTTCGCCATGGTACAAAATGGCAATGTGTAACGCTCGTTATTGGACCAATTCTCGTAAACTAAATAGAAATTTACTTCATCCTCTAGATTTGGAATCTTATAGTTACGCGATAGTACTACGCCAGCCGAATCTGGCAGTAAAGTTGCCGGACCTAGATGGAACTTTGATTTTTCTAGCGAGGCCAATTGGTCACCGTATCGAGCGACCTCTTTCGTTTTAAGATTGTACAGGTAGAGATCGAAGAACTTTTGATTATTTAAATCATACTTTTTCGAAAACAAACCCGTCTCCCGGGAGGAAACAAAAAGCAATTGATCCCCATATGGAGCTGCTGCAAAATCTTCATACCCTGAAGCGGCAATCACCTCATAGTTGATACTTTTAGCACCTACACGAAGTGAATCTAAGATCTGTGCCGATAATGTATTCGTAGCTAAAACAGCCAATAGTAAGACGGTTATCTTTTTCATTACAAGAAGTATCTAGGTGAAATGATATTTTTTACCTCCGGAACCACGTTGATTCCTACACCGATCACATGGCTTTGCTGTGTGATGTAAACTAAATCTGATAAAGGATAGTTGAATTGATAGAACAATTGCCAGCCTCCTAATAAATCTGCCTTAAAGAACATTCCCAGCTCATCACCTGGACTAAAATTAAGCCCAACGCCCAGTCGTTCTTGATATTCAAAGAATGTATGTAAATTGAAATCTAAGGGTGCATTCTCAGTACTATTTAATAAAACCGAAGGATTTGCAGTCCACTGATTATTCAATTCGTGTCGATACCCGCCGAAAACATGACCCACACGAGCAGTAAAATTATTCGCGTAAATCTCCTGTCTTACCATGTTTTTCATCGTCGCTCCAACGTACCAATTCTGCGTATAAAGCGTTCCTGATAAATCCACATTTTGCAGCCATGGTCCGTCAATATTATAAATGGCCTGATCGATCTTATCTACATAAAAATCATCAGTAAAGTCAACCGCCGTATGACCTAAAGAATAGCGAATACCCGTTGAAAAATACATTTCTTCACCAATCTGCAGGTGGTACGCTGTGCTAATACCCAAACTTTGAGTTCGCATCGGCCCAACCTGATCATCAATGACCCCTATGTTGAACCCAAAACGACTCGGAGACATATAATCATAATACATAGCTCCCGTGCGTGGAGCGCCCTTCAAACCAATCCATTGGGCATCATAGATGCTTTGGATCTGTCCGCTCTGTTGACCCGCATACGCCGGTGAGATGCTCACGGGATTAAACAAATAATTATCCATGGTTGGATTTTGTTGGGCCCATACCTGGGTCCCAACTAAAATCGCTAAAGTGGTAAGTACTTTTTTCATCTTATTTCGTGATGTATACATATCCCGTGTAAATATCTCCTGTTTCATAAACCTTCACTACGTAGTAATAGGTTCCTGTCGGCAATAAACCATCGCCTCCGTTCATCTGAGTCCTTGTGTTCGCGCGTCCATTAAACTCATTGTTATACCCTTCCTTAGAGTACACCAATTCGCCCCAGCGGTTAAAGATCTTAACGTTGTTATCTGGGAAGGCCATGATTCCTAAAATCTCCCAATAATCGTTATCACCGTCATCATTCGGCGTGAATACCGCCGGTACCAAAAGTTCACATAAATCAGGATCCAGGAAGTTTGGAATGCCATCTCCATCACAATCGTCAAATCCTACGCCATCATTGTCGTAATCGAATTCTTGATCATCCGGTAAACCGTCACCATCACTATCCTCATCTTCTTGATTCGGAATACCATCACCATCAACATCTCCTAAACCGCCACCTCCATTCGGTGATCCGCCTTCATCGACATTGTAAATACCGTCACAATCGTAGTCTAAAGCGTCAATTAAGACCGTATCCGTGGCTACAGCGCCATTAGTATCAGTGGCCGTCACCGTATAAATACCGTACGAAAGTCCCGTTACATAATCAACCGTAGAACCGAAGTCCCATGTTAATTGATACGGCGGTACCGCGCCAGAAGCTACCGCTAAAGCAATACCTGCAGTATCGTCAGGACAAACAACAGACTGAAGTGAACTCGCGGTAATCACCAACGGTGTAGGCTCTGTGAGTGTATCTACAACAGTGATCGTACAACCGTTAGAATCGGTCATCACCAAGCTGTAAATGCCTGCTGAAATGCCTGTCAAATCTTGAGTCGTAAAGGCACCTGTATTCCAATCAAAAGTATATGGAGTAATACCCCCAGAAGCCGTGGTTGTTATGGAACCGTCACTAGTGCCATTGATACTTACATTGTATCCACCAGGGTAAATACTTTTCACTGTACTTACTGCCAACGGAGCCGGCTCGTTCATTACAAGTGTGTCTGATGTGTAACAACCGTTGGTATCGGTTACTTCAAACCAATAGCTGCCAATTGGCAAGTTTATCGCTTCAAATACATTGGAACCACTACTCCAATTGTAAGCATATGGCGCTACACCACCACTTACAGCAACCTGAATAAATCCAGTTGAATCACCATGACATAAAACGTCGCTAACGGTCGCTACCGTCGTTAGAACAGGTGTAGATGGTAAGCTTACCTGAATATTGACCAATGCACTATCCTTATTACCATGAACATCCTCTAGTACCAACCACGTCGTTGCGGCAGGCACATCGTTACAATTGAAGAATGTATCACTCAAGTATCGATTCGCAATACCACAATTATCATAAGAGGCACTATCGACAGTGGCAACCGCTAGATTGTACATCCCATCTGTTCCCAAAGTAACAGCCACATTGCTGAATGGAACAACATATGGCACTTGAGCGTCTTCAACTGTCACATCAAACGCGCATACACTAGAATTACCCGAACTATCGGCAACCGTAATGGTCACAGTAGTCGTTCCTACGGGGAAGTAATCACCTGAAGCATGCGATGCGCTTACCGTATAATAATCAGAATTATCATAATACGTCGGTGCGGTCCAATTCACAACCGCCCCACACGAGTCGGTATCATTGTTCTGCGTAATTGGGCTAGGACATCCAGTAATGACTGGACTCACCGTATCTACAACTGTGATACTGAACGAACAAGTATCCGAATTACCGCTACCGTCTAATGCGACATAGGTAATAGTCGTTACACCCAACGGGAAGTAATGACCCGTTTGAATATCACTGTAAATCGTATCAATCGAACAGTTATCCGTGGCCGTTGCCGCTGACCAACTCACCGAAGTAAGCGTACTGTCTGCAACACCGTATACCGTTAAATCATTTGGACATGTAAGTACCGGGTCTATGTTATCAATAACCGTGACCACTTGAGTCGCAGTCGCCGTATTGCCAGCACCGTCCGTTACCGTCCAGGTCACCGTGGTGGCTCCCAATGGGAAGCTGGTCGGTGCATTATTTGATGCTGTCGCACTACAGTTGTCGCTCGTGGTTGGAGTACCTAACGGAACATTACTAAGCGCAGTGCTACAAGCGCCAGCATCCACATTCACCGTTACTGAAGTTGGAGCCGTAATCGTTGGATCAATATTATCTACTACCGTTACCGTAGCTGTCGCACTGTGGTCGTTGCTACTACCGTCCGTAGCAGTTAAAGTCACTGTGTTCGCGCCAAGGTTCGTACAGTCAAACGATGTAATATCAAGACCTAACGTAAACGTACAGTTGTCGCTACTTCCATTATCAACATCTGCTGTCGTAATAGAAGCCTGACCATTCGCATCCAAGAACACCGTAATGTCCTGTGCTACCGCTACTGGATCAATATTATCTACTACCGTTACCGTAGCTGTCGCACTGTGGTCGTTGCTACTACCGTCCGTAGCAGTTAAAGTCACTGTGTTCGCGCCAAGGTTCGTACAGTCAAACGATGTAATATCAAGACCTAACGTAAACGTACAGTTGTCGCTACTTCCATTATCAACATCTGCTGTCGTAATAGAAGCCTGACCATTCGCATCCAAGAACACCGTAATGTCCTGTGCTACCGCTACTGGATCAATATTATCTACTACCGTTACTATCTGAGTAGACGTTGCTATGTTTCCACTTCCATCAGTTACCGTCCAAGTCACCGTAGTAGCTCCTAGAGGGAAGCTTACAGGTGCATCGTTCGTCGTCGTCGCTACACTACAGTTGTCGCCCGTGGTTGGAGTACCTAACGTAACATTACTAAGCGCAGTGCTACAAGCGCCAGCATCAACATTTACAGTCACTGCAGCAGGTGCAGTGATCGTTGGGTCAATGTTATCTACTACCGTTACCGTTGCCGTACCAGTCGCAGAATTCCCATTATTATCTGTAACGTTAAGTACAACAGTATTTGGCCCTAAATCGTCACAATCAAAAGAGGTGATATCGAGCGACAAAGAAGAAATAGCACAATTATCCGTACTACCATCATTAATCATTGCCGCTGTTATGGTAGCGCTTCCTAAAGCGTCCATTTGTACGGTGATATCTTGTGTAGTTACTGTTGGAGCAATGTTATCTAAAACAGAAATCGTCGCAGAAGATGAGATTTGACAACCATTGTCATCAGTTACGGTTAGTGAATAGGTACCTGTCCCAAGACCAGTCTGATCTTCTGAAGATGAAGAATTGGACCAAGCAAATGTATAATTTGGGGTCCCACCTGTCACTGTAGCATCGAGGGCACCCGTCACATCGTCAACACAAGAAACATCAGTAGCCGTGATACTTAAGCTAAGCGCCGACGGTTCCGAAATTGTAACATTTGCTGTGGTTACAACATTTGTGAAATCGGTGATTGTAACCGTATAAGTACCGGCGGCAAGGTTAGTTGCCGTTGAGTTGGTCTGAATAGGGGACGTATTCCAGCTGTATGTGTATGGACTTGTGCCTCCTGTTACAGATACTGAAGCGGAACCATCAGAACCATTATTACAACTAACGTTATTAATTGCAGTTGCTGTAGCGCTTAATGAAGAAGGCTCAGTGACAGTGAAGTTTTTGGTAATCGAACAGAGATTTGCATCCTTTATTACCACAGAATAGTTGCCTGCGGAAAGATTCGTTGCGGTCGCATTCGTTTGTCCATCAGACCATAAATAAGTATAACCTGCCGTGCCTCCACTTGGGGTAACAGTGGCAGAACCATCGCTACCACCGGATGACGAAACATTAGTCGAACTAGTAGTCGCGCTTAATGCTGATGCAGGTTGTGTTATGTTATAGGATGTGTTCGCAGAACAACTATTTCCATCAGTGACGGTAACAGAATATGCTCCCGGGAATACGTTGATGATATCTTCAGAAGTAGCACTGTATGAAGCCCCGTCAGACCAAGCGAATGTAAAGTTCCCATCTCCTCCAGAAACAGAAATATTGATAGCACCTGTGCTTTCGCCAAAACAAGCGACATTGGTCGAACTTGACAAGGCAATTACAGGATTTGAGTTTTCCACAACAGCAATTGCATTTGCTCCTGGAGTCGTTGCAATACAGCCCGTGCTTGAATTAGTCACTTCTAATGTGTATGAACCCGATACCGTCGCTAGATAACTACTAGAAGTTTCTCCAGGAATCACCGAACCATCTTTAAACCATTTATAAGTATATCCAGATCCAGATTGGTCAGATGTCAACGTAATACTTTCTCCATCACAAATTGTGTTATCTACATCCGACGAAGTAATTGTCGTTGTCGGGAGGGCATTTACAGTAACAGTTGTTGTTGTTGAACATCCATTTCCATCAGTATAAGTTATCGTGGCCGTACCCGCGGATACACCCGAAACAGTTGCTGCGCCAAAGCCAGTAGATAATACAGTAGCCACACCTACATCGCTAGTCACCCAAGTTTCACCAGTATTATTGGTAGTAGTCGCCGAAAGGTTTCCAGTTGCGGATTCACACAAAGTCAAAGTCGCTAACGAAATTGTAGGTGCCGCTACCACGGTAACAGCAGTTGAAGAAGTGTAGTACACATCGTAGTAGTCCGTACCTGAAATCAATTCACGCACAATACAACGATAGGTTCCGTTTTGGGCCGTAGAAGTTATTGCATATGAAGCGGTGGTTGCTCCTGTAATATCTGTCCAAGTCCCACTTACGTCTTCTTGCCATTGATATAAGAGTGTTCCTCCATTCGGTCCTAACGCCGAATTTGTAGCATCTGCATTATTGACGGCTACACTGATGGAACCTGAACCCCCACAAACAGAATAAGCCGATGTGAAGTTTTCGGTAACATCCAGCATCGTGATCTGATTGTAAGGAGAGGACATACTGTAAGAACACAGGTCATCTCTATTTGAATAGGAAGTTCCATCGGTAAAAAATACCTGAATAGTGGCCTGACTCCAAATGTTATCACTTGGTCCACCGTAATATGGATATTGAACTATTCCTGTAGTTGAATACGCCTTATTTCCACCATCATCTATACGAGGATTATCGAAACGGCCTGTAGAAATCTCAACGCCGTCCGCAAAAATCTTGTCAATAAATGGAATGCCATATTCCGACATGGTCGTTGGGAATGTGAAAAGGAAATATCCCGTGTACCCACCTGGCAAAGTTGGGTACTGAGTATAATTTCCTGCATATCGATCAAAGAGCGTCCCGGCTCCGGTCGACGGTGATATATCAGAAAGCGATGGACAGCCGTCAGAATCTTTTTCCCATGCATTTAATACGGTAACTTCAATATCAATCAATGTTGAATTTCCAGAACCGTCTGAAATAGTAACGCGCACCATATGTACATTATCCCCAGCCGTTCCAAAAACATCTTGGGGATTTTCAAAATCTGGTGCAGAAGTAAATGACAGTGCTCCAGTTGAGGCATCAATGCTAAATAGCGAATTGTCATAGCCCGTAACAGGGGTAATGGCCCAAGTAGTGGCTCCAGATGTTGAAAGTGTCGCAACCGGAGTATTGCCTTCAACCACTTCAAATGAAAGTGCCCCTGTATAACTCAGTCCAGCAGTGGAAACAATAGTTCCCGGATCAATAATGATATTATCTGACTGACCGTCGGCATCACCACCTGTCTTAGCACCTTCAGTTATGGTCAAAACCACGCGATCGTAATCACCATCGCCATCTGAATCGATAAACTCGGCACCGTCATCATAGGTGGCTAAATTTCCATCTGCTTTGAATTCGTACCACTGTTCATCCACGCCGTTCCACTTCATGTAAGTATCGAAGTTCTGACCTCCATCAGGCATATCAAAATAGAGGCGGATTTGGGTACCTGCACGGGTATTATCAACGTCTCGGGCTGAAAATGAATTTCCATTGGCTTCAATCTTGAAGAAAATGGGGTCGTAAATCGCATTTACATTTTGAGAGGTACCACCAATGGTTGCAGTAGAAGGGAATGAAACTCCGGAAAAGTAGGAGTCGCTAATTCCAATAACACCTAGCGTAGAAATTTTTAAATTTTTATCAAGATTTTTACTTGATGAATTTGAGACATCACCAATTGAAAGGGTGACAAAATCATTCGTGGAAGCTGCGGCACCTTGGTTAAATTTTGACTCACTCCGCCAAGGGAAGGTACTAACGTTTTTCTGGTTGCGGTCTGGGACGCCATCACCATTTCGATCTCCTCCCGCAACGGCGGATTCTACGGCAGGAGCTACACCGTCTGCACCAATAGAGAAGCTATTATTATTTGTTATTGTAGGGGTTGTGGAGCTTAGATTAAGACTCCCGGAAGAAGAGCTAATTGAATTTGAAGATGCTACTGCTAAAGCCAATTGACCCTCATCTTCATCTAGAATATCAACCACTACGATATATCGTTTGGACGACCCTCCAAAGGAGCTAATACTAGAGATGGTACGGCTCGAGCTTAAATCTAGAATTGCACTGAAATCCGTGGTCGCGGGTGTATTTACGTCTTGATTAAACTCAACATCAAAGGCGACACTTAAGTCATTACTCCCGGAAATAGATATCTCATCAGGACTTTGAATACGAGTGATTTCAAGATTTGCACAGTTCGATAAACTCAGAGTTCCCGCGGGTGTCTGAAACGACCAGTTTATTGTGTTGTTTCTAAATTCTTCAACAATACAATAATATGTTCCTGCATCGCTACTCCCAAAATTAGAAACAGTAAGTGACGCATTTGTTTTGCCTGATAGCTCACTACCGTCTTTGTACCATTTATATCTTAAACTCTGTCCATTTGCAGCCGTCGCAGTGGCCGTCCAAGTAATAGATTCTCCAGCGCAAACCGCATTATCTGCTATATCACTAGAAACGTTAATAGTATTGGCATCAGATCCCGAAAGTTCTGGAAATGTACACTCGCTCCATACGGAACTATCGCTGGGGTTTAAAAATCTTACCGTAAATGATTTGGCCGGTGGCAGGTTTGACCCATAAAAACAATACTCCACATTATATTTCGGGCCCACATTATTGATTTCACTCGGCGGACCAAAATCCACATTAAGTCGAGAACCGCCAATATAAACACCTTCGATCACCGGTACGGCGGAAGCAGACATGCTTGAACCAAAATCAACAGTAATAGTTCCTTCCTTTGCAGAACTAGGCACATTAGTGAATGCCGTGTTCATCACACTCAACGCATAGTCAGTATGAGCGGCATTGTTTCCATTATTTCGTTTAATGGAGGGACAACTTTGAGCAGAACTGTGAAAGGATAGACCAATGAAATAAAAGAAGAAAAAAACTAATGGTTTAATCTTTTTTACCAAACTGCGGAAAAGGCGAGACATAGGTAAATAACTTAAATAGATATTAAGTTACGAATATACTCCTCTAAAGTGATGAAATCTTTAATAAAAACATGCTATCCAATAACATCAGCAGTTGATATAAATTGCTTTGATTAATATATTTCTATTTTGATTTAATTTGACAATATGCGTCGATTTATACTCCGTCTTAACGCACCAACGTCACCCTAACCTTCTTCTTTTTCAATCTTTGGCTATTTGTGCGTTCCATTACTCGATGGGCGATGGTGCGTTTTACTGCGACAAAGGCACAATTCTGCTGGAGTTCTATAATTCCCAATTCGTCCTTCGTTAGTCCTCCAATTTTAAAGAACATTCCAGCAATATCGCCTTTAGAAATTTTGTCTTGTCGTCCTCCCGTAATGTACAACGTACTCCAAGCATCAACGTCTTTGATTTTTGCTGCACGAAGCGCTTCTATAGATTCAGTTTCAGGATTGGCGGATTTGATAAAATCCGGTAGACGCTTGCCTTCAGTGTGGAGTACATAAGCTGCACCCTCGGCATTCATACGTGCTGTCCGTCCGTTGCGGTGCGTGAATTCGTTGGAATGGTACGGAAGCTCGAAATGGATGATGAATTTTATCTCTGGAATATCGAGGCCGCGGGCTGCGAGATCGGTGGCTAAAAGTAATTGGCATGTGCCGTTGCGAAACTTTACTAAAGCGCGCTCTCGATCCATTTGTTCCAGTCCACCATAAAAACACTCGTGTTCAATAGCATGATCAAAAAGGAAATCACTGACTTCGTGCAACGACTCCTTGAAGTTGCAAAAAATAATACCGGGCTGACCTTTTAATGCGTCTACTGCTAAGCGTAGGGTTTCCAATTGTTTCCCTGCAGGCGATGCAAGAGTCTTTACTGTCAACTGAGGGCGGTGCTGGTTCAAATAATCGATCGTTAACGGATCGTTTAAACCTAAAAATTTAGGGATTTCCACCGCGTCCGTTGCGGACGTTAGAACGCGTTGTTCAACCGCTCCTAAACTGCGAACAATCTCAGACATCTCGCGCTCAAAACCCACTTCGAGGGATTTGTCGAATTCATCTAAAACCAGCGTTTTAATGCGGGTTAAATCGATATCATCACGGCGAAAGCGATCAGCAATACGGCCGGGCGTTCCTATCAATAGCGCAGGTCGGTGTTTTAAGTCTGCCTTATCCAACGCACCTGAACGGCCGCCGTAAACAGCATTAATTTTGAACCCAGAGCCCAATTTCCGTGCAACTTGCTCGATCTGCATGGCAAGCTCACGTGACGGCACCAAAACAAGCGCTTGAACTTCGGATATATTTGGATCTAATCGCTCAATAATGGGCAATAAAAAAGCCAATGTTTTTCCACTTCCTGTAGGCGATAAAACGGCAACATCATTCCCAGCATAAATGGCCTTTCTCGCCTCTGTTTGCATGGGGTTTAAGGTGGAAATATCGAATTTTTCTAGGAAGCTTTTAAGTACTTCTTTGCGTTTAGGTTGCTCTGCTTTCATCTGCAATTATTTAGGATGGCTCAATGAAGATTTATACTTCAATTGAAGTCCCATTAAGAAGTTACGCAAATACTGTCCTTTTACGTAGCGGTAAGATTTGTGTGAAGGTTTTCTAAAGAATGCGCTGAGTTCGTGGGGGCTGAGCTTACGATCAACCAATGCAAAAATCTCTAACATATCTTCAGAGCGCATATTGAACGCGATTTTTAACTTTCGCAGAATGGTATTATTGCTCATTTCTTCTTCAGGCACTGGCGGCGGTCCTTCTTGCGCTCCTCTACGCTGAATGATGATCCCGTTCAAAAAAATGGCCAATTCTCGATCGGTCATCATAATGAATCGGTCCTCTTCCTCCGTGCCGGCCCAGCCTTTATACTGCGCTTCACTCACTTCAAAGCCGGTAGCAGCGAAAAGTGCTACGACATGGTCGTAGTGGTAGCCAAACAAATACCGCAGGCGTCTGTAAATATCATTGTTGATCATAAAAATACCCTCGAATCTAGGGTTGGGTTGGCTTTTCGTCCGCTGTTTATTCCTTTACCTCAGGTACCGCGGCCCCTGCCGGTTTCCCCTTTTTCGGATTGGGTAGTGCATCATAAATAAGACGATACTGTGAAGGTTCGCGCTGTTTCTTTTCACGCTTCGGCTGCTCACCATCCCCCTTTACGCGGGCAGGTTTGCGGTCCGATTTTCCTTCTTTTGCGCCACGAGGCTTCTCCTTCTTCGGCCCACGGTCATTTTTCCCGCCGCCTTTTGAACCAGATTTACCACGGCTCTGACCCCTCCAAGAAGGACC
>ENA-OWPI01001835-OWPI01001835.1-marine-metagenome-genome-assembly--contig:-NODE-1835-length-21925-cov-7.086553_pt1 | contig 21925 bp, 13 predicted proteins | sample MGYA00238138_ERZ651775 | MGnify/ENA primary metagenome ERZ651775 (study PRJEB26906, sample SAMN06265043) | marine metagenome | isolation source: Helgoland LTER site | place: Germany:Helgoland, sampling...
GATCTACAAAAGCAAGAGCTTTTAATCGGCACTTCTGCTCTTACTATAGCTTGATCTAATAACAGAGTTATATGTGTGCGTTCAGCAGTTTCTCCACGACGACGTAAGCACTCGTCTAGCCCATGAAGGCTCCAAACATTGCGTGGATGCTGGCAAGCTCTTGGTAAGGTTTGATCAAGACCAAGATCTGCTCGATAAACTTTTTCCGCTTCATCATACAATTGTGAATCCATGAGGAGCGCGCCTAATGCGTGCCTAGTTGGTTGCATCCAGCCCCAGGGTTCATCATATAATAGTTCGTCATCTATTTGCACAGCAGCTTTTAAATGGTCTAAACCTTTTTGTGTATTTCCTGACTTGTACTCTAGTTCTCCGAGGACCATCTGTTCGGCAACATTTAAGACATCAGCACAAGAATTGTTAAATACGTTTCTATCCTCTTGCACTGCACTCTTTGCTGTTAGGAACAAATCCTTCTCTGTTTTTGCAGCTGATAATTTACCAAGATTAGCTAAAGCGATAGCTCGAGAGTATCTTAACATAGCATTTGTAAAACTGTATAACTCTAAGTCATCAGGAAACTTTTCTAATAGTATTTCATTCCACCGGCCAAATCTGATCAATACATGTAGGTTCATAGGTATAAATGCTTCAAATAATTCTGGTATTTGTCTTACTACATTTTCGGGAAGAGTTTCTTTGAGTGCTGCTGCAGCTGAAAGTGCCGGTGTTGGCTGAGCAAGAAACATTGCTCCGTATATTTTGAAGTGGAGGTTATGAACTCGATAAACAGTATAGAAATTCTTAGAACCGGCATATTCTACAAATTTTTTGTCTACTTCTGTTGCACGGTGATTTCGTGAAACTACATTTTGATAATCACCACATAGAACATCGATATGCGTTGCCATATGTACAAGATGACCAGAATCAGGAACTAAATCAACTAACTTATCTCCATGTATTAATGCTTTTTCAGGTGTTGGCGACATTTCCATAAGATGAATATACATATGGAGTAATCCTGGATGATCCCATGCTTCTGGGTGAGAGGAGAATGCTCTTTCAAGAATTTTTTGTGCCTCCTCAGTTGAGGCCCCTTCTGCTGGAATTCTATTTTTTAAATCCCATAGCTTCCAAGGTGTACGATTTATTAAAGCCTCTGCAAAAATGGTAGTCACTTCAAGATCGTCTGGAAACGCTTTATATACTTTTCGCATGGCGTTCGAAAAAGCATCATTCCAGGGTGCAAAATCTTCTATGTTGGGGTCAGTTGGAAAACGTTCAGCCAGCGCATTTACCATTGCACGTTCTACCTCTGTAGCATTCTTATAGTGAACTTTTGCCTCACTTAAGGCTTTATGTGCTCTTTCGAGAGCACTAATTTTTTCTTTATAAGTAAAAAATTCCCAGACCTTATTATAGTTAGGGCCTATGGCATGTGCTATGCCCCAGTTGGCAATTACGCAGGTTTTATCTAAGTTAAGAGCTTTTTCAAAGCAGACGATAGCTTCCTCGTGATTAAAACCAAATAACCATGCAAACCCCCGATTTAACCAAGTTTGAGCTTCATTAGAATTAGTTGTGAATTTACGATGGAAAGATCCTAGATCGAAATAAGACATTTGTGTGGAGCCTTTTTATCAAGTGAGAAACAGAAAAATACATAATTTTTTTTATTTGAGTATTTATAATAAATAACTCATGAAATTTTATCTCATAATATTGTTATGAATAAATAAATAATAAAAATTTTCCCAACTATTATTAAAAATTTGAGAAAATTTTATGTAAAAAAATAGAGATATAGAACTTATTTAGTATAACTTTAAGTTATATGAGCTTAAATTTGTTAACATCCACTAATCCTTTATCTGTAATCTTCAAATTTGGAATCACCGGTAATGCAAGAAATGCTAACTGTAAAAACGGTTCCTCTAAGGTTACACCTAGTTTTTTGGCTATTCTTCTGAGTTTCGATAGTTGACTTTGTACTAACTCAAAGGATTGCATACTTATTAACCCGGCAATTGGTAAGGCCAATTCTGCTAAAACTTTTCCTTCAGATGCTATTACAAACCCGCCTTCAATCTTACTAAGATGTTTAATTGCTAATTCCATATCGGCATAGTTAACACCAACGGATATAATATTGTGATGATCGTGACACACTGTCGAGGCTATGGCTCCGGACTTCAAACCAAACCCTTTCACAAAGCCATTTGAGACATTACCATTTTTTCCATGCCTTTCAATTACTGTAACTCTAAGTAGGTCACGTGATATGTCCGGTAGCTTGTCACCATTAACTATTGCGATGTTCTCTTTTAGGTGATCGGTCAGAATTTTACCTTCTAGTATTCCAATCACATTTGTTTCCTCTGTAGTTTCAGATGTACAGAAACTAGTAGTATAGATTGTTGGAGGATTTACAGAGTACCTTCCAACGGGTGGAAGCGTTTTTCGAGTAGAAAAGGATTCTCTATCTATAGGTTTGCCACCGCATACTACCAACTTTATGTTACATTCCTTCAGGTCAGATAACGCAACAATGTCAGCACGTTTCCCTGGAGAAATTAAGCCTCTGTCCTTTAAACCAAATGCCTCGGCTCCTGAAATAGATGCTGCTCGATAAACAGCTAAAGGGGATATTCCTTTAGAGATCAGTTTTCTGATCATATAATCTATATGGCCATACTCTGCGATATCTAAAGGGTTACGATCATCTGTACATAAACAAATATATGGTGATGTTCGTTCTGTTAGAATTTCGGCTAAGGCATCTAAATCTTTGCTGACTGAGCCTTCCCTAATAAGTATTCGCATACCTTTTTTTAACTTTTCTAAAGCTTCTGACGCAGTAGTTGCCTCGTGCTCAGTACTTATTCCAGCTGTAATATATGCATTTAACTCAGTGCCGGACACGAGTGGTGCGTGTCCATCTATATGTTGACCATAAAATAATTTTAACTTGTTTATTACCTCTGGATCTCCATTTATGACCCCTGGGTAATTCATGAATTCTGCCAAGCCAATTCCACTGCTATGATTCATAACACTTTTTAATTCTGCGGCAGTTATACTAGCTCCTGACGTTTCCATATCTGTTGAGGGAACACAGGAAGATAATTGAACTTTTATATCCATCAGAGTAAATTCACTAGCATTTTGAAAGTATTTAATTCCATCTAGTCCAATTACATTGGCAATTTCATGAGGATCACATATTGCTGTAGTCACACCTCGCGGTGTGACACAACGGTCAAATTCAAAAGGGGTTAACATTGAACTTTCAATATGCAGGTGCGTATCGATAAAACCTGGAACTAAGGTTAAACCATCAACATCAATAATTTTTTTAGCATTATAGTGATCGCATGTTCCAACAATAGTCTGTCCAACTATAGCTACATCACCCTCTAACAACTCACCTGTGATTAGATCAAAGATCTTACCGCCACGCAAAACTATGTCGGCAAGTTCATCACCTTTACCGCAGGATATCTCTCGTTCTAGGGTGCTCATAATTTTACTCCGATGTTTTCAAACCTAGCTTACCCAGCACTTTTAGCTCATCGGATGACATGGAACTAAATGTATTAGCAAATTAGCCTATAACTCACTACAACTCCTCATTTAATTTTATGGCATCTTTGTGGCCACAATTAGGGCAGCTGTATTTTCGTTTTGTAATATCAAATCTTTTTTCCATTGCAGCATATGTCCAATAAAACTTACATTCATCACAAGTGATATGAAATAAATATTCCAGATGAGCTGAAAAGGTCATAAATGAGTTTAATCCTATTTTTGGTTACCCTTTAGATGGTTATGTATTTAATACCTTAAATCAATATCAAATTTCCTTAGTAAATAATAACATTATATTTTTTATTTTACATTTTGTTTTATTATGTCTGAACCCTTTTCTGCAATCATCATTGTTGCGGCATATGTATTTCCTGATGGGATCATTGGCATTACCGATGCATCAATCACACGTAGATTTTTTATGCCGTGGACTCGAAGGTTTTGATCTACCACGGCTTTCGAGTCTAACTTTTGTCCCATTTTTGCTGTTCCGACCAAATGATAGCAAGTAGACCCAAAGTTTTTACAAAATTCTAATAACTCTTCATCGGTTTGAACCTTTATGCCTGGAACTACTTCATTTATTAAGTATTTTGACATCGATGGGGAATTGAGTAAGTCTCTAACTATTTTCATACCTCTTACCATCGTATCTTGATCATGAGGGTCATCTAGATAATTTGGATTGATTATAGGATCAATATAAACATCCTTTGATTGAGCCCTAACATAACCACGACTTTGTGGTCTATGTTGCCACCATCCTCCCGTTACACCTGGATAGTTGTCTAAAACATAGTGCTTTCCTTCTTTGTAACTACCGGGTGTAAAGACACATTGTAAGTCGGCAAAATCAATGCCTGGCTGAGATTTACAAAATAAGAAAACTTGAGACGGCACTAAGGCCAAAATATTAGGCATTCCTAAAAGCCACTTAGCTATTTGAAGCCCAAGCTTTGGACCTTTTGAGTGTTCATTGAGTGTTGCATATTTTGGATTTGCTCTCATAACCATACGAGCGCCGTAATGATCGATTAAATTATTACCTACGCCTTCAAGGTTCTTAGTTACTTTTATACCTAGGTTTTGTAGAAGTTGGCCTGGACCTAACCCAGAAATTTGCATCAGCCTCGCTGTATTAGCAGCCCCTGCTGATATTATTACTTCTCGTCTTGCATTTATTGAGGTAATTGCACCATTTCGTCTCCTAATAAAACTTACGCCTTTTGCAGTTTTACCTTCAAATATGATATTTGTTACTCGTGCATTTAAAATCAATTTAATATTGCGATTTTTCTGAACTGGACGAAGTATTCCTCTTGCAGAACTGACTCTAAAACCACGATTAATCGCTCTTTGAAAATACCCTACTCCTTCTTGTACACCAGAGTTATAGTCTGGGTTTCGGATATGGCCATATTCTTCAGCAGTATTTATAAATGCTTCAGAAATCGGATTAAACCAGTCCATATCTGTTATTGGAACGCCACCATTTCTTCCATGAACGCCTGATGCATCTTGTCCAATTCGGCTTTCAGAGCGTGAAAAATAGTTTAGAACATCCTCATAGCCCCAACCGTGATTTCCTAGCTGAGCCCAATGATCGTAATCGGCTGGCTGCCCACGGACGTATATCATTCCATTTATTGATCCGGACCCACCGAGTAGGCGCCCTTGTGTGGTTGCTATTCGACGGTTTGACGTATTTTCAGAAGGTTCAGTCTTAAACTGCCAAGTAATACTTTTTTGAGTAAGGGTTTTAGTGAAGCCAGCAGGAATACGTACGAATGGCCTATTATCACTTGGGCCAGCCTCAATTATGCATACAGATATTTTTGGGTTTTCTGCCAACCGGGCGGCAACAATAGAACCAGCAGCCCCGGCTCCAACTATAATATAGTCAAATTCGTTACTATTTTCTTTTTCCATAAAGTAATTTCATCTTATTATAGGTGTAGTCATTGAATCACGGTAAATTTTTGATTTCAAAACTTGGTATTTCAATACGTCCATTTTGATTAATTTTTACTAGTTTATTGAAGCTATTATCAACTAAAGAAAGGTAACTTAGGCCTGCCGGCTTACAGCTAGACCCTGTTGAACTTTGTATTTTGATTGTTAAATTATCTAACTTAGGAATTGATTTATTAAATGAATCCTTGATGTCAGTTGTTAATATCGAATGCCCTAAACCGTCTACATTAGGAAAAAATGGAATAATCGTATTTTGTTTGGTACGAACATTATGAAATATTGCCTCGAGCTCACACATAAAATCAACTAATTGCGCATTTTTGAAGTTGATATGAAGAGAAGTCAAAGTAGTTCCTGGGATATAAGCTGGCCTTTTATTAACTACTGGCTTTGGTTTAACTGCTGGCTTTGGTTTAACTACTAGTTTTGGTTTAACTATTTTTATTACTTTGCAAGTGCCAGATGCAACTTGACCGTGAAGCTTTAAAGAATCAGTGTTAGCGAGACTATAAACTTTAAGTTTACCTTTACTTGGTTGGTAAACATAATCAACTTTTACGCTATTTGGACGTGCCATTTTAAACTTATAACTTAGTTTTACGCGATTTGTCGTTTTATCTCTTCGAAGTTTTCCATCCATCTTTATCGAGGCTGGAACGATAATTTTTGTCCCATTCGTAGCCTCAAGAGTGTGAACAGTTTTGTCAGGCATCCATTTCTTTTGTAGTTCAATCCGTTCCTGTATTACCCGGTGTGTTATCTTGCACTCAAGGGTTTCTGATTGAGCTACATTCGGATTTATAGCGACTACAAAAGTCAACATGATTAGAGGAAGACATAATTTAATAAATTGTTTAATCAGCGTATTTTTTTGGGTCAATTTATATCCTAATCTAAAATAAAATTTTTGTTCAGTGGGGTTTGTCTCAAAGTACAGGTTCTATATCAGTTTGATTGACGATAGTATTTTTTTATGTTTGCTTGTCAATCACATACATTTGACGGCAATTATATTTGGTGAATTTTTAAAGTTTGGAAACATTTTGAATATTAAAAATCTTTTAAAAGTCACGTTGATGTTATCGATGTTTGTCACCTCTGCAACAAAATCTTTTGCTGCAGATAATTTTGAGAAATTGTTTATTGGCATTATGGGCGCGGCGATCGGCTCAGCAGCACAAAAATCTGCTCAACAAAAACAGGTTGGTAACACATCTCAGTTAACTCAGCAGAGTAACTTGGTTCGTCGTTCACAAATAGCATTAAAAACACTTGGCTTTTATACATCAAGTGTTGATGGAAAGCTTGGAACAAATACAAATTCTGCGGCACAACTATATGTTAACAAGTATAAGATACAAAACTTTTCGTTTGGTGAAATCAAAGATGTTTTAAGATTAGAACAGATTGCAGAACAATCTGTAACTATAGTAACACATTCACCCCCAAAGCCAGTTCCTATTGAAAAAGCTGGTTTTTTTGGGCCTAATAAAGCAACTCTTTCGATCGGCTCTTATAAAAGCTTGGGTGAAGTGGGTTTAACTATCACTGAGTTTTATCAAAAGAATAAGTTAGCTCTAAATGATGTTCAGTTTAGTATATTTTCAACTAATAGTGGATATTATGTGGTTACACTTGGCGTTGGAAGTACACAGAAATGTGAACGTGTCCGCTCTTTAGGTGTAAGACGAAAGGTTATTCCTTCGGATAGTTATTGTAGTCTTGGAGATGGGTTTAAGGATTCTTATATTTTTAAAGGTGGAGAAATAAGAGCATCAAATAATTGGTATGCATTAAATTTAATTTCAGTTGGATTGCCACCTGTGAATTATGACTCTGAGTCTGACGATGTGCAAACTGCGGGAAACACATTGGTGTTTGCAACACTTAAAAAAGACACTCAAAAGATTTTAATGGAACTAAAGGAGTTTGTAAGCGAGGGAGGGAGATTTGTTAATCCCTCTAAAATCTCCAAGACCGTGTATAATTTAGAACAGAATATTCAAAAAAAGGAATTAGAAAATATTGCACGTTATTTTAAGGAATTGCAGCTTTTATTAAATAACGAAAATAGTTTCTCAGAGTATCAAGAAAAACTATTGTTAATTGCTAAAGAATCTAAAGCTCGAGCTGTAAGCAGTGCCTTAAGTAAATTAGAAAAATATAATGCATTTATTTCAGATTTTGTTTCAAAAAAACCGTTTGATAAAAAATCAACTGTCTTAATAGGCATGGGTGAAGATATTGCAAAAGCGTTAAAAGATAATGATATGGATGGCATTATTGATATTTTCGATGGAATCTCTAAAAAACTTTCTGCGTTAAATCTTTATAAAGAGGCCGAAAAGTTTAAAATTATTATAGCGGAAGATGTGGGAACCACCGTAGCTGGTGCCTTAGAGAAGGAAGCTTTACTGGCTGAGGCAAATATAATTCTTAGTTGGATTAAATCTTATAATGATGAGGGTGGTAAATTTAAAGATAAGCGAGCCGTAAGTCGTAGTTTTGCTAATTTAAATAAAGCTATTTCTAAACAGGAAGATTTAGTTTCAGCAATTGCGGCTATTAAAGAGGTTTATTCGACAGATGAGGACTTTAAGAATTTTAAAGATCAGAAAATAAAAGCTACGAACGTTGCGGAAGCAGAAGCTTTGAAGGAAGCTACTGAGCGAGTTTCAAATTTAAAAAGTTTTATTCTTAAAATTGTCGATGAGAAGCCGTTGTGGGATGGAGTTGGTCTATTATATGAGACAGATGATAAAGCGGCTGATATTCTTAGTCGTGGAGATCGGTCATCAATTTTGAACTTTTATTCAGAGGCAATGGTAACTCTTAAGAGCTTAGGCCTTGATCAAGATTATACCAGTTACCTAAAGAGAGTGAGTTTAGAAGCGAAAAGTGGAGATGTGGCAGCTATAGTAGCTGATGATCAACAAAAACGATTAAAAAGAGAAAATTTAAATCAGCGTGGCTCTACTTTAATGGCTGATGTTAAAAAATATATAAAAGAGGGTCAGACCTTTAAATTCGCAGTAGAACTAGCAAGGGGTGTAGCGGCCTTAAATAGTGCTCAAGGGCGTGATAGTAATGAAGATGAGTTACTTGAAGCAATCAAAATATTAGAACATTCTGTTAAGAATGATATAAAGTTTCAAGAATTTAGAGAACTAGAAATTCAACTTAGAGCTGCAAAAGACAATGATTCCGTTACGCTGGCATCTGATGAAGTAGAATTGGTCAAAAACTTTATTGTTAGCGAGATTTCTAGTGATCCTTTAAGGAAAGACCTAGCAGACCTTATAGAGGTCTTAGATATAGTAAAAAATGCAATTTTAGAGGGTAAATCAAGTATTCTCTTATTAGCTATAGACGAAAGTATGCAAAAATTTGGCGATTTAAAACTACGAAAGAAGTTCAACAGATATAAAAACGAAACTGAAATTGAAAAAAGTTTAAAGGGTGTAAAGACTGTTAAAAATGGGCTTGCAATTACTGCTTTGAATTCTGATATCTTGAGTGGAGATAAGAGAGATATTATTGCGCTAGAGAACCGTTCAGGAAGTGCACCTAACATCCTTAGAGATCTTTCTGGGTCAGTTGTTTTTTCTAACAACACGGCTTCGGTTTGTTGGGCCGGAAAACCGGTAAACAAAAATTTTTCAACAAGGTTTGTACTTAAGACTCTAAAAGAGTTGGGTGTGAGAAATGTTAAGTCATTTGAGAGATGCGTAAAAACTGAATTTGATCAAGTTGATATCGTTTTAATACATCGAGGTACCTTTTTAATCCAGAAAGCTGATTATGCATCTAAATTAATTGAGAAGTTCGAGTCAGAACAGCTTAGCGTTTTCGATACTTGGTTTGGAGAAGATACTGAGGAAAAAATTAAAATTGAACGGAGCAGAGGTCAAAAATATTTAAGAGAAGTCAAAGCAGAACTCTTGAAGGGGTATGGGTTTATACTCTTGGAAAATGAATCCCCTAACCTTTGTATGATTATTGAGGAAGCAGAAGATCAAAAACTTCATAATCGTTACTTAGATGCTGAGATTGAAGAAATTGGTCTATGGGTCCCTGACATAAAAAACCGTGTAAGTACGAACATAGAAAAATCTTTTGCTATGGCACAAAAGGAAATGTGTAAAATTATTTATGCGGAGGCAAAAGATTTAAAAGTAATTACGGGTGGTCTGGAGAGAGAAAAGATACCCTTTGTGCTTTCGGGGCTATGGGCGACCGAGGACGCGTTAAGTAATCTTTCTAGTGACATTGCCGAAGAAAAGGATGGGTTTGAAAGAGACTTAGCTAAGATTCGTCAAGATTTTGAGGCTCAAAGAGTACTTAAGGAGACTATAGAAGCGGAATTAGCGAAGAAAACAAATAAAATACAAAAAGAGTTAAGAAAGAAATACTCTCAGGAGGCAAACGCAGCCTCAAATAAAGTTAAAACTTATCTGGAAGCAGTATTCAATCCAGAGAAATTTACTAAGAGGAATTCTCAAGAACAACTTTTAAAAACAAAAATGAATTTTAATAGAACTTTTAGTGAAATTTCTCGTTGGTGGAGAATTAAAGAAATTAGTCTTTGGGAAGCTAAAAATCACTCTTTTGAAATTTTCGATTATGGTACTGCCGAATGGAAAGGGCGTCGTCTTGAAACTATTACCGGGACCTTGAATATTGAAATTCAAAACCCTGTCCTTGGTCAAAAAGATAACAAATGTGTATTATTATCGATTATGATAGATGATGAATTTGGTTACTTTAGGGATTCAGATGAAGCCAAATGTAGCAATTCAAGTTCGATTTCAGTTTGGCAAAAAGCACGAAACTTTGAAAGTCGTTGGGTCGCTAATTAATATTACCTTCAATTAAGTGTAACGTAAGCAATTGAATATATGACTTTAATGAGCACAATTATTGCTAAAGGTTTTTGTTGCCCAATTGGTAGATAAGCGCGGCTCACTAGTGCCATTCTGTAAGTTTAATTTATCAGTTGAGAAATAGATAATGATAGTTTCCCTACAACCTCGTCTATTTGTGAATCGTTAATGATATAGGGTGGCGCCAATAATATGTGATCCCCATTTATGCCATCACGTGTTCCAGACATCGGATAACAAATAAGCCCCGCACTAAAAGCTAAATCTTTTATTTTCTTTGAGATTGCTAATGAGGGTGCAAATGGTTTCTTAGTTTCTCTATCTTCTACTAACTCTATGCCTTGAAAAAGACCTCTACCGCGTATATCTCCAATATTTGGATGTTGACCTAGTTCTTTTTTGAGTGCGAGATTAAGCTTATCACCCATTGTCTTTACCTGATCTATTAAACCTCGATCTAATAGCGCAGTTACAACAGCTAAGCCGGCGGCTGTTGCAACTGGATGGCCTATATAGGTATGTCCATGTTGAAAAAAACCTGATCCATGTTTAATTGCGTCATAAATCCTGGAGCTACAAAGCATGGCGCCAATTGGCTGATAGCCAGCCCCCAAACCTTTTGCGATACATAATATGTCTGGGTTTATATTTTCGGCTTCACAAGCAAATAAGTAGCCAGTTCGTCCCATACCACACATCACTTCATCTAATATGAGAAGAACCCCGTATTTATCGCAAATTTCACGTATACGTTTAAAATAGCCTTTTACCGCGGGAACTGCTCCAAGAGTTGCCCCTACAACTGGTTCAGCTATAAAGGCGATTACTTCATCTTTACCAAGCCTAAGAATTTCATCTTCGAGCTCTTGGGCAGCCCTCTGGCCATAGTCAAAGCTACTTTCTGAATCACTTTTATCGATATACTCGTAACAAGGTGCAATATGGCTAATATTAATTAGTAACGGAGAAAACTGTTTTCTTCGCCATTCATTTCCACCTACCGCAAGCGCACCTAGAGTGTTTCCATGATAACTCTGACGTCGAGCTATGATGTGTTTTCTATTTAGATCACCTTTTTCTAAATGGTATTGTCTTGCAAGCTTTATAGAAGCTTCAACTGCCTCAGAACCACCTGAGACGAAGTACACCCTATCTATATCCCCAGGTGCATTTTTAATTAGAAGGTCAGCTAAATTTTCAGCAGGGTCAGAAGTAAAAAAACGAGTATGCGCAAACGCAAGTTTATCAACTTGGTTTTTTATTGCAGAAATGATTTCTTGATCTCCGTGGCCTAGGCATGAAACGGCTGCTCCCCCTGAGCCATCAAAATAACGTTTCCCTTTATCATCTATTAAATAGCATCCTTCCCCAAAGCTAGCAGTAGGTGGAATGTCTTTGGTATGACGAGGGAAAATATGACTCATCTATTTATACTTGTTGGTTGGCTCGAAGTCTGAACTGATTATATCTCTTGGGTTGCTTATCCATAATTTCCTGTCTGGATGCATTCCGGCTCCATAAACCGCTGATACAGCGGAGCTACGCATTCTATTTAATAATCTCGTGTCTGCGTCACCGACTGCTGGGTGAGTACCATCATTTTTTAAGACAGTACTGTCCCATGTTTGTTTGCGGTCTTTCAGAATTGTTGGGTCCGACAATTGTGTACAGTTTAATTCATTTTTGTTTAGATCAACAATAATATCATCTCCGTCTTCAAGTAAACCTATTGCCCCACCAACTGCAGCTTCAGGACCAACGTGCCCTATAACTAAACCAACGGAGCCTCCAGAAAATCGACCATCTGTCATTAATCCAACTATGATATCTTTTTCTCGGCACAAAGAAGTAATTCGAGACGTGGAGTCTAACATTTCAGGCATTCCTGGTCCACCAACGGGGCCTTCATAACGAACAACTATCATATCAAAGTTTTTAAATTTTTCGGGTGCTTTCTCTAGTGTATTTAAAAGACTTTGCTCCCCATTAAAGATTCTGGCCTTACCGTAGAATATATTATTCTCTAAACCACCCTCGACTCCAGCTAACTTTAATACAGCGCTGAATTCAGGTGAAAGATTTCCGCCAAGAACTCGCAGTCCACCTGTTTTTTTGAATGGTTTTTCTACAGCATATATTACGTCTCCATCAGGAGCTGGTGGATCAAGGCGTTTAATTTGTTCGGCTAAGGTTTCGCCAGTACATGTTAATGTGTTCCCATTCAACATTCCAGCCTCTAATAAATCCTTAACAATCACTTGGATACCTCCTTTGGCATCAATATCGACCATTGAGTATTTTCCAAAGGGGCGAGCATTAATTACGACTGGAATGACATTTTTTGAGAGATGATTAAATTCTTCAGCGCTCATGATGTCTTTTGAAAAATCTTTATACCCTGCTGCCCTCGCTAACTCTGGCGCATGTAACATTACATTCGTAGACCCACCTACTGACATTGCCACAATAAGAGCGTTTCTTATTGAATCTCTCGTGACTATATCTCTAGGAGTAATTTCATCTTTTATCATTTGTGATAAATATTCAATAAGTTGGCTAGGGAACTCTTCTAGTCGACGTGTGTCTTGGGAAGCAGGAGATACCATATGAAGAGGTTGCATTCCTAAAACACTGATAAATGTTTGCATTGTGTTGTAAGTAAACATCCCACCACAACTTCCAAATCCAGGACATGCTTCGCAAGCAATCCTCTTTTTAGTTTCCTCATCTGAACTACCAGCAATTTGGTAACCAGTAATAATATCAATCGCTTCTTTTGTTTTTGAATCAACTCCAGGTCTAATGGAGCCATCAGACATTATAATAGCAGGTCTATTATGTTCTAAAATCGCTGCCAAAGTGCCAACCGGAGGTTTATCGCAAGCAACGACAGCAATAACACCTTCCAAACCTGTTGCACTTAAATGCTCACAAATGGAGTCGTTTGTAACTTCTCTACCTATTAAGGAGTATCGCATTTCTTTGGTACCATTTCTGATACCATCGGAGGTTGCTATTGTGTACTCTGGCTGAACTAATCGCATTTTTAGATCACCAGGCTTTAGACCTATTTTTTGTCTAAGTTGTTCATGAATAGTTTGAACTTTTTCTTGCACTCCGATGTAACATTGAGAGTCACCCTTATTGCCAACAACCCCAATTGAAGGTTCATGAATAAGATCCAGTTCTGTATTAAGTTCTCTGGCTATCCCATATGTCTGTGAGTTTCGTCCAGGGTTTTTATCTATCAATACAGTTTTTGAATTTTGCATAATGGCTCCATTAAAATATTATTTAGCATTCAATAATAAGGCCTGCTTTTTTTTTGCATAGCATTAATTTGCAAATTTATAAATTTTCTCACTTAAATTTATGGCTTTGGTATATCAGCTTGCTCAACATTAGTTTAATTACATCAGAATCACTTGTAGGGTTTTAGTATTTAATTAATATTCGTTCAAAATAAAATAAATAATTATGGAGTAAAGTAATGAAAGAATTCGTTCGAACCATATCAGATTATCCAATTGATGGAGTTCAATTCAGAGACATTACTCCTCTTTTACAGGATTATAAATTATTCGCTCAAATAATTGATGAAATGGTCGCCGCATGGTCTGATAAAAAAATTGATGCTATTTTAAGCATCGAGTCGCGTGGCTTTATCATGGCAGGGGCGATGGCATATAATATGGGAGTAGCATTTATTCCACTAAGGAAACCCAATAAGCTCCCTTTCACGACACATAGTGTTTCTTTTGACTTAGAGTATGGAAGCAACGAAATACAAATCCACACTGATGCTTTGGATGGTCATAAAAACTTACTTATAATAGATGATCTTTTAGCAACCGGGGGGACGGCAATAGCTGCAGTAGACCTTATAAATAAATTCTCAAATAAAAATATAATAGGTGCAGGTTTTATCATTAATCTTCCCGAGCTTGGTGGAGAGAAAAAATTAACTGATTTAGGTGTAAGCTGCCACTCACTTATGGATTTTTAAAGATTTATTATTCCTTATGTTTGCAGATGAATTTATGTGACGTCTTTTGATATTATTCTTGATTAGAAATAGATAGTACGAGAATTTCTCTGCTAGTTTATGGTCATTTTTTTGATGTTTCCTATGTATTAATAACTTATAAGAAAATTAAATAGAGTTAAGCTTACATACATATCCATAAATATTTTTTAAGACGTCAATAACTTATAATATGGTCTATTGGTTACAAAAAAGTGCAATTCAAAATCAGGATTATAAAAATATTATAGTATTAATATTCAGTATCAATATATGATGAATATATATATAGTGCTTCTCAGCAGTCACATTAGAGATAGGTCTGATTGATCTTAAATTTAGATTTCTATTGTCAGGGGGTGGATAGTGATAAAGCCAAGAGATATTGATTTATTAGTTCAAGCTGATGTCTTGTATCCTATGATGTCAAATGAAGAAATTATTCTAAATGCTGAAGTTGCGATTATAAATGATCAAATTGTTTATGCGGGTCCAAAATTAAATAATAAGTCGTGGAATGCAAAAGAGATAATTTTAGGAGATGGAAAAGCAGTAATGCCAGGCTTCGTAAACTGTCATAGTCATGCGGCATCACTAGTATTTCGGAGTCAAAGTGATGATGGCGCGGGAGGTAAGGCACTTTATTCAGTGGCTTTCAGAGCGGAGGCAACAATTACAACAGAGCAGTGGAGAGACTTTGCTAGAGTTGGCGTTCTAGATATGATAAAGGCTGGGTTCACTACGATAAATGATATCTGGTATGAACCGGAAACTCTCGCTGAAATTTGCGTAGAAGCTGGGCTGCGGGCACAAATAGCTTATAAAGTATTTGATGTTTGCTTAGAGGATTTATATTTAAACCATTATAATCATAGTTCAAAAACTGCTGATATGAGGCTTAAGCGCGGAGTAGATTTTGTAAAAAAATGGGGTGGGGCAGGTAATGGGCTTATTACTGGACGTATCGGTCCACATGCTACGGATACTTGTTCATCCGAGTTGCACCAAAATGCTTATATTGAAGCAAAAAAACTAAAAGTGGGTAGACATACCCATGCGGCTCAGTCAGCTGGAGAAGTTGCGTATATAAGGTCAAAATATGGAGTTGGTCCAGTTGTATACCTGCAGGAGCTTGGCGTCTTAGATCAGGATCTTGTTTTGGCACATTTGACTTATGCAGATCAGGCAGATTTAAAAGCTGCTGCCAGTGAGGGTGTTAAATATGCACACTGTTCAACAATTTACCCACGTAGAGGAGTATATCCTGACATTATTGAAATCACCAAAAAGGGTATTCAATGGGGGTTGGCGACTGATTGGATGATGAATGATCCTTTTGAGGCAATGAGGAATGCTTTAAACGCTATAAGACTAAAACAAGGAAAGCATACAGCTTATACCAGTACAGAGGCCTTGTTTGGGTCTACCACTAACAGCGCAAAAGTCCTCGGTTTAGAGGGCTCAATTGGTAAAGTACAAGAAGGCTTTAAAGCAGATCTAATACAAATTGATATAAATCAACCTCATTTAGTCCCATTCTATGCTGAATATGCGTCTATCGCTTATTATGCTAGAGCTTCAGATGTGGTCACCAGTATAATTAATGGAAAAATAGTAATGAAGGATAGAGTTGTGATAGGCATTGATGAGACCAAAGCTTTAGAGGCAGTAGCAAAGCACATCCCTACTTTATCAGATAAAATGTTAAAGCTAGGTGGTGCCGTGCATCCTGGTTTATGCCCGTGTGGGTTTTAGAGTTTTGTAAAGAGAATTTCTGGTGATTAAAATAGAAAGTAGATAAAAAGCTATGATGTCTGATGTAAAAGTAGGAAAACGAACGGGTAGGGCAAAGCGGCAAGCAGCACCTGTGGCTCGAAAAGTTGACTACCGTCAACTTAGAAACTCATTCTCTCCACAGAAAATTTACTCAGATGATGAAGTAGAAAACTTACATAATACTTCATTGAAAGTATTAAAAGACCTTGGAATTAGAGTTCTGTTACCTGAGGCTAGGAAAATATATCAGAGCGGAGGAGCTAGGGTCGTTGAGGATATGGTATTTATTGGTCCTGACTTAGTGGAGGAAGCGCTAAAGTCTGCTCCTTCATCTATAAAATTATTTGCGCCTAATCCCATTTGCAATCAAGTTTATGAAGAGGGCACCTTACTTTTTGCACCGGCTGGAGGGTGCCCCAATGTATCTGATAGAATTAGAGGGCGTGCTCCGGGATCAATAGATACTTATCGTGATGCAATTAAGTTGGCTCAAAGTTTTGATATAATTCATAAAAATCCAATGGCTCCAGAAGCTCAAGACATACCATTAAATTTACGACATATATCTACGATAGAAGCTCAACTTACATTGTCGGATAAGTTGATGACTGCTTACGCGAGAGGTCAAGGGCAAACAGAACAAACTTTTGCTATAATTCAAACAGCCATTGGTTTATCAGACGAAGATTTTGCAAATGGTGTGTGGGTTTCGGCAGTCATTAACTCTAATTCACCCCGAATGCTAGATATACCAATGGCGCGTGGAATAATAGATTTTGCACGGGCAGGACAAATGACAATAATAACTCCATTTTGTTTAGCAGGTGCTATGGCTCCGGTAACAGTATCAGGGGCCTTAGTCCTCCAACACGCCGAAGCATTGGCTGGAATTGTTTTGTCTCAATTATCAAAGACTGGGGCTCCAGTGAGTTACGGAGGGTTTTCTTCTAATGTTGATATGAAATCTGGTAGCCCAGCTTTTGGCACTCCCGAACATTTAAAAATGCAGTTGGGTGGTGGACAGTTAGCTCGTTATATTGATCTTCCCTGGCGTTCTGCTGCTGGCTCAGCATCAAATATTTCAGATGCGCAGGGCGCACATGAAAATATTATGGGCGTTTGGGGCGCAGTTTTAGGCGGAGCAAATATGGTTATACATGGTGCTGGTTGGCTGGAAGGAGGTTTAACTTTTGGGTTTGAAAAGTTTATTTGTGATATTGAAGCACTTCAAACTATTGCTGAGATGTTTGAGCCAACCCTAGCAGATAATGCTTCCCAGGCCTACACTGCAATCGAAGATGTCATTCCTGGAGGTCATTTTTTTGCAACTCAACATACTATGGAGCGTTTTGATACAGCGTTCTACTCTCCATTGGTCGCTGATTTAGAAAACCATGGTAATTGGGAAGCTAAAGGAAGTTTAACAGCCGACGAAAGAGCAACTGAGGTCTGGCAAGAAACTTTAAATAATTATGTTGTGCCAAAAGGGTCTTTGGAGATTGCAGAAAATATTAATGATCTGATTATTAAGTTTAAAGAGGAGGGAGGCGCTTCACCAGAATCTGGTTAAAAAGAGAGAAAACTTCTTTTGAAGCAGTATATATTTTTTAATATCCAATCAAAAAATAGGAGAATAATTATGAGTAGAAAAGAGGTACATCAAGGCGGATGTCTTTGTGGAAAAGTTCGTTACGAAACTACTGGTAATCCTGAGAGATCAGGAGTGTGCCATTGTCGTTATTGTCAATTAAGAACTGGTTCTTCTTTTGGTATATCTATTTATTTTAAGGATGAAGATGTAAAAGTTATTTCAGGCAACCTTAGGGAATATAAATATGAAACAGAGTCTGCAAGAGACGTGACTGTGAGGTTTTGCTCAGATTGTGGAAGTTCTTTATTTTGGCAGGTTGGAAGCTTTAAAGGTATGACAGGCGTTGCGGGTGGATCATATGATCCACCATCTTTTTGGTATAAGATAGATAGAGAAGTTTTTTGTCGCTCAGGTGCACCATTTGTTTCTACAAATATAAAAGAGAAACATGAAACTCACCCAGATTACAAACCGGTAAATACAGAAAGAAATGTTCTGAAGGGGGCAAATTAAAATAAGAAACTTGTGTAGATCCTTAGATTGGTTCTAACCCACACCAGTCCGCAATAAATAAAGCAATGGTTTGAGTTACCCTAAGAGTACTTTCTAGGTCAACACGCTCATTAAACCCGTGAATAGACTCTGAGTATGGGCCGTATACAAGGGCTGGGGTGTCGGCATATAACCCAAAGAATCGGGCATCTGTTGTTGCTGTTGATGGGACTTGGGAAAGCGGACCTCCTGTGACAAGTTTATGAGCAGTCTCTAAGGTTTGAATAGCCATTTTTGTTTCAGGTTTGTTGTGCTCAGCTAAGGAGTAACCTTCTGCCTGAAACCCATGATAGATGATTTCTGGTGAGTTATTTCTTAGGAAACTATTTTTATAGGTCGCTGCAGTTAGGCAATCCTCTATCTCAGCACAGGCAACTTTTAAGTCTGTTCCAGGAAATACAGCCATACGAACATCAAAAACACACCAGGCGGGCACGGAAGACACCCAGTCTCCTCCAGCTATTTTACCAACATTCAGATTTAAAGGATGATGATGATTTAAAAATTCTGGGTGCCTTATTTCTTTTGCGTTCCATCGGGTCTCTAATTCTTCTAAAGCTGCGATTAATGGTATTGCGGCTTTGATTGCACTAGATCCAGAGTCCGCACGTTCTACATGTACTGGAATACCTTTTAGATGCACTTGAAACCAAATAACGCCCAGTTGTGAAGAAAATAGCTTCTCTTCAGAAGGCTCAGTAATTAAGGCAGCATCCGCTTTATAGCCTCTCTGAAGACATGCCAAAGCACCATTCCCTGTGCATTCTTCTTCTACGACAGATTGAAAAAATACATCAGAAGCTGGAGCATAACCAGAAGCATGTATTGCATCCAATGCAAAAAGGTTTGCTGCCAAACCAGCCTTCATATCTCCGACACCTCGTCCATACATCCACCCATTATCGATACGTGGTTCGTATGGTGGCGTATCCCACATTTCCAGTGGGCCCTCAGGGACAACATCAATGTGACCGTTTAAAATCAAAGATCGACCATGGTTAGTTTTGCTACGATGCGACCCTACAACGTTAATTGCATCTTCATAATTACCTATTACTGGAGAAAACCCAGGGAGATGTGCTATATCTTCAACATTAACTTTCCAGCTATCAACTTCATACCCTCGCCCAGCAAGCTCAGACGCCATAAACTTTTGTGCTGACTGTTCATTTCCTCTAGTGGAGGGGTGTGATGCAAGTTTTTGTAAAAACTCTGTTTCTGCGTTAAACAAGTTATCTACTTCATGAAGAATTTTAGTTTTTATCTTATTAGTCATGGTAACCCTTATTTAATTTTTACCCAAGTTATTCGTTATTTTTGAAATTTTATTAATGATTTTTACTTGACCGCAAGGGGGCATTCGCTGCGGCTGGTCCTATTCTCCAATCTTTAGGGTCAGTTGATGAAAGCATTCTTTGCCTAACCTCTAACCACCACCCCATATTTGGAGGCCAGTCATCAAATGTTTGACCTTCATTCAATAACCGCGCGGCGTGTAAACCCCAGTGAGGATTGAACAATGCCTCTCTACCAAGAGCTATTAGATCAGCTTGCCCATCACAGATTATTTGCTCCGCGTGAGGTGGATCCATGATCATACCTACTGCCATAGTAGCCATTTCTGCACCATGCCTTACAGCTTCTGATAATGGGACCTGAAAACCTGGTGTGGGTGGCGATTTTGTTGCAAGACTAAAAAGAGAGTTTGGTCCTTTTATACCACCGGATGAGCAGTCAATTGCGTCTATGCCTTTATTCTTGAGTTCTTTAGCCAGTTTAATTGTATCTTCAATTTCAAGTCCACCTTCAAACCGGTCTATACAAGATAATCTGAACAAAATAGGTTTATTAGCAGGCCAATTTTCTCTTAGGGCCTCAGCGATCTCTAACGCGAACCGCATTCTATTTTTTCGATTGCCTCCATATATATCGGTTCTGCTATTACTTATTGGAGATAAGAAAGAATGAATTAGGTAACCATGAGCCGCGTGAACGTCTAAGACTTGAAAACCAGCCTCATTACAACGTCTTGCTGCTTCTCCAAATGCTAGTACCAGTTCTTTAACTTCACTCTCAGTCAGGGAATGGGGAGTTGCGTAACCTGGTGCGGCAGGTTCTGCACTGCATGAAACAATCTCCCAAGGTGGTTCACCATTCTCTGCATCTTTGCTGCTTAATGGTTGAAGTCCATCATACGGTCTCTGACGACAGGATTTCGGTCCACAATGCCCAATTTGTGCTGCTGGGATTGATCCCTGAGAGTGTATGAATGATGCAATTTTTTTTAACATTGGGATATGTGAGTCACTCCAAATCCCTGCATCAGAGTATGTGCTTCTTCCCCTTGATTCCACACATAATACTTCGGTAAAAACTGTCCCAAAGTTGCCTGTTGCAAACTTTCCTAAGTGAACTAAATGCCAGTCCGTGCATTCTCCGTTATCTTTTGCCATATACATTTGCATGGGCGATACAACTATTCTGTTCGGTAACTCTACATCTCTTAATTTCAAAGGTGAAAGTAGTTTATTTGTCATAATTTTTTCCTCAAATTACAATGTGGAATTCATACCTCATTGTTTATTAAATATTATCAAAATAAAGTTTTTGAATTCAAGCGAAAACAGTCTAATTCAGAAAATTAACAGATTAATTCACACTCATGAATTAATTAAATTTGTTTTGATTTTAAAACAGTTTTTTTCTGCTATGGCTTAGTTTCTGAAATCAGGCAGAGGGATTCTTGACAAATTTGAGCGGCCGCTAAACTAGTAATTTGTGCATGATCATAATCAGGTGCAACCTCGACAAGATCCAAACCTACAATGTTTAATTTGGTTCCACTTAAGGCACGCAGGATTTCAAGCAACTGTAAGGTTGTTAACCCTCCTGGTATAGGAGTTCCAGTGCCAGGGGCATATGATGGGTCCAAACAATCAATATCGATACTAATGTAGCATGCTGATTTTCCTATAACAGTCTCAATCCTTTGACTTAGAATTTTTGAAGATTGATACATCGCTTCGACGGCAGTGATAGTATTAAAACCTAAAGTAGAATTAAACGGGGTTCTTAAGCCTATTTGAAACGACGTAGCAGGATTAATCGTTCTTGAATCTGCTGCTATCTTAAACATCGTTCCATGTTGGATCTTTGGACCACTCCCGGTATCTGCATGGGCATCAAACTGTAAGAGAGAAACTGGACCATGGACCTTGCTGACTTCCGCCAAGGGGGCTGAAGAAATACTATGGTCACCGCCGAGTGTGAATGGGATTGCCCCTGCGGAAACAATTTTTTTTGTTTGCTTTGCCGCATTTCTAAAAAACTCTGCCGCATTTCCATATGAATATTCAATGTCTCCAGCATCCATTACAGCTATTTTATCGAATGGATCAAAACCCCATGGCCATACTTCACCCCAAGCGAGCTGACAGCTTGCTTCTCTTATTGAGCGAGGACCAAATCGGGCTCCTGGACGGTTTGAGACACCTAAGTCGTAAGGTAAACCTTGTATAACCACATCTGCATTAC
>ENA-OWPI01001837-OWPI01001837.1-marine-metagenome-genome-assembly--contig:-NODE-1837-length-21894-cov-3.241830_pt1 | contig 21894 bp, 18 predicted proteins | sample MGYA00238138_ERZ651775 | MGnify/ENA primary metagenome ERZ651775 (study PRJEB26906, sample SAMN06265043) | marine metagenome | isolation source: Helgoland LTER site | place: Germany:Helgoland, sampling...
CATGTCGTGCAGCAGCAGGCTATTCCCTCCGAGAAGAAGCCGCTCTTCCGCCTGCCTCGCATTCGGAAGCACGCGACGACGAGCTCGCCTTCAGTTGATGCATCATCTTCCGTTCCGGCATTCATGGTAACGACGGAGTATGGATCACCGTTTCTTATGTATGATCAAAGTCAGGAAGGGGAAGTAAGAGGAGTGGCGTATTACTTTCTCAGCGTAGAGGTTAGATTTTATGATTGAAATCGTGCACAATTAATTATCTTGCGTTCGATTGGCCTCGGCCATCATCTGGGTCTCTCCCCATGAAAATGCTCACAATTTACATTAAAAACTAACTAACACTCTTGGTTACTCGTTCTGGTTTGCAGGATGCGGAACAGCAGAGAGCCGAATTCCTCCAGCAGCACCCGTCAATGAAGGCAGAAATATTCTGCACATCACTTTCCCGCGCTCTGCTGCACTCAACATCGCCGGGGGGAATGCCAACGGGGGGGATGAGGTGAGTCACAGTAAAAACAAGCAGTGTAGTGAAGCTGCAGTCAATTTTGGGAACGAAAAAAAAGTCCTAATATATATTCCATATTCCGCTCGCTGCACTCCAGTCAAGGAGGCACTAAAATGGACAAGATGGACTACAAGATTGTCGGTTCCACCAAGGCTAGGGAATATGCCAAGCGAATAGTGGGACACTTTGCGAAGAAGGGAAGGGGCGGAACGACCCAGCAGGCGCCCAATTGCCCAGTATTTTACGTGGAGGGTCTCAGGACGAAGAAGGGGAATAAGATACCGATGTTCTTTGACTATGAGGACGCCAAGCGTTGCTTTATGGAGAGCGGTGGGGGCAAGGGCGAAAACATGGATATGGAAATATTCGAATTAGTTGACCTTGTCGTGGCGATGGATAAGGAGGCAGAGGCGGAAGGGGACGATGCTGGCATCGAGGGGATCCAACAGATCGTGTTCATTCCTGAAAAGAAAGGGGTCGAGTTCGCGAAAGTGGTAGAGATGAAGGGCAAGGGAAGGGCGAGGCTGAAGAACATGGTACCGAACCAGAAGCTTTTTTGAGCTGATTGTGAATAGGGAAGATCGAAAGGAAAGAAAACTTTTTGTCTCGCAGAAATAGTCCTCCAGCAATCGCATTAGCTATCGAATTACACTTCCTGTAGTCCTTTAGTCATATTTATACTTTCTTATAACCCTCCTTCGGCTCTGTCCATGTTGTCCGACCGTCATCTGTGCTCTCAAAGTAAGTCTCGCCGGTGGTGTCATCGGTGTGGCCGAGCCATTTGGGAATTTCTTTCTTAGGAGGGGGGGGGGGAACAGGTCTATTTTTTAGGTCTTGGTCCTCCTGTTGGGGGGGGGGGGGTGGTTGACTGGCAGAGTTGCTATTATTCATACTCAGCAGTGGGGGTGGCGAGGGGGCCCCCGGCGGGGGGAGACCACCAGCAGGTTGCTGCGGAGGCCGTGGAGGTTGGAAAGAAAATGCAGCCGGAGGGGGAGGGGGGGGCAGATTCTTACTTGGACCTTTCCCGTCGTCTAGTTCCTCTTCCACCATCCCCTTAGCAACATTCAAACCCTTCATAGCCAACCCAACCGCTGGCCCACCGATCTTCAGTTTGTTTGCCTTATTTAACCCCTTTTCGCCGATATTCAGGCCAGCCTGAACCCCTTTCAGCCCAATATTTTTCAATCCCCCTTTCTTCTTTGTGTCCCGCACACCTTGCTGGAGACCCTCACTCCCTGCTATTACTGGGAGTTCCATCCCTCCGTTCCCCTCCTCTAGATCATCATCTCCAGCTTCCTTACCCCGCTCACTCCACTCGCTGCTGCTCCTGAATCGACCGGACTTTTGCTTCTTCTTCTTCTTCTTCCTGTCCTTCTTTGCTTTCCCCTCCTTCATCTCTCTCCTCCTTTTCCTCCTTTTCTTGTATTTGTGCCTGACGACGCTGCAAAAACAACAACTAATCGCAGCCAAGCCGGCAAAAACTCCTCCCCACTCGCTGGCGGTAAAGGTCCACCCGAAAGGGAGCCAACCGTCCCACGTCTTCTCGTCCACATTGAAGCTGAAAGTCGCCACAGTCACGTTGAATGACTTGCTTGTGATCAGGCAGCCATCAGTGCGGACACTTGCCGTGTTGTGTTCACTCTCACGCAAGCAGAGACCGGTACTACCGTCGTAGACTTCCACCGTGACAGTGTCGATGATATCTTCTTCCAGACACTTGTACTCAAGGTCGGCCAAAATTCTGTTCACGTCGTAGGGGCTTGCAACGAAAATCATTTTTTCATCATCGTCTCCGTCGCTAAGGCTACCACAGTCCCAATCAAGTAGGTGACTTAAGCACTTGAGAAAATCCGCCCGGTCCTTGTTTTCGGGGTTAATAGTAAGCTGACCGCCATTCTTGGTAGAGAGCTGCGGCGGCAATCCGAGACGTGTGCGTAAGTTAGTGAAAGCGCTCGTGGCTCCGCATTAGCGCTCGTTCTCGTACCTTAACAACAACCTCGTCGACATTCCTATCAGCGTCCTCTACAGTGATACCGCTGATTTTCAGCGTATCGCTGTACCTACACGCAGGATTATCCGCCTTATCCCCTTCACAGTCCTTTGGGTTCAAAGACGAGAACGCGTAAACCTTCAAATCGTCCGTGTTTGTGGGGATGTTAAGAACGCTAGCATCGTTTACGTTCTTCACCCGAACCTGTTGCGTTACAGCCAAGCTCTTGATGCTTGTCGAGTCGGAGACCACGGCACGGTATTGAAACGTGTCGTAATCGCTCTCAATCTTGCTATTATTGGAGGAAACGGAAGGCCAGTTGAAATAATTATTGTTGCCTTTGTACCCGACAGTGACATGGCCATTGTAGGGGGAGGCAAGAGGTGTCGTCAAGATGCTCCCGACTTGGAGGGGTTGGGTGGAAGAGTCAGCTACGTCAAAGAGCTGTCCATGGGACGGCAGAGAAACAATCTGGAACCGGAGATTGCGGGGAACAGAACTGCTATCGTAGCCCTTCAGCTTTATAGTGTCGGAGACTTCCTCTTCGACTGCTGTAATATCGGCGAGAGATGTAGTGGGAGTAGCAAATAGTGCCGTGAAAATGCCAAGATTGAACGTCGCTGTATTGCTCATTTCCGTCTGCGAGATACCGCTACTGTCCTTCAGCTGAAAAGTGAAGCTATCATCATTCAGCTTCCCGAGGTTGGAGACATTCTCTTCGCTGCCTGTATAGATGTAGCCGACTTTGCCGGTGGTAAGCTCGACGGGACTTCCGGTTTCGGTGATTTTGGAGCCATAAGTATTCCCGCCGGTTACTTGATACAAATCGCCATGGGTTGGAAAAGACGTGACGAAGTAACCGCTGATACTATCGCCATTGTCAACGTCATACCCACTTAGGTCGAGGACAGATGAACTAGGCACCCCGCTCTGCACTGTCTTGTTCAAGTACGTATGCGCAAACGGAGGGTCGTTGACCGCGTCGACATTAAAGGTGATGGTGGCGTCGGAGATTGAACGGTCGCCGGTGTCACCGTCAACCGCAAAAACCTTGAAAGAATCAAAAGATGCGCCGTTAGCGTTCAACGATGGGCGATATTTAAGAGAGTAGGAATTAGAGTCTGACCGAAAAGGCACTTCGGTATTTCCGTCGGGTGTAGGGACAATAGGATCATTGTTGTTAGGGAGAAATAGCTGCCCATTAGCGGGGAGAGTGGAAAGGTATACCCTCGAGCGGGAGGAACTTTGGCCAGGAAGGGACGCTTCCTCATCAAGGTCAATCACATTGATATTGAAAAACTGGATGTCGGCTACAGACTGTTGGCTACGATACCAACTGATATCGTGCGAGTTTGGAGTGTCTTCAGCATCCTCATTGATGGTAAGAGTCGCCGATGAGACCGCGGGAAGAGATTCCGAAACGCCAGCCCCAAAATTTGTCAGTACTTCAGCAGCTGACAGTTCAAATGGGTAAGATGCGAACATTAGCAAATCACCCTTGAACGTGCTTGCACTACCATAGCCGTCGTTGAAAAAATCGAATTTATAAGCATCTGCCCAATTCCCTTCAAAATCCGAGTTCCCCCCACCAGCAGTTGTTTCATCTACATTTTGGCCATTCACGTAGATAATGTCTTTAGAAGCGCCCAGAGTAACTACAAGATGAAAATAGCCTGGTGCTATTCTAGCTGAGCTAACGGAATCGCAGGCGCCGTCGCGAGTAGTATAATCGACCGTATATTGGACTCTACCGTCACCGTACTGTAACTGTTGTACACGGAAGTCAAAATAGCCACCCATTACCGTGCACCGGTTCAATAAGCTAGATAAATCCCCCGAGTTCTGCACAGCAAATACAGTCGACTCACTCACTGACGAGATTGTGCGAGGTTTAACCCATAACTCGAATGATAAACCCTTTGGTTTCGCTGTCTGAGTTTTTGACTCATCTAGCAACTCAGCAATGGTGACGCTTGATCGCAATCCACTAGCGTCATTCGCAGGTGAAGTGGTAGTGGTCACGCCCAAAGTTTCAGGGCAGGCAAGTATGTCGCTGTTGCCGGTCAATGTGTGGGTTGTTGGGAGGATATTCTTGGAGGATCCAAAGGTTAGGGATGGGCACTCAGCAGGACTAAACTCATAGAGCTCTGCTTCGCCAGAGGTTGCACCCGTGCGAGTGGAGGTACCGCTATCGACAAGTGAGTACAAGCACAAAAAGAGGAAAGCTCTTCTCATTGTGAAAACTCCCCTGACAACAACTGGAGGTAGGAAAGTAGAGTATGCAATCCTGTGATTTGAAGGGTGTCAAACCTTGATCACTGGCGAAGAAACACAACCAGTGGTATTCTTGATATTTCAGAAGGGGCGGCGAAATAATTCAATTTAAAGAAGTCAAGTTAATTCCTTTTTGAAGATAGGAACCGAGTTATCCACGTTGGAAAATCTCCCGATGACTCCGAAGTTACCTAATCAGGAATAAATTCTGAAAAGGTAAGCAAATAACGTTTATTAATTATTAAACCACGCTCAATCGATCTCCATACATTTTTTACACGACATATCGAAAAATTAAAGGAAAAAAACTTCAGAAACCTCTACAATCCTGTCAACTGACACTGTACCTGAACTTCATTATTCCCCTTGCTTTTTAGCTAACTCTGTCAATATATCTCTCCTCAACACAGAATACAAAAGCAAAAAAAGCGAAAACCAAAGACTGAATATGACTGATACCCCATGGGGACAGCGCAAGGTGATTGACGAGACAGCTGATGAATGGGTCAAGATCCAAACAAAAACTTTTACGAGATGGTGCAACTCGCACCTCAAGGAGCGCCAGATTAAGATCGAGGATCTCTTTGCCGATGTGAACGATGGGACAGTTCTTTTAAATTTACTCGAGATCATCGGTAAGGAGACTGTTCTCTCCACTTGCGGTCGCAAGTTCTATCCTTCTGCCAAGTGCAAGATGGACATCCACAAGCTGGAGAATTGCAACCTTATTATTGACTACCTGAAGAAGCGAGAGTTGAAACTTGTGAACATCGGTTCATCTGACATTAAAGACGGCAACGTGCGTCTAGTTCTCGGTTTGATTTGGACGATCATTCTCCGTTTTGCCATTAGCGAAGACGGGAAGGAAGGTCTCTTGCTCTGGTGCCGCAAGAACACGCAGGGATACGAGAAGGTAGACGTGCAAAATTTCAACCGCTCTTGGCAGGATGGTCTAGCATTTTGCGCTCTGATTCATAAGTTCCGCCCGGACCTGATCAACTTCCAAGAATGCCTCGAATGTGGCGATGATATGACTAATCTTAATAGGGCCTTTGAGGTGGCAAAGACACATCTGGACATTGACGCGCTCTTGGATGCCGAGGACATTGCTGGTTCCGCGAAGCCAGATGAGAAGTCGATCATCGCTTACCTCTCTCTCTACTTTGCCAAGTTCGCATCCTTGGCTCAACAGGACGCAATGGCTGACGCCATCAAGAAAGCTCTCGCGATCACGATGCACCACGAATCCCTCCAGGCACAGTATGAGACAGACAGTGAGCAGCTCTTGTCTTGGATCCGCGTATGCGCAGAGAAATTTGACCCGAACTCTCTGAACGGGCTCAATTCGACCGACTCTGTGAAGGCCGTTATCGATAACACGAACAGTTACAAAAACGATGTCAAACCGCAAAAGCAGCAATTGCTAGCATCCACTGAGGCTCTCCTTGCGAACCTCCACCTGTCCCAGCGCAATAATGAGCGCCCCTTGCTTACCCCAAAGATCGAGATCGAGGATTTGGATGGCGAGTTTAACAACTTGGACAAGGCGGAGACACAATACACGAGTGAGTCTCTGGCATTGCTTGACAGTTTCGAGAAGACCGACTATAATCTCCAGCGGTTTAATAACAAGATCACCAAGGTCGATGAATTTATCAAAGCCAATGTGGGAGTGTTCACCAGCACTAACTACGGCGACAGCGTCTCCTCGTGCACTAATTTGTTGAAGAAGGTCCAGCTCTTTGAGCAGCAGACCCCCAAGTACCAGACCATGCTCGCAAGCTGCAAGGAGTATTCGGGTGACTGCAGTGACCGCCACGCCGGTACAGCTGACGCCAAAGCGACTAATGATCGTGTCAGCGGTGAATTCGACGATCTCTTGGCAAATGCCAATGCCTTTAAGGAGAAAGTGACCGCCCAACTCGCCGAGGAGACGCGATTGGCTCAGCTGAAGGAGGATTACGAAAACGAAGCCACGAATTTTCAGTTCAAGATTTTCGAATGGCAAGAAGCTTTAATGGAGCCTGTATCTCTGTGCAACACCGTTGACGCGATTGACTCCGTTATCACCCGTTCAAACGCTGTGGCAAGAGACATCGATTCCTCAGAGAATGAGCTCGTTGCCCTCGAGGTGAAGTCCAACGAGCTGACAACGAACAATGTCCCCACCGACAAGAGCGTGGAGGAGCTTAGAAGTAGCTTCGACGAGACAAAAAACAACTGTCCCGGCCGGCTCAACGATCTCAATGATGCAAGAAATCACCAACAAGCAAAGCAGTCCGCGAGGGAGAACTTTGCCAAGGCAGCATCTGCGCTTATTGAGTACTGTTCTGAGACCACCCGTGTGACGACCTCTCTGACTCGCCGCATGAGCATGAGCCCCGAAAGCCAGAAGGAAAAGTTGGCTGCGTTGTGGGAGAGCTGGAGCGCCGAGGCTCCTTCTCTTCTCGACAGCGTTGAGAGCTGCAACAACACACAGAACGAGTGCAAGATTTACGTCAACACCCTGACCTCTCACACGATTTTCAGCTGCCGTCTGGTTCATAGCGAATGCGAGAAGAATCTCAAAAGCGCCATCGAAATCAATGCCGCGCACTTGACTGCCATGGGACAGAGCGTCGAAATGAGTGCCGAGCAGGCTAGAGAGATTCGCGAGGCCTTCGACAACTTCGATAAGGACAATAGCGGAGGTTTGACATTCAAGGAGTTCTGTGATGGTCTGCAGGGCATGGGATTGGTGATCAGCGCCGATGATGCGGAGGCAGAGTTCAAGAGGAGGGACGTTGATAACAATGAAGTATTGAACTTTGATGAGTTCGCTGGCTTCATTTTGGAGCAATTCCAAAGCGGGACGAGCGAAAGCGACGTGCTCTCGGCTTTCAAAGGATTGAGCGGCGGGAGTGACGTAATCACGTTGAATGTCTTGACTCAATATTTCGCCGGAGAGGAGAGAAACTTAAATTACATCTTAGAAAGGATGGCTGGCCCGGACGAGGCCAAAGAATATCCGCCCTTTGTGGCCGACATGTTCAAAATATAGGCATTTGAACCAAGGTGGGGGGGGGTCTTGAAAGGTTGAATGAAGGTCGAGGTTGAGCTGCAAGGTTCCCCGACAGATTAATTAAAACTAGCAATTGACGACTGACCGTTTTTTGTTGGCAATTTCCTACTCATTTTAACTATTATTATTTTAGTATTCGGCTAAAAATCTAAATACCATTTTTTAATTCATGGTGAGCAAGTCCATGAATTGCTTTGCTTTCTCCATCTCTCCCAAGAATGCGTATAATTGCTCCACATTCATCTCAACTAGCTCTTCTTCCCTCACTCCATTTTTGTCAAGGTACAGCTTTAGCTGCAGGAAGGTGCTCCCCACCTGCTTCATCTCATCAGTGCTTGCTGTGACACCAAATTTCCAGGACATGTCGACAACCGAATTCACCTGGATTGCAGTCCCGGAGCCCCCACTAATTGAAGAAGTCGATATAGATCCCCCGAGGTTGGAAATTGCAGAAGCTGTTCAGAAGTAGACGAGACGTAGACGTAGACGTGTAAGTGCTTACTGTCAACAACATAACATAACCCTTTTATGCTCTGGCACACCACTCACCATCAATAACTCCCGTAGCATCTACCACAGCCGTCACGAATTCTTTTGCCCTGGCAATAGTCTGCCCCCCGTCGACTCCCCCCTCATCGGCGACAGGTATCACGGCCACAACCTCCTTGAGGTGCTGCTTGGGCTTAAGCGGCTCTGAGAGCTGGGATAACCTACCAAGGTAAAGGATTGCAGTTTTTGCGGCATTGGTTACAATTGACTCTGTAATATCGGGATTAGAGGCCAATATGGACTTGAGGGCCGCGTCAAATGCCGGTTTGGAAGTTGAGGGAGATGAAGTGGAGAAGAGGGCAGATACTGCTGTGAAGATGGGAGAGACGAGGGAAGGAGGTAATGTAAAAAGAGGGGTTAAATCAACGTTGAGGTGGCTAGTTGACATGGTTTCGTCCCTGGCGGATAGAAAATATGTATATTTAATGTTGAATGGGATTACGTTTTCCCGGAAGAGAGAAGATCCTTTTTTTTAGTTGTGTAACTTTGTTTTCTGGTTGTAAGAGAGGTTTTTCATCCATTATTCACAACAGACGAGCAAGAAATTACGGCTTGTTTAATTTGTCGTTGTTCCCTATTTCCTTCACCTATAATAATAATAATGCAATGATTTCCCACGCTATGCAGTCCCCCGCCCTGACCAGCTACTGCAGATGCTATAGTGGGCCTTCTTCAGTAGTCCGCCTTTCGCACATTCAGAATCGTATGGACTTTGCAGCACGTGCTCCTTTGATATCTTCCTACTTCTTTCGGAAGACTGCACCTAAACAAGGGTTCTTTTTTGGCCCCCAAGTTCCCGAGCCCGATCTTCTGGTGATTGCGCTCGACCACCCTGCATTTGCGACTTCACAAAAATGCCTTCAGCTTTCCCTAGAGGAGAAGCTGGAGACGATCAACGAAATTTACGGTGAGCCGAAGGAGGGCAACATGGTTACATTGGTGGAGGCAGAAGACGATCGCATTGTCGAGATGTTTTGCTTGCAGGTTAGGACCAAGACGGTTGTCGTGGGTCTACAGGCTAGCGACTGGAGGCTCGCTGGCAAGACTTCGGTTAGAGAGGTTCCAAAAGAAGCGGTATTCTTGGGGTTCCCTTGCATCGCTGTGGTGCCTAGCATGCCCCTGCGGCTTTTGAAATTGAAGATTGCTGGCGGATCCTCACATGCCAGGGGGATGTGGCCGGAGTATCTAAACCCGAGCGAAGTGCGCGTGGAGGTGAATGGTGAACCTATCACGGACGAGGAGTACGGGGTGGGAAAAATAATGGAGCTAGTTCTTTCACCAAGAGCCAACGTCGATTTATGTGTAGGTTATGGTTGGAATGAGATGAGGATTCCGTGGGTGGTAAAGGAAGTGAACACATTTGCGATTTAATTGTGGATATTCATAGCAACAAAAATTCCAACAATTAATGCTTAACACTGCACATCTGTCAAACATGCGTCATCCCTGTCTCAGTCATCTTCTCGGCAAACTTCAACTTGACTTCGATGAGCTCCGCCTCAACACTATTTAGCCGTTCTTTGTGTTCTTTCTCTCTCTCTTTGGCCTCAATCTCTGCCGCCTCCAACTTATCCTCAAGCTCTTGAATCTCGTTACTGGATCCTTCTGCCTCTTTCATGTAGAGGTCCCTGACCTTTGTTGCCGCCTTGAGCTCTTCATCTTTCTTGCCCAGAGTTGCATTCAGGTTGTTAAACTCTTTCATAAGTTCGTCCCTCGCCTTTATCCACCCCTCTTCCTGTGTCTCAAGCTTCTTCTTCATTTCCTCCACTTCCCCCCTGAGCTGCTCCTCCTGTCGCTTGGCCTCGAGCTTTACCTTTCGGAGATGACCCCGTGTTTTCTGAATATCTTTTCCTAGCTTGACAATCGTATCCTTGAGTTTAGTGTTCCTCGTCCGGAGTCTTACGAGGCCTCGGGCAGCAAAGAAACCTTTTGGGTTATCTAACCCCCCTTCCTCCTCCCTCCCCCTTCCATCTTCCCCCTCCTCCTCCTCATCATCTTCGCCAATAATAATGATGCCTTCTTCACCTTCTCCAAAGCTCTCATTCCCCCTTCTCTCCTCCAGAAAGGCTTTACTCTGCGCCCTGACTCTTTCGAAACCCTCGTCAACTTCATGGTGCTCCTTGAGTTCCGTCATGATCCTGTGGTGCCTTGTCGCAACTTGGTGCCTAGCCTCATGACTCACGTGGTGTATGGCGCGTTCCGTCTCTCTCAAGCTAACAGATTCCCCAAGCTGGGCCAAGATCATCTTCTTCTCCATCTCTTGGTCTCCCAGGGAAGTCTCAAATTGCACAAGCTTACTTGCAGCCAAAGCGCGACTCAGATCCAGACGAGATACTTTAGTGCGAAGACCGAAGGCCTCCTTCTTTAGAGAGATATACGAACGTAAGAGGGATTCTACGGCGTCACCGTTCTTCAAATTGACGTTTTCGTTGTCATTGTCATCGTCATTGTCATTATCTTCGTTTTTGTCATTGTCTTTGTCTTTGTCCTTGTCTTTGTCCTTGTCTTTGTCTTTGTCTTGGCCATCATCATTGTCATTGTCACCGTCATTGTCAATGCCAACGTCGTCGTTATTTACATTGTTATTTTTTCTGTCTTTGTTGTTGTTTTTATCATCGTCTCCATTGTTGCCCTCGCCGTTGCCTTCATTGTCATCTTTGGCTCCACCATCGTTGCTATCCTCTCTCATTGCCACCTTGATCCTCTCATCCCTCTTCCTATCTTGCTCCTCCCTCTCCCTATTTTCTTTCTCAAGTTTACTTCTTTCCTCTTCATTTTCTTTCCTTCTCTTTTCTGACTTCTTAAGTCTCTTTTCTAAGATTTTAATTCTGTCCGGGTTCACCATAGACGAGCTGGCGTTGGAAACCTCATCAAAAGACAGTCCCCCCCCCCCCCCCCCCCCTCCACTGACTGATTCACCAAATGACACCCCTCCTGCTCCAGCAACATCACCGTGGGTCGAACCATCATCCGAGCTCCACGAGTCCGCTGAAGATCCCTCAGAGCTCAATTCAGGATGGGCTCCTCCGCCGTCTTGTTGTCCATGGTTTCGATGCCGATGGTGGTGAAGCCCATGGTGATGCTGTGGGTGTTGAGACTCGCCTCCTCCCGAGTCCTTACCAGCAAAGATTTTATCTCTAATTTCATTATACCTCCCTTCTTCTGTGTCCCTCCAACAGGTTATCCTGCCCTCCATTCGTACATCAATGACGTCCTTTGAAGAGACCTCTTTCTCCAAATTTCCCTCTCCACTTCCCTTCTCCCTGCCACTGCCGCTGCACCTACCCCCTCCCACGGTAAAGGATGTCCCCAGTGATACTGCTTTTGATCCCTTCCCCTGGGACCCAGCGAAGCGACTGGCGTCAATTGCAAAGGATGCAAGTTCAACCCGACAAGGGTACGATGTCAATGTTATATTCACAATCTTTCGAGAGTAATGCCCCGGCGACAACAAGTCCAGACCAACGGACATGCAAAGGGGTGAGATAGAAGAATTGGTGTTGCTTATGTTATTATTGTTGCTGTTGTTGTTGTCATTACTGCCATTTACATCGTTATAACCTGAGCTGCAATTAAAATCGCCGTTATCATTGACGTCAGTGGGATGCGATGACGGAGAGTTGAGATAGAGACTTGATTTGGCATTAATTGAGCCATGAAACTCTAACTTGGAACCTACAGAACCAACGCGACGTAACGAAACTACACGACTTGTTGTAAAACGACCACCGCGTTGTAGGGTCACCAGGATCTTGTTGCTATTGATACTGTTATTCCCGTAACTACCATCATTGAAGTCGTCATTACCACCACCAGCACCAGCACCAGCACCACTAACATCACCCCCCTTCTCGTCAACATTGCCGCTGCTGTCAAACAAACCTGACAGGCGTTGGCCTGATGTAGATGTGAATGAGATTGATGTTATCCCCAAGGAAAGGTGGTGATGATGGTGATTTGCGCTGTCTCTGCTGTAATGACTAGACATTTCGTGACGGTGGTTGGTCGTGAACATAATCGCGACCGGGACCACTTGTTGAACGGACCTGGTACTTATGCAAGGTTCTTCTCAACTGGAGCACTGTCACAAGGCTCAAAATTTGAAATTTCTAGTTTAATAACAATACAAACGAGAGATTGGCCGTATATAGTTCGACGGACAATTTTTTTTTTCGCACTAAGTAAAGAATTGCACCTAAAGGAGCAGTTTGGAGGGGGACAGTTTTTCCCCGATTGATTTTCACCTTCCACGAAGACAACTTTCTTGGCCTTATTCCTGAGGACGCTGTGCGATCGTTTCGTAGCACGTAGCGCAAGTTCTAACAAGTTCTGCCGCACAACCGCCAGCATCTGCGACTGAAATATCTCCAATTAAGACTGCGCAAAAACTCCCGGAGCAGTTCTCTGACTTTCTCCCCGCTTTCTTCCTTCCTGTTCTGGGGCTTGACTGTAATAGAGCCGTTCGTTCACCTACATTTGAGCCGCCTCTAGCTACAAGTTTGGCGCACACTTACAATGGGTTGTGGAAGTTCCAACAATAGCTCCACTCTGCCAACCAACTCTCCTGATTCTTTTGATGGGGGGATTAATAGGGGCTCAGGTCCGTTGACAGATGAAGAGATTCAGCGTCGGATCGTATGCAGCGACAGCGTTGTGGATAAGAGGATAGATGTGGAAGGGGGGGGAACGTACAGCATGAAGATTGCTTACTTAAGCCAGAAAGGGTATTACCCAAATGGTGAGTGAAATCATTCATATTTTCGATGTTGTTTTCGCTGGTATCATCCCATCTCATCTCATCTCATCTCACCAAAATCTTTTCTTTAGCCCCAAACAAACCAAACCAAGACGCTTTCGTCTGCCACCCGAACTTTTGCAATTCTCCTAATTGTTCTTTGTTCGGCGTCTTTGACGGTCACGGCTCTACAGGCGACATCTGCTCGATCTTTGCAAAAAATCGTCTCCCGCACCTGCTTCAATCCTACGTAAAATCTTCTGGTGCTAAATCTATCCACGACCTTAGCGACACTGATCTCCAGAAGATATACACGCGTGCTTTCGTTGATACCAACCAAAAGTGTCACGAAGCCGCTTTTGACGACACGCTTAGTGGCACTACTGCCATCACTGTTATGGTGGTTGGAAAGTACCTTTATGTTGCCAACGTGGGGGATAGCAGAGCGATAATATGCTCTGAGAGCGGCTCAGTGAACGGCGGAGGAGGAAACGCGACGGGCCAAGGGGTTGGAAAAATTATGGCCGAGCCGCTAAGTATCGACCAGACGCCGTTTAGGAAGGACGAAAGGGAGAGGGTCAAGCGTGTAGGTGCTCGTGTCCTGACAATCGATCAGATTGAGGGGCTTGAACCAATACACGAGAACTGGGGCATGGAGCTAGGGAAAGAAATTGACGAGATCGGGGACCCCCCGAGGCTGTGGAATGTCACGCTGGACAAACCTGGGACGGCCTTCACGAGGAGTATTGGCGATGCTGTAGCTGAATCTATCGGGGTGTTTGCGGAGCCAGAGCACCTCATCAGGGAAATTACACCGGGAGACAAGTACATAATTATTTGTAGCGATGGGGTATTTGAGTTCCTGACAAGTCAAGCTGTTTGTGATATGGTAGGAAATTTTGATGATCCGTTGGATGCATGTCGAGCGGTCGTGCAGGAGTCGTACAGGTTGTGGCTGCAATACGAAGTGCGGACTGATGATATAACAATGATCGCTCTGTATCTCGGTGATTACGATATGAAGGAGGAAGAAAGTGACAAAATCGACGTTTTGCAGAGTCCTAGCACTGTCGTACAGACAATTAAATCCAGGGACGAAGCTACGAAGACGAAGAGAAAGACGGAGAGCAGCACGCTGATGAGCATGGTTGAGAACAAGCCGGTAAGGCGGAACATGAGCAAGGCCAAGAGAAGAATGGTAATGGACCACAACCGGCGGATGAGTGCAGAAATGGGCTTTGAAGAATTCGCCTTCGAAAATTATATTTCCGACAAGACCAAAGAGGAGTTCGACCGCCTGGCCGTTTTGACGAAAGCGAACTTTCTGTTCCAGCACTTACTCCCGAGTCAGCTGAGCAAACTGTACAGCGTGTTTGAGAAAGTGCAGGTTGAGAAGGGAGATATTGTAATAAAACAGGGTGATCAGGGAGACAAGTTCTACGTCGTGGATAAAGGTAGCTACGAAGTTACAGTTAGGGGGGAGGACGGTATCATTCATGTGGTAATGACTTACACGGAAGGGGGAAGTTCTTTTGGGGAGTTGAGCTTAATGTACGGAAAGCCCCGCGCTGCGACGGTGACAGCAGTCGAGAGCGGCGTCGTATGGGCGCTTGCACGGCCGGCGTTCAAGAGCATGCTAATGAGGAAGGTATCTGCTACCAACCTGATCAAGGTGCTGAAAAAAGTGGACATCCTCAAAAACCTGCCCATCCCTCAATTGCAACGCTTATGTGATGTACTTGGAGAGGAGTCGTTTAAGGACGGTGATTACGTCGTTAAGCAAGGAGATGTCGGTGAACGCTTCTATATTATTTCGAGTGGGGAGTTCATGTGCACGACGGTTGACCCCAAGACAAAGGCCGAGAAGGAGCTACAGCGATTAAAGACGAACGATTATTTTGGCGAGCGATCACTTCTAATGGAGGAACCGCGAGCTTGCAACGTTGTTGCGGTAGGAAAGGGGACCGTTTATTCTTTGACGCGCGGCAACTTTTTAGAAGTCGTTGGGGACTTGCACGAGCTTATCCGGGCCGATCAGGAGAAGAAGTTTGCACAGAAACAAGTCCAGTCGACTACCACTTACAGAATCGCGAAGCACACCATCCAAGGTGTGACCTACGGCGAGCTAGAGTATCAGTGCTGGACGTCAAAGATGGATTACGGCTTCATGGGCGTTTTCCTCCACAAGCGGGAGGGTTCACTCGCCTTTCACATGTACACTGTTAAGGCCATCAGCAAGCGAAAGGCGATCGATTCGGATGTCGATGACCAGATCGTCCAAGACAGAGATATTTTGGCGCTGCTAAGTCGACCATCGCCGTTTGTTCCGGTAATATTGGCTTCATTTAGCGACAGCAAGGCAGTATACAGCGTGTACAAGAGTACTGTAGTGTGCCAGCTGAATGACATCTTGTCGACCGTGAAAGATTTCAACGAGAACGACGCGAGGTTTTACTCCAGCTGCGTGATAATGGCACTAGACTTTTTACACGAGGAGGGGATAATGCACAGGAAGGTGACGCCAGAGTGTGTGTGGATCACCTCGCAGGGCTATGGACAATTGGGGGACTTGGGCTGCAGCAAGGAAATGAGCGGTCAACAACAGTTTACAATGATCGGCGACCCCAGCTACTTTGCACCTGAACAAGTCTTGGCTAGGGGACACACACACACTGTCGACTTTTGGAGCTTCGGAGTGCTTATATACGAGATGCTCACGGGAACTCTCCCGTTTGGTGACAGCAGCACTCCTGAGACGGAACTGTACAAGAACATTAGTGGACACTCCGAGGGAAATGACCCCTTTAAATTGGCCGAGAATGCCGACAACATCACAGCCGAGGGGAAATTGCTTGTAAATACCCTCCTTAATCCGGACCCTAAAAGGCGACTTGGGAGCGGCATGAAAGGTGTGGAGGAAATAAAGGAGGACGCTTGGCTGAAGGGGACAAGTTGGACCGATCTTACCAAAGGACGGACTGCCGCACCCCATGCCATGTATTGCACAGAAAAGATTCAAATTAACAACGACATCACAGTGGAGAAAGATTTCTTCGATGGTGCGACAGAGGTGGCTCACGAAGACTGTCCAGAGGGCTTTCAGGCCTTTTAAGATGGGATGAGAGGGGAGGGGTAAAAATATTTGAATTGAATTGAATATTATGTTTGGCTACCAAAATTTCCGACCTCTATGTTTAGTTTTTCTACTAATCCCTAATCAATTCGTTAACAATGCTCATAAGCGAGATTACTGCAACATCAGTTCGGAGGACCCTGGGGCCGAGATCTACGAGGGCGAAACCGAGATTTTCAGTCAAGAAAGCAATTTCCCGATTGGTATACCCGCCCTCGGGACCAACTGCCACAACAACCTTCTTTTTTTTACTACATTCCGATTTTGAGAGCAGGATACTCGAGAGAGTGGCGCTTGACAAGGTGGCCGGCGCTGTTTCGTGGTGATTCCCTCCAACATCCACGTTGCGCTTCGTTTTATCAGTGTTCAAGTCCGAGGGAAGGGCGGGGTGCGCTACAACGCGAATATATTCGCTCGTCGGAAAGAATAAATCGAGCTTTCTAACGTCAAAGTCAGAGATCGAGCGCTTGTGAAGTGCGAGCTTGGGGAGGCGGAAGTCATTTCCATTTTGGGAGAGGCCAGCAACTAAAAGGTTCGTGAGGGTTGGAGGATCCCAAAATAGTTTAGCCCCAAAATAATCTTTTGGGACCTTATCACCACCAGTGATAAGAATCTTATCGCAACCTAGCATTGATATTATAGGTAACAGTGAGGATAGGCGGCGCGGGCGTGGGCAGGCCAGGATCAGGCTAACCGGTGGAGGTGGATTTTCTTTTTCGGTCGACCTTCTCTCATTTAGCGAAATTGTGAGCTCTTGTGGAGTAATCGATACAATTTTGGCAGAATCATAAAGCCCTTCACCAACAACGCCAACCTTAATGGTATCGGACTCTTCCAGATTGAGGACATTTGTAATGTGCTTTGCTCGTTCATCATCAAGGCGCAGCGAAATCGAACTTTTCCCACCATCAGATGCGCCAAACTGTCTTTCTTCTTCCGAAAACATGATTCTATTCAAGTGGAGGGAGCTTGTTGTTCGAAAGTGGCGACAAGTAGGTGTTTGGCGGCAAGAAAGAGGTATCCTGCGCTTGTAAAAGTGACGAGAAGGTGACCCAAGAAAGAACAAAAGGCCGTCCGCCAGCTGAAAAATCATTGGGCACCACAGCATCGTTGGGCACCACAGCAGCACAAGGAATTTAGCGAATGGGGCAAATGAAACCATGCAGCTACACAATTCGTTCCTTTTGTTTTTTTCGAGAATCCGGGAATATTAACAGTTTGTCATGGTTAGTTCATCTTTCTTGGCAGCCTGCTGCTTCATGGTAGCAACAACTTCTTTCCAACTGCCTCCAATTTGTCGCCGATTTAATGGAAGCCCTCTCGAGGCTCAACCGACTCGGCGAAGTTTCTTGGGAGGCGCAGTATTATCAGCACCCTTGGCATTTGTGTTGCCACTTCCTAATCGCGCAGTCGCACGCTCAACGTTAACGACAGCAGAGTCAGCGGAGCAATCCCTTTATTTGATACTTCGTGCCCAAGAGGCTACGCTGCAGGAGCTCAGGTTAATCAAGAAAGGCCTGTACAAAGATGTCCAACGAGCTAATATCAAGTTGGCGGTAAAGTTCATTCTCAAGAACTACAATCTGCTCGACAATTTCCTCAACGTATCACAAAACATCGTTCCCAAGTCTAAGCAGATCGAGGCGAATGGGATAGCGCAGGAAATAGTAAGTGATCTCACCACAATTCTGGAATACTTCGATTCTCAAGATGTCCAGAATCTCAAAGTTGGGGGTGTCGGTGCTCTTGCTAGCGCCACCGAGCCGTTCGTTATCGAGGGACTTGTGTCAGCGAACAAGAAAATCCAGCTCTACATAGATCTTTGCCCGACTGACTCTGTGGAGCGCGTCATGGCCACCATTAGCTATGAGAATGAATTGAACATGAAGGAATTCCCAGAGGATGTTTTGGGGAAATTGAAGAACCCTGACCCTCGAATAGAGTGAAGGTAGAAGGAAAAGCGACTGCAAAAAAAAATTCGCTCGAAACACAAAATCAAATCTAAAATCTTTTCCCTTCTTTTAATCAATATCATCACCGTGTCCCTCGGCGAATTTGGTTGTATTTCGTCTGGGTCGTGGAGACTGTGGAGGAAGTATGGGCGTGGGCATCGTTTCTAGCTCTGTTGCTTGCTGAGTTCCCGGTCCTTTCTCCGCTCTATTCTGGCCCCTTCCTCGTCCTCCTCGTCCTCCTCGCCCCACTCTCCCCCTCCCACCACGACCTATACCAGCTCCAGTGGCAGCCTTTCCAAGCCTGGTTAAATGGGCAGTTTGTCGGATGTCGTGGGCTTTCTTATCAGCTTCACCTTTCTCGAGTTTTTCTCTTTCTTCTTTAGGCATTTTACTACGTCGTTCTAGCTCAATACGTTCCTTCTCCGCTTTTTCTCGTTTTTGGTTTTCGAAAAACTCTTTTTCACGCGATGACTGTGATATCTTTGGTGGCGAGTGCTTACTGTGCGTTTCTTGCGCATCGTGAAAGTCGTCAGGATCATCTTCGAAGTCGTCGACGCCTTGCGACAGCTCGCCAGGTTTGAATACACCCGTCTTTCTGTAGTGCTTATGCTGCTGTTGCAGGCTCTCACCACTCTCTGCGGCTTCCTTGCTGAAAGACACACTGCTCACTCTCTGTTCATCATCATTGAGCTCTTCGATTGCACTGCTCATATCCACAACATTATTCCTCAGATTCCCAAACAATTCCTCCTCCGTACTTCTCTTGGCCTCACTTTTGTAACCTCTTTTCGCCCTGACATGAGATTGTAGCTTACGAGCCGCCTCGTTTGTTTCTTCGTTATCCTCAATGTCACTGAAAGTTTCGCCTTCAGAAAGGTCGGAATCATATCCACCGGGAGGAGGAGGAGGCGGCGGGGGAGGAGGGAGGGGGAGCTGGCGCATCATTTCATGCATCACTTCCTTATGTTGAAACACGTGGTGGTGATGATAGTGCATGGGCAAAGAAGTGCCGTCATCCTTTCCGAACAAAAAATCAAGCCAGGTATTCGTAATCGCCCGTGTGTCAGTGTCCATGTTGCTTTCAGTAATCATCTCAACCACCTCGACAAGCGGGTTGGCAAGTGTTGCTCTTGTCAGTGACTTGAACTGGAATCCGTATTTGTTTGATTCAAGGTGAGTTTTTATGAGATAAACTAAATCGTCTGTATTGCCTTGACTCGAAATGATGTGCATCATACCTTCCCGGAGGAGTGGACAGGCCACACAACAGATATACTTTTGGACATCCCGCGGAATGGGGCTTTCTTCTTCCTTGACATCCTCTGGTTCATCGTCACCATTCATTTTCGAGTGGTTCCCCCCCTCTCGGACGTCCTCTTCGTGTGTGGCTTCGATGAAACGGTCGGGTGACTGTAGTAACGTCATCGTTTCTGGAGAAAGAGGCTTTTGGAAATTGTTGCTTGTCAATATCTGACCCGTACTGAATTTCACACGTCTTGGTGGTTTTATTATGGAAGCACGGACGGGCGCAACCATTGTGCTAGAAAAAGGGGAGGCGAGCACTTTTGGTCAAAATTATGTTTACTTTTGTCAACAAGAGAATTCCTTTCCTTCTGTTCATCACGCCTCCGGCAGCAGGTGAACTCCATTTTAACTCCACCCTACTGCGCAATTAAACCGCCCCAATTGCAGTAATTTTATTACCAATCACTAGTCATGAGTGAAGTAGCCATCGAACCTGCATTGCTTGACAGCAATTTTACAGCTTTAGCAAGCTTTGGCATTCTTGATGTCCTCCAAAAGCTTTACGAGGAAAGCCAGCCTGCTGAGGGGGAGGAACCCGAGGAAGGGAAGAACCCGATTGACGTGAATATGAAAGATGAGAGAGGCTGCACTGCTCTGGTGTGGGCTGCGCGAAACGGACATTTGCCAGTTGTCACGTACCTGCTTGAGAAGGGGGCTGATGTGAACGTGGTGGCCTATGGGGGGCTGACACCTCTACATCATGCCTGTATGGGATCGTTTGAGCCTGTTGTGGCAAAATTAATTGAAAGCGGCGCCGATGTGAATGCGAAGGATGAGAGCGGGAACCCCTGTTTGAATTGGGCGGCCTCAAGAGGAGTATTGAACATCGTCATGAGGTGAGTCTCCTTCCCTACGCACTACTTGCCTTTGTAGTTGTACCAGTAGACAAAATTTATTCACCCACACCTACACTCTTATTTTTTTCCCTTCAAATCTAGACTCGTGGATGCGGGAGGTGATGTGAACGCCTCTAACAAGGCTGGGGTCACGCCTCTTCACAAGGCCTGTATTTTTGGGCAAATTGCCTGTGTGAAAAAGTGTGTTGACATAGGTGCGGATATTGGAGCCACTGACGGTGAGGGAAATAAACCCCTTCATTACGCCGCACGATGCGGCTTCGGTACCATATGCAACTTCCTTATCAACGCTGGTTGCGATAAAGAGGCAAGCAATAATGATGGCAATTCGGCTGCAGATGTTGCCACCGGTGCTGCCAAAGGGGAGTTTTGATGAGGAGGAAGAGTGAATGTTATAATTTGTATTGATACTGAGCTTCGATTATCGCAAAATTAAGCTCTTTCTTGTACATTCATTCAAAAGCTTTATAACCCTACTCTTTCTTTAGCTTCTAACTGAAGCTTCATCAACCCTTTCACGAATTTAGCGTTGTTATAGCCAAATTTATCACTCGGGTTCAACCGGCAAATTGTATCATTCAATATTGTCGCAAAAAATAGCCAAGCCAAGTAAGGAAGTAACAGAGAGCAGGCCATCTTATCAACAAAAAAGAAGCCCCGCATTACCACCACCAAGGAAGACAATAACACAAAATTTAACGAGTGTGCCAACCTAAGATTCTGAGCCATAAAAAACATAAACGACCAGCTCAAGTTCACCACATAGTGAAACGCAAAAAGAGGAAGAAATGGAGAATTTGGTGCTCTTGACCATACTCGATAAGAGCTCACTCCCATGAGGGAATAAAGAGTAGTCCAGACGGGAGCAAACAACCTCCGGGGAGGTGTCCATTTCGGTAGTTCAATCTTATCGTACCAGCCACCATCCTTCCTAGTCGCTCTTGTCACCACAGGCACACCCACACAGCCGCCTATCGCGGAAATACCCGCCCATGAGGCAGCGCCTGACACAGATTTCAGAGCAGAGGCAGAGCAAGGACGAGATCTCCCCCCCCCGATGCCGATACCGATTTGAGCTAATCTTGAATAAGAGAGCACGTCACCAACAGTCAGAAAAAGTAGCACCGCTAACCTCATAGCAAAAAACAGTAACCCTACAAGTTTTTCTTAGCTTTTGTCGCAGAGAGAAGCGAGGAGAGAGAGAATTCTTTCGACACCTGAATTCGTGTAAAACGACCTTTCAATAACACGTTCGTGATTGAGTCTTTCTACATCGTCTACCATACCGCAATTTATCCTCAATCAATCATCTTAACCCATACAAATTGACCGCATTGGAGCTTGGCACACGAACTCCTTTTGCCCCAATCCCATGTCTGTTGATCCAGGAGCCCAAGAAATCGTCATTGACGAGAACGTTGACAATGTGCTGCACTCCGGTACCCTACGCGAACGATTGCAGGACCCATCACTTGGTGAAGGAACCATCACCCTCATCATCAGGGACCCCAATATCACAATCATCGGGGATATGAA